>Ga0075425_100000369_pt1 | contig 41564 bp, 42 predicted proteins | sample SoiMethybrSBSTD4_FD_75300 | JGI IMG/M metagenome (GOLD analysis project Ga0075425, IMG submission 75300) | Bulk soil microbial communities from a Populus tree surrounding site in Tennessee, USA - Soil MetaG P. TD hybrid SBSTD4 | ecosystem: Environmental > Terrestrial > Soil > Tree plantation... | reverse complement strand
GGTGTCTTGCTGGCCGCGGTCCTGGTGTTGCCGAAGATGAACCCGGCGACCCCTGAACAGCGCGCCACGATGCCGCACGACCAGCTGGTAAGGATCCAGACCGGTGAGCTCAATGCGATCATGAACCCATACCTGGGCTTGGCGGTCGCGCTGGTGATCATCTGGATTGGCCTATTCATCAAGAAGGTTCCCAGAACCCACGAAGAGGTCGCCCCTGACAGCCACCACATGCACTTCGGCAACACCGTCCGCCGGCTGCACCACAACCACCACTGGCGCTACGGGGTTCTCGCCCAGTTCTTCAACGTCGGAGCGCAGGTCTGCACCTGGACCTACATCGTGCTTTACGTCAAAGATGTGGTACCTGGTGGCACCGCGGTCAAGGGTGCCTATTTCCTGCAGGTCAGCCTGATCGTCTTCTTCATCTCCCGGTTTGTGATGACCTGGCTGATGGGCTATGTCCGGGCCACGAAGCTACTGGCGATCATGGCAAGCATCGCCATCCTGCTCTGTCTCTATGCCGCGTTCTTCCCTGGCCTGTCGGGGGCGATAGCGCTGGTCGCTGTGTCGGCCTGCCTGTCGCTGATGTTCCCCACGATCTATGGGGTGGCGCTGCACGGTCTAGGGGTGGATACGAAATTCGCCGCCGCCGGCCTGGTGATGGCGATCGTGGGTGGCGCCATCATGCCGCCGATCCAGGGCCTGCTGAGCGACAAATGGGGCACCGCGCCGGCCTTCATCGTGGCCGCGGTTTGCTACGCAGGCGTGTTGCTCTATGCCATCTACGACCTCAGGTCGCATGACCGGTTCGCCGACATCCCGGGTCAGGAGGAGCCGCAAATCTCGATGACCGGTCACTGACTCGCACCGGCCAGCGCCCGGGATCGCGCGGTGCCGTGCTGAGGAGGAGTGAGGGGACACGTTTTTCGTCCCCGAGCGACGATGAAGTAGGCGGCTATAAGGTGCGATCCGCGCCCCGCGATCTTCGCGCCGCCGATCTGCAGGAGGAGCGGACGAAACGCGTCGAGAGCAAAGCGGATTTCCAACGCGATCGTTTCATCCGATCCGACGAAGACGGCGGCCTCAAGCGAACATCGCAGCGAGCGGAGCGAGCAATTGGGCACAGCGAGCGCCAGCGAGCGGAGCAATCAAAATACCGCGCACTAAATAGGCAGTTTGCGGAACAGCGGCCGAGGTACGTGCCGCAGACCCGACATAACCACGCGCATGGTCCCGGGCACCCAGACAAGCTCCCTTTTGGCCTTGATGGCGTCGACCACTGCCTCGGCAACCTGGTCCGGCGTCACGGCAAGCGGAGCCTCTTCGAGACCAGAGGTCATCTTGGACTTGACGAAGCCAGGGCGAACCACGAGCACATGTACGCCATAGGTCCGCAAGGCCTCACCCAAACCCAGGAAGAAACCATCGAATCCGGCTTTGGTCGAGCCGTACATGAAGTTGGAGCGTCGTACGCGTTCCCCCGCCACGCTGGATAGCGCCACGATCCAGCCGTGCGCCTGGGATTGCATACGTTGTGCCAGCAGTACGCCGAGATGCACCGGTGCAGTGTAGTTCACTTCTGCCAGCTCGAGAGCAAGATCGGGATCTTGCCAAGCGCGTTCTTGATCGCCAAGCAGCCCGAACGCGATCACCGCAATGTCTATGTCGCCACCGGCGAATGCCAGCTCGACGGTCGCCGCATGCGATTCATGATCACGAGCATCAAGATCGACTTCGGTGACGTCGCAACCGAGGTTCTTCAGCTCCGTTGCCGCTGCGGTACGCCGCTCGCTTGCCCGAGCCGCGAGCACAACGCGGAGTCCGTTCCGGGCATATCGATGCGCGAGCGCCAGAGCGATGTCCGACGTACCGCCGAGTAGCAGTAGCGATTGAGGCTCACCCACAGCATTGATCATGCCGCACCGCCGATTCCGGGCTTACTGAGCTCCAGCCGCCGAGCAAGATCGGAGTTGAAGATGCCCTCGGGATCGACTTCTCGGCGTACCACCAAAAAGTCGCTCAGCCGTGGATACATCTTTCGAAACGTTGCCGCGCTGAGCCGCGAGTCCTTAGCGAGGTAGACCCGGCCGCCGGCCCCAACAACCTCGGCATCCAGGGCATCACACAGCTTGTCCAGACCCTGCTCGATGGGTAGGTCGACAGTGAGAGTCCAACCAGGCATCGGAAATGACAACGGCGCTGGGTTGCTGTCGCCAAATCGCTTGAGCACATTGATACAGGACAAATGGCCAGAGTTGACGATCATCTCGAGGCACCGCCGGAAGGCGTCAGCCTCTGCGAACGGCACCACGAATTGATATTGCAGGAAGCCGTTCGGCCCATAAATCCGGTTCCACTCCGCCAGCAGATCAAGCGGGTGGAAGAACTGCGTGATGTTCTGCAGCTCACCCGTGCGGTGCTTCGGTGCCTTGAAGTACCACGCCATGCTGAAGGCCTTAGCCGTCGCTTTGTTGATCATCCGATTAGGAAAGATCTCTGGGAGCGTTCCGAGGGATGGAGCCACGAACTTCAACGGATCCCGTTTCAGCTTCACAGGGAGTTCAGTGAGTGATGCCTTGTTCCCACGAGTCAGCACAGCCCGGCCCATATGGCGTCCCCTGGTCACCGCATCGAACCACGCGACAGAGTAGGTGTACTCGTCATCCCGCTCCGACATCTGCTGCATCAGATCATCGATGTCGGTCGTTCGGTTGGTATCGACGGAGAAGTATGCGGTTTCAGTTCTTTGCAGCGCCAAGGTGGCCCGTAGCACGGCGCCAGTGAGACCCATTCCGCCAATGGTCGCCCAAAACAGCGTAGCTGTCTCACCCTCCGGACTCAGCTTCCGTACTTTGCCGTTGGCCATCAGCAGGTCGATGGAACGAACGTGGTTGCCGAAACTGCCCTCTGTATGGTGGTTCTTGCCGTGTACGTCGGCGGCAATCGCCCCTCCAACGGTCACTTGCCGGGTACCCGGAAGCACCGGAACCCACAGCCCGAACGGCAGCAGTGCACGCATCAAGTGATCAAGGCTGACGCCGGCCTGAACCGTCACAGTCGGCGGCTCGCCGGCCGCGTCCATCGACAAGATTCGGTTCATTTTGGTGAGATCCAGAGCCGTACCGCCGGCATTCTGAGCTGCGTCGCCATAACTGCGGCCGAGACCGCGTGGTACTACGCCTCGTCGCGCGTCGGATGTGCGCAAGGCCGATACCGCGTCGGCGACCGAATCGATCTGGGCCAGATGCGCCATGGTTCCAGAAGCCCGGCCCCAGCCGTGCAGCTCGACAAGGGGCTGCGGGATCATCGGCTGCTCCTCCGGCAGAGAGGGCTTGATCGCCGGTACGGCTTCGTTACTCATCCTCAATCCGCTCTTTCCATCAGAAGAAGACCGCGATGGAGATCACCGCCAGCCAGACAAGGCCCAGCCCTTGCAGTACACGATCATTGAGCACCACTTCCTCTGGTTCGCCAGCGGTGCCGGCATCCACCTCGAGTGCGTACTGCAGCAGTGCCAGCGTAAAAGGCGCGATCGAGATAGCGGTCCAGGGGACGCCGAGCGGGCTATCCCCGCGGTTCTCGAATGCCCAAAGACTGTACGAGATGAGCACCATCACCGCAGCCAACATCCACGCGAAACGGAGGTAGGACTCCGAGTAGCGGGTCAGCGATCGCCGGGTGCCCGCATCGCTACCGAGCGACTTCAACTCCGAGTAGCGCTTGCCCGAAACCATGAAGAACGAGCCAAACGCGGCTACCAGGAGGAACCACTGACTGAGCGGAATGCCGGTTGCCACCCCGCCCGCGATCGCGCGCAACAGGTATGCGCTTGCCACCACAGCTAGGTCGACCACTGGGAGGTGTTTGAGATATGCGGAATAGAGCAGCTGAAGCCCGACATAGACCAGCAGCGTGATTCCCAGTGGCACGGAGACGAAGAAGCCGAGCGCTAGCCCACAGATACCAGTTATGGCCGCTACCAGAACCGCTGTGCTGGGCTTCAGCTCCCCCGAGGCGATCGGCCGGAAGCGCTTCGTAGGATGCTGCCGGTCTTCCTCGACATCGCGAATGTCATTGACGAGATAGACAGTCGCGCTCACCAGGCAGAAAGCGACGAAGCCCAGTGCGGCAGTCTTGATCACGGCTGGCTCGAAGAGGCGGCCAGCAGCCAGCGGTGCGGCTAGCACCAGGAGGTTCTTGACCCACTGACGTGGTCGCATAGCGCGAACTGTGGCCGGAACTCGGCTGCGGCGAACGGCAACCTCGGTGGATTGGGACATCAAGACGCTACATTATCGATCCGCTCCCAATACGAAGCGAGCGTTCGCACTATGACGGGCAGCCCGCTTCGCCGACTGCAGGAGCTCGTGGCCGCGCGTCGCGAAAGGACCTAGTCATGTTCGCGGGCGACGAAGGAGGCGAATCTGGCGGGCTGCCTGTCAGAGTGCCATCAAACACTGCCTTTTGCGGACACTAGGTTGGAGCGCGTGTGGAAGAGCTGGAGGTGGCTGCTGGCGGCCGTCGCCCTTCTTGGCTGCCTCCTGATGGGCTGCAGCGCCGCTCCATCAAGCGATTCGAGCCCTGCTCCCACAGCCGCGTCTACTCCGCCACTGGCTATACCCAACGACGGCGTCACTCTGGCCGCACTGGGCTATCTCAATGGGCCGACTGAGCAGTTCTCGCTGCCGCGTACGACCACGATCACGGCAAAGGTGGACCAGCCGAACAACGTTGTGGCAGTGACGTCTTCGCCATCGCCGGCGGAGGTCGCGTCCTACCTGCGGCGTGCCTTGCCGGCGGCTGGATTCACCGTCAATGCAGACGATCCCGCGGCTAAGACCATGACCTTCAGCGGGAATGGCTGGAACGGCAGCTTCACCGGTGACCGCCGCGTGTCGGCGGTTCTATTGCGGCCGCGATGACTCGTTGCTTGCAAGTGCTGTTCGGGCGGCCGGTAGCCTCCTCAAGGCAGGCTTGCCCAAGGGGGGCCGTTTGAGTTGATGTTGCTGCAGAGAGAAGCGCTACTGCAGCGCACCCGTCTGCTCGGGCCGGCTTTCGTTGCCGCGGTCGCGTACGTGGATCCGGGCAATGTGGCAACCAACACCCAGGCAGGCGCTGCCTTCGGTTACTTGTTGCTGTGGGTGCTCGTTGCGGCGACTTTGATGGCCGGTCTTGTCCAGTACCTGTCCGCGAAGGTGGGCTGGCTGACCGGAGAGACATTGCCTGGGCTGGTGGCTCGCCGGAACTCTCGGCTACCGCGAATCTGCTACTGGATCCAGGCCGAACTGGTCGCCGTGGCGACTGATCTGGCAGAGATCGTCGGCGGGGCAGTCGCTCTGAATCTCCTATTCGGCCTGCCCCTGGTGATTGGAGCGCTTATTACGACGGCTGTCTCGACAGCGCTCTTGTTCCTGCAGAACAGCCGCAGTCAGCGAACGTTCGAGCGTGTCATTACCGGGATGCTCGCTATTGTCACGATTGGTTTTCTCGCCGGCCTGATCGCCTCACCGCCGGATCCTAGGCAAGCCGTGGCTGGCCTGGTGCCCAGGCTCAGCGGCGCTGAGAGCGCGGTTCTCGCAGTGGGCATGCTAGGTGCCACTGTCATGCCCCATGCGATTTACCTGCATTCGGCCTTGATCCGGGACAGGCACGGTCGGGCGGACCCCGATTGTGCCGCCCCGATGCTGCGGACCATCCGGCTCGATGTGGGTCTCGCGATGGTGGTCGCGGGCACCGTCAATGTCGGCATGCTGCTGCTGGCTGCCAGCACCCTCTTCGGTTTGAATGTGGACGGCTTGCAGGCTGCGCACAGTGCAATTCAAGCCGAATTGGGTCCGCTCCTCGCCGGGCTGTTTGCCTTGGCCCTGCTTGCCTCCGGGCTAGCGTCCACATCGGTCGGTGGATATGCCGGCTCTGTGATCATGGATGGTTTGCTGCGGCGTCGCATTCCAATTATCTGGCGCCGGTTGCTGACCGCGGTTCCCGCATTGATCTTGCTCGCACTCGGCCTGGAGCCAACGCGGTTGCTGATCTTGTCCCAGGTGATCTTGTCATTCGGAATTCCGTTCGCTCTGATTCCATTGGTTCGGATTGCGGCTGATCAGGACCTGATGCGACTGGTGCCGACAAGGCAAGCGACGATCGGCGTCGCCTGGTTGGTGATCGGCATTGTCACTGCCCTGAATGCGATGTTGATCGTGCTGACCGTGGCCGGAGCGTAGAGCGCCTCAGACCTTAGGTGCTGCGAACGATCACGCGACGGGCATTGAGTGTCGCATGATCTTTCGTGGCGACAACCAACACGCGATCAGAGGTGTCGATGTCGGAGACCCCCGCCTGCTCGCCCTTTTCGCGCACCTTGGTCTCGTCGCTCAATCCGTACGTCTCAACGAATCCGTCGTTGCTCTTCACAGTCACCGACGTCCGGCTGACCTTCTGAACCTCGCCTCGCTGGAACGCGATCACCCGATGCTCCTCACCGGCGAGGGTGACCTCACCATGCAGTGCGCGCGCCAGCAGACGTCCGCGAACGAAGCCTCGCCGGTCACCGTTGTGATCACCCTTCCGGCTGGGCTTGGCGGTGGGTGTTTCCGTGGTGCTGGTGGTCGGCGAAACGGTTGGGTTTGCCATCGGCTCCTCCGCCGGACTGTCGGCGTACGCGAGTCCGGCGCCGATTCCTCCGGCCAGCGCGACCGTCCCGACTCCGGCAACGATGATCTTCGTTAGCTCCTTCATGCCATGCTCCCTTTTTTGGTGCTCTGCTCGCGCAATCGCGCTTGGAATCCGCCGCCGTCGTCGTCGCTCGCAGAGGAAAGAACGCCTCTGCTCCCTCCTCCTCCGTGCCGCGGCGCGCGATTTCTCGACGCTCGCAGCGCCACTGGACTGACGCCCGTGAACCTGTCGGTGGGCTGGATCCCAGTTTGAGTGGCTGCGGCGCCAATCTTGGCTGACGGCGTCGGTCCTTCAGCAACCCTTCAGCTACCAGCCGGGTGGGAGATGTTCTCGGCTTGGGCTGCCGGCACTCCACAGACTGGGCCACCAGATGTCAAGCTCGCTCAGCATGGTTCGAAGCAGCGGCAGGCTGAGGCCGACAACATTGTGGTGATCACCCTCGATGCCGCTGATGAATGGACCGCCGAGGCCGTCAATGGTGAATCCGCCGGCGACGTGGAGAGGTTCAGCGGTGGCGACGTACGCCTCGACCTCCTCGTCGGTGAGGTCGGCGAAGTGCACCAGCGTCGACGCGACTGCGGTCCGGGTGCTCGTTGTTTTGCCTCCATGGAGCATCACATGGTGACCGGTGTGCAGCAGCCCAAAGCGTCCGCGCATTCGTTGCCAGCGTCGAGTTGCTTCGGCTGGTGTCGCTGGCTTGCCATAGGCCATCCCTTCGAGCTCGAGCATGGAGTCGCAGCCGAGCACCACCGTCGTGCCAAATCCAGGATCAATCCGAGAGCTCACAGCTTCGGCTTTCAGTTCGGCAAGCCGTGCGGTCAGCGCCCGCACTCCGTCAACTGGATCCAAGTCCTCATCTACACCTGAGACGATGACCTCGGGATCGAGTCCCGCGTTACGTAGCGTTCTGAGCCGGGCATCGGAGGCCGACGCGAGGACCAGCCGTACCTGATCAGCCACCGACGGTCAGATCCGGGCAAGAGCAGCGCGTAGCGGGTCCAGGCCAAGCGGCCCAAGCTTCAGAGCGTCGGCGTGGAATTTACTCAGGTCGAAGGCCGCGCCCTGCCGCCTGCGTGCATCCTCCCGCGCCTCCAGCCAGATCCGCTCACCCACCTTGTAGGCCGGCGCTTGCCCGGGCCAGCCAAGATATCGATCGAGCTCAAAACGCAGCGTCGGCTCATCAGTCGAGCTGTTCTGCATCATGAACTCCAAGCCGGCGTCCGGAGTCCAGCGTTCCCCGGGTCGAAACTGCCAAGGATTGATCTTGGGAATCTGCAGCTGCAAATGCATTCCGATATCGATGATCACCCGGATCGCCCGGAAGGCCTGCGCATCAAGCATGCCCATCCGGTCGCCAGGCTCCAAATACCCAAGTTCGTCCATTAGCTGTTCGGCATACAGTGCCCAGCCTTCACCGTGGCCGGAACAGAAGAACAGCTTGCGCTGCCACCGATTCAGCAGGTCCGCGTGGTACGCGTTCTGGGCGATCTGGAGATGATGGCCCGGTACGCCCTCGTGGTAGACAGTGGTGACTTCCTTCCAGGTGGAGAAGGTGTCAATGCCTTCCGGCACTGCCCACCACATCTGGCCCGGGCGAGAGAAGTCCTCGGCCGGGTCGGTGTAGTAGATGGAGCCGTCATGGGTGGGGGCAATGCAGCATTCGATCTTCTTGACCGGATCGGGGATGTCGAAGTGTTTACCGGCGAGGTTGGCAACGGCCTGGTCGGCGAGGTCCTGCATCCAGGACCGGAATGCCTCCGCACCCGCGATTCGTCGTGCCGGATCCTCATCCAGCGCCTGGTACGCCGCCTTGATGTTCGGCTCGTCCACCAAGTCCTGGGCAATGGCCCGCTGGGCCTCCTGGATTCGATGTAGCTCTTCGAATCCCCATTGATAGGTCTCCTCCAGGTCGATCACGGCTCCCAAGAAGTAGCGGGAGTCCAGCGCGTACCGTTCCTCCCCAACTGCGTCAAGGCCGGGGGCGAGAGGCTCTAGTGAGGTGCCCAACCAGTCAGCGAAGTTGGAGAAGGCCTGCCGTGCCTCGTCTGCCGCGCCGCGGAGATCGGATTGCAGTGCCGGGTATTGACGTGCGCGGGCGACGGTCGCCGCGAAGAAGTCATCGTTCCCCGACTCACCGGTCCATGACCGGATCTGGTCCATTGTCGCTCTGATCTGACGGGCCGCAGAGATGTTGCCGTCTCGGGCCTCGGAAGTCAGCGTCTCACGGACTTGACCGAGGGGACGTTGAACCGTACGCAGCCGGGCGGCTATGTTCCGCCAGGCATCTTCGGAGTCGGTCGGCATCAGGTCGAAGATCGCTCGGATCTCTTGTGCTTGACCGCCGATGACACTTACTCGGGATGCCGTGATGTGCGCATCGTAGAGCTCGACATCCATACCAAGCCGTTCCAGCATCGCTTCTTTTGCGGTGTTCTCGCGTTCATCGCGCGGCGCGGCTCCGTGGAGCGCGGCAATTGTCCGCCTGACATGGGCGATTCGCTCAGCTAGTCCACTGGGGGAATAGTCGCTCCAGGAATCGTCGTGATCGTGGATTCCGAGGAATGTGGCGGTCTCGGGATAAAGCGCGACGCATTCATCGACGAAACGATCAGCGATGGCGTCGACCTCGCGGACACTCGACTGGCGGTGCTCATTGGGGTCACCCTGAGTCCCTGGGGGCGAGGACATGCGCCACAGCGTAGAGGGTCCTCAGCTACAGATCTATGGGGCCGAGAGAAGTTCCCAAGCACGACATTGAAGCGGGTGCAATCTCACGACCCCCCAACGCCTGGACACAACTCCCCAGATTGGGCTATGACGACTATTACGTTGTCGGGCGCAAGCAAGGAGCATGATCATGTACCGTTTCGCCCTTCTCGGCGCCGGGTTCATCGGCTCGGTGCATGCCGCCAGCCTCGCCGACCACCCGCGCGTCGACTTCGCGGTGGTCTACGACATTGATTCCCTGCGAGCCAAGCGGCTAGCTGCCGCACATGGCGTGCATGCTGTTGACAGTCTCGAAGCAGCCTTCGATCCGGATCACCTGGACGCTTTGTTGATCGCCTCCTCCACCGATACACACGCGGAGTACCTGCGCCGCGCCGCTGACGCGGGACTTGCGGTGCTGTGTGAGAAACCGATCGATCTTGATCTTGATCGCGCGGCCGACGCCGCTCGTTACGCGCGGCGCCACGGCGTCCCGACGATGGTCGATTTCAACAGGAGGTTCGACCGTGACTATGCCGAACTGAAGCGAGCCGTTGATGCCGGCGAGATCGGCGACGTCGAGCTGATCCAATTGACAACTCGTGGGCCACAAATGCCGCCGTTGGATTACATCGCAGTCTCCGGCGGGCAGATGCGAGATCAGACAATTCATTTCTTCGATCTCGCAAGGTGGATCTCAGGCGTGGACCCCGTCGAGGCGTATGCCGCCGGCACGGCGCTCGCCGAACCCCGCCTTGTCGACTATGAAGACGTCGACACGTCCGTGGTCACACTGCGCCTTTCGACCGGCGCACTGGTGCAAATCGATAGTGCGCGACGCATCGGCTACGGCTACGACGAAAGAATCGAAGTTCTGGGCTCTACCGGCATGATCGAGGCCCGCCGCAACCGCACCGGCTCGGTCTCCCGTTACCAGGCCGGTCGGATTATCGACGACGGCCTGCATGCCGGCTGGTTCGAGCGTGTCCAACCGACATACGCCGCCGCTCTGGATCACTTCGTACGCTGTCTCGAGGACAGTTCGGCAATCACGCCCTCACTTGATGACGGTCTCAAAGCACAAGCCATCGCCGAAGCAGCCACTCGATCGCTGACGAGCAAGCGAAGTGAACCTGTCACGTACTACGAGCTGAGCTAGCAGCTTAGCGGATTCTCGGTCCGCAGGTGATGGGGGCTGTGTCAGCGGCGCCCGCCGCCGAACAGGCCACCCAGCATGTCGAGAATGGATCCGCCAGCTGACTGTCCCGGGCTACCGGCGGCAGCACCACCTCCAAGCATTGAGCTCAGCAGATCATTCAGCGGGTTACCTGACCCACCGCCGCCACTACCCGGGATGGAACCGAGGGGATCGTCCTGGCCGCCTCCCTGGCGCTGACCCATGAGGCGCTTGGAAAGGTACGCGAGCACGATGGGCGCCAAGATCGGCAGCAGGCGTTGGATCAGACCGCCCGCCTGACCACCCAGGTTACCGCCAAGGGTCTGCGCAACTTGATCTTGATTGGATCCGAAAATGTTGTTGACGATCTTCTCGCCGTCATTGGCGTCGACCTGATCAAGATTGACTCCACCATCAATCAGGTCACTGGGGTGGTCGCCAAGTGCTCCAGCCAACGACCTGGCGCCGGCCGGATCTTCGGAGTTGGCTTGCATCCCGCCGAGAAGTGCTGGGATCGCCTGACGGGCTGCCTGTTCGGCAGTCGCCTGATCAACGCCCAGCTGAGCAGCGAGCTGGTCCATCGGAATTTCAGTCAGGATCTCATCTATAGCGCTCATGGAGCGACACTACTGTGGGCGTGCGGACATTCGCCACGCGCTAGGACCGGGTTGAATCGGGCTACGCACCGATCGCCAGTAGGCGGACCAGCCGGTGCGAGCTTGTGTGACGTTCTCTTGGCCTTGTTTCTCATGGCCCGGTCGAGCGAACCGTGTAGTCAGGACAGTCATCACAGCCGCAAGCTCGTCTTCCGTTGGTGAGCCTTTGACCACCGAGAACACCGGCTGCTGATCATCAGTCCTGGTCATAATCGGCACTGTTCATAGCGGAATGTTCCCATGCTTCTTCGGAGGGAGGGTCTGCCGCTTGGTGCGCAGCAACCGGAGCGCTCGGGTGATCTCGACGCGTGTTTCGTGTGGGTTGATCACCGCGTCGACATAGCCACGCTCGGCGGCCAGATAGGGGTTGGCCAGCTGATCTTCATACTCAGTCACCAGGCGCGCGCGCAGGGTCTCGGGATCCTCGCTTGCCGCGAGTTCCTTGCGATACAAGATGTTCACCGCCCCTTGGGCCCCCATCACAGCGATTTGCGCAGTCGGCCATGCCAAATTGATGTCTGCCCCGAGATGCTTGGAACCCATCACGTCGTACGCGCCGCCGTAGGCCTTGCGAGTGATCACCGTGACCAGCGGCACCGTCGCCTCCGCATACGCGTAGATCAGCTTCGCACCTCGGCGGATGATGCCATTCCATTCTTGACCGGTTCCGGGAAGGAAGCCGGGCACGTCAACGAAAGTGATCACCGGAATGTTGAACGCGTCACAAGTCCGGACGAAGCGCGCCGCCTTCTCCGACGCGTCGATGTCCAAACATCCAGCAAAATGCAGCGGTTGATTGGCCACCACACCGACACTGTGTCCATCGATGCGGCCGAAACCGACGACCACGTTCGGCGCGAAAAGCGCGTGAATTTCAAGAAAGTCGCCATCGTCGAGAACCCGCGATATCACCTCCCGTATGTCGTACGGCTGGTTAGTGGAGTCGGGAATGAGCGTGTCAAGATCACGATCCACGTCATTGGGCTCGAGCCCATTCTCAACGTCGAAGATGGGCGGATCCTCGAGGTTGTTCTGCGGCAGGAAGCCGATCAGGGTCCGTACAAAGGAGATCGCATCCTCTTCGTCGGCAGCCAGATAGTGGGCGTTTCCCGACTTGGTGTTGTGGGTACGTCCCCCGCCCAAATCCTCCATCGACACATCTTCGCCGGTCACCGTCTTGATCACATCCGGTCCGGTGATGAACATCTGCGAGGTTTGGTCGACCATGATCACGAAATCCGTCAGGGCCGGCGAATAGACATGACCACCAGCGGCCGCTCCCATGATCAGCGAAATCTGTGGAATGACCCCGGAGGCGTGCGTATTGCGGCGGAATATCTCGCCGTAAAGGCCCAGCGACACCACGCCCTCTTGAATTCGTGCGCCGCCGCCTTCGTTCAGGCCGATGATGGGACAGCCAGTCTTGAGTGCAAAGTCAATGATCTTGACGATCTTCTCTCCATACACCTGGCCCAGGCTGCCGCCGAATACGGTGACGTCCTGGCTGAAGACGCAGACTGGCCGCCCCTCCACGGTGCCGAAGCCGGTGATGACGCCGTCGCCGTAGGGTCGCCGACTCTCCATGCCGAAGGATGTCGAACGATGCCGGGCAAACTCATCCAGTTCGGTGAACGAGCCGGCGTCAAGCAAGAGCTGGACACGCTCCCGCGCTGTCTTCTTGCCTTTCGCGTGCTGCTTCTCGACTGCCGCCGCCGATCCCGCGTGGACCGCCTGCTCCATGCGAAGGTCCAAGTCAGCCAGCTTTCCGGCGGTGCTATGAATATCCGGCGCCGGAATCGTACGATCCATGACTGAGAATCTAACTATCGATTGCGCTGCTCGCGCATGGCGCTTGAAATCTGCCGTCGTCGTCCGCAGTCCGCATGGCCTTACCTAGTTTCTTGACCAGAGGCGTTTCTTGACCAGAGGCGGGCAGCCTCGCGGCACTGCGAATAGGGTCCCGGTGTGCCTACCGATGATGAGATCGACCTTGCCGAGCTCCGGAATGAGCTAATAAGGCCCGACGGCTTGTGGCAGAAGGTCGATCTGGTGCCGGAGACCGGCTCGACCAATGCCGATCTGGCCGCGCGGGCCCGTCAGGGTGAGGTTTCCGGCACCGCGCTCATCACCGACTACCAGTCGGCTGGTCGCGGACGGCAGGGCCGTAATTGGACGGCGCCGCCCGGTTCTGGCATTGCCATGTCCGTCCTAGTCCGACCAAATGGCATTGATCGGAGCCGCTGGACCTGGTTGCCGCTGCTGGCGGGTTTGGCAGTCAGCGATGGCGTCCGGCGCGCGGGTGACCTACCGGCCGTGCTCAAGTGGCCGAATGATGTGCTGATCGAGGATCGCAAGGTCAGCGGCATTCTCGCTGAGGGCGTGGACACCCCACAGGGACCGGCGTGTGTCGTGGGCATCGGTATCAACGTCCGCCTGCGTGAGGAGGAGCTGCCGGTGCCGACGGCCAGCTCACTGGCGATTGCCGCACGCGAGCTTGGGCGCCAGCTGCCATCGCGTACCGCGGTGATCGCCACCGTGCTCGCTGCATTTGAGCTGCTTTATGGCCGCTGGGAAGCCCAGGCCGGCAATGACAGCTCCCTGGCCGCCGCGTACGCCGAGCGCTGCGAAACGCTCGGTCGCCAGGTTCGTGTCGTGTTGAGTGAGCAGCGCAGAGTCGAGGGCGTTGCAGACCGCGTCGACGAGGACGGCAGACTCGTCGTCCGTACCAGCTCAGGATCGGCCGCCTATGGGGCGGGTGACGTCATTCATCTGCGGCCCTAAGCGGGTGTTGGGCGGTATTGAATTGCACTCTGACAAGCTGTTCGCAGGTCCGACTCCTTCGTCGCTTGCGTCAAGGTGCCGGACTAACTGCTGCTGGCTCCGCAAGCTCCTGCAGTCGTCGGAGCGACAGCTTGTCATAGTGCATGTGTCAGCATTGAGGGCGTGGCTCTTCCTCAGAAGCTGCTTGGTGCCGACGAGCACGTCGTGATCCACACTAGGACACACGTTAAGGCGATGATCTTGCCTGCGCTCGCTTTCGTTCTGATCGCTGCGGCGGTCGGTGTAGGAGCCGCCTTGATTCCGCGGGAGGCGCGGCCGATCGGACAGATCGCCATTCTGGTGCTCGGGGTTGTGCTCGCGATCTGGCTGGTGATTCTGCCTTTGCTGCGCTGGCGGACGACCACGTACACGATCACCAATCGCCGGTTGATCACCCGAAGCGGCATCTTCAACAAGGTCGGCAAAGACCTTCCGCTGAATCGGATCAATGAGGTCTCCTACGAGCGCAGTCTGATGGATCGCATGCTGGGCTGCGGCTCACTCATCGTGCAAACAGCGGCTGAGGACGGCACGATTGTGCTGCGTGATGTGCCGGACGTTGAGCACGTCAACCTTCAGATGAGCCAGCTGCTGTTCGGCCCGCAGCACGATACTCACAACCCTCCTGCCTCGCGCTCATGACGATCGAGCTCGGGCGGCCCTCGGCCCATGTTGCCGAGGTGATTATGAACCGTCCAGAAGCCCTGAACGCGCTCTCCACTGATCAGCTGCGGCGACTTGGAGACGCTGCCACTCAGCTTGCTACTGATGATCAAGTAAGTGTGGTGATCATTTCGAGTGCGCTCGAGCGAGCATTTTGTGTCGGCGCTGATCTGAAGGAGCGTCGTGGTGTTGCCAATGATGATCTTCGCCGGCAGCGGCGAGTGTTTCAGGAGGCATTCGAGGTGCTCCGGGCGCTACCGGTGCCGATGATCGCCGCTGTCGATGGATTCGCGCTCGGTGGCGGCTTCGAACTGGCTCTGTGCTGTGACCTGATCATCGCCTCGGCCACGGCTTCGTTCGGGCTTCCGGAGGTGGGACTGGGGTTAATTCCAGGCGAGGGTGGTACCCAGGTGCTGCCGCGTCGGATCGGTATCAACAAATCGGCCGATATGCTGCTCACTGGACGACGAGTCAGTGCGGAGGAAGCGCTGAGCATGGGTTTCGTCGACCGTCTCGTGCCAGAAGGTACAGCTCGGGCGGCTGCCCTGGAGCTGGCGGAGGAAATCGCGACGAACTCACCGATCAGCCTGCGTGCCGCCAAACGTGCACTCAAAGAGGGTGCCGATGTCGACTTGACTACCGGCCTGGAGATCGAGAACCGAGCGTGGGAAGAAGTCGCCTTCTCCGCAGATCGGCTCGAGGGCATCGAGGCCTTCAACCTGCGACGCGCTCCGCAATGGCCTAGCTGGCAGGAAAGCCGTCGATGACCGATCAGCACCATCAGTTCCCGCAGCCGGTCGAGCTGCCGGTCGATGAGCGCGAGAGCGCCCTTCCGCTGCCTGCCCAGCTCACGCGATTCATCATCACTGGTGGCTTCTCGGCGATCGTCGACTTCGGAATCTTGGTGATCTTGATGGCCCTGGGCCTTGGTCACACACCAGCCAAGGCAATCTCATTCGTCGCTGGCACAACAACGGCATATTTGATCAACCGGCGGTGGACTTTCCGCGCCTCACCGTCCACGCGCCGGTTCATCGCAGTCGTCGTCCTGTACGCCGTTACCTTCACCCTTCAGGTGGGCCTGTTCAGCGTGCTGTTCACCGTGCTCACCGCACAGGGCCTGAGCCGGCTTCCGGTTCAGATCATCGCTTTCGTGATCGCCCAGGGCGTCGCAACCACAGTCAACTTCATCGTGCAGCGCACGGTGATCTTCCGGCTGCGATGAGGGGCCGGCTACTTCTCAAAATTCCGACCGGTGCGGAGTTTTCGACCCGCAATCCGACCACTAAGCATCAAATTTCCGACCAGTGCGGAGTTTCGGATTAAGCAGCAGCCTCTTATCAGCGAGGCCCGAGCCGCGAGCTCTTGCAGTCGGCGAAGCGGTCGCCCGTCATAGTCACCGGTGTCGATTGCACTCTGACGGGAAGCCACAGATGCGCCTCCTTCGTCGCTCGCGAACAGGCGCCAGCCCTTCATAAAGCACAGCCGAGAACATGAGTCAACTCTGCATACAGCGCATCCGCGAGCTCCCGCAGTCGGCGCAGGCTGCCGGTCATAGTGCCGTACGCTTCGGCGGGTGACGAATGGGCGGACCTTCACCGTAGGAATCATCGGCGGTGGACAGTTGGCGCGGATGATGCACGCCGCGTCCATCGGCTTGGGTATCAATGTGCGGCTACTGGCCGAGGGCCCTGACACCTCGGCCGCACAAGTCGTGCACGACGTCACCGTCGGGGATTACACCGACCCAGGGACAGTGCGGAGCTTCGCGGCGGCATGCGATGTCGTGACCTTTGATCATGAGCACGTGCCGACCGGGCTGCTTCGCGATCTTGAGTCGGCCGGCGTGGCGGTTCGGCCGGGACCAGCGGCGCTCGTGCACTCTCAGGACAAGGCGATCATGCGGGATCGCTTGACTGCCCTCGGTGCTCCATGTCCGGTCAGTCGAGTCGTGCCCGACGCCGCAGCTTTGGTCGCCTTCGGTGACGAGCAGGGATGGCCGATTGTGGCGAAAACCTCTCGAGGTGGTTATGACGGCAAGGGGGTCTGGCGGCTCGACTCCGCAGACCAGGCCGGCGACCCTTTCGAGCGACTGAGTGACGGCGTACAGATCATTGGTGAGGAATTCGTCGACTTCACACGAGAGCTGAGTGCGCTCGTCGTCCGATCGCCTTCTGGACAGGCCGCGGCTTACCCGATCTCGGAGTCGGTACAGCGAAACGGCATCTGTGTGGAGACCACGACACCCGCGCCAGGTCTTGACAATGAGCAGGCGACAGCCGCACAGCAGTTGGCGCTGATGATCGCTCATGAGCTAGGGGTTGTGGGGATGCTCGCTGTGGAGCTGATGCAACGTGCTGACGGATCAGTGGTTGTGAACGAGCTCGCAATGCGTCCGCACAACACGGGCCACTGGACGATCGATGGCGCGCACACCTCGCAATTCGAAAATCACCTGCGTGCCGTCCTCGACCTTCCGCTTGGTGACCCAAGCAGCAAGGAGACATGGACGGTCATGGCGAACATCTTCGGCGGCAGCATCGATGATCTTGCTTCCGCGCTGCTGCACTGCTTCGCCCGTGACCGGAGGCTCCGGGTACAGCTGTATGGCAAGCAGATACGCCCGGGTCGCAAGGTGGGTCATGTCACCGCCTGCGGAGATGATCTTGAGCAGACGCGGCAGCGGGCGCGCCATGCTGCCAGGTACCTGATGGGAGATCCCAATGCCTGATGACACGCCCCGGCCACGCGTAGGGATTGTGATGGGTTCCGATTCCGACTGGCCGGTGATGGGCGCCGCTGGGCTGGCGTTGCGGGAATTCAATGTGCCGTTCGAGGCCGATGTGGTCTCAGCGCATCGCATGCCCGACGCCATGATCGCGTACGGACGCTCGGCTCATACCCGTGGACTCGAGGTGATCATTGCCGGGGCAGGTGGTGCGGCGCACCTACCCGGGATGCTGGCATCCGTCACGCCGCTGCCGGTGATTGGGGTGCCAGTACCGCTGAAGTACCTCGACGGCATGGATTCTCTGCTGTCGATCGTTCAGATGCCCGCCGGTGTGCCGGTGGCAACCGTTGCCATCGGCAACGCCCGCAACGCCGGCCTACTAGCGGTTCGGATCCTGGCAGTCAACGATCCGCAACTGCGCCAGCGGATGATCACTTTTCAAGATCAGCTTCGGCAAACTGCCGAGGCCAAGGGCGCGGCTGTGCGTGCGAACGCGCAACACCAGGTCAGCGAGCCCGGCTAGTGCGAACCGCCGTCGCGGAGCTGGTGATCGGTAGTGGCTTGCTGGTCAGAGGATTGAGCTTGATCACCCGCCGCCCACGGCTCTTCCTGCTCGGGGCGATCCCACCGGCAATCACGTCGGTGATCTTCACTGGACTGCTTATTGCACTGATCACTCAGCTTGACCCGCTCACCGACTGGCTCACACCGTTCGCCGACAAGTGGGAGAGGGGCCTTGCCACCACCCTCCGCGTACTGGTCGGCAGCGCGGTGGTCGCATCGGCCTTGCTCCTGATGATCATTTCATTTACCACACTGACTCTCGCCCTCGGCTCTCCGTTGTATGACAAGCTGTCGGAATCAGTCGAGCGCGAGTTCGGTGACGTGCCGGAGCTGGACGAAAGTGTGGCGCGGGGTATTTTCCGTGCGCTGCGCCAGGCTGTCACGTTGATTGCGATCTCGGTACTTGGAGCGCTCCTGATCTTTGGAACCGGGTTCATACCGGTCGTGGGCCAGATCATTGTGCCGGTGATATCTGCGATCTTCGGTGGTTGGATGCTCGGAATTGAACTCGTCGGCTCTGTATTCGAACGACGTGGACAGCTGCGGCTCGGGGATCGCCGGGCCGCGATGCGGACTCGGCGGTTTCGCGTTCTGGGTTTTGCGGTGCCGACATTCTTGGTGCTTGCTATCCCGTTCGCCGGGGTAGTGGTGTTTCCGATTGCAACCGCCGGCGGCACCATACTCGCCCGCCAGCTGCTCGGCGAGCCCACGTAGTGTGTGACCACATTGCCCAAGGAGGTCGTGATGTCAGAGCTGTCGGTTCAGTTGTACACACTTCGCAAGGCGTTGGAGCAAGACTTTCAAGGCACCTTGGACAGGCTCGCCGAGGTGGGATACACACAGGTGGAGCCGTTCCAGCTGGTGATGTTCGCCGACCAGCTACGCGAGGGACTGCGGCGAACCGGGCTGACGGCGCCGACCACCCACGTTGGCTTGCTCAGCGGCAACCAGGAAGAGATTTCCGAGCTTGCCGCCGAGCTAGGCGTTCAGACGGTCATCGATCCGTACGTCGACCCAGCACGCTGGCAAGCCGAGGCCGATATCAGCGAAATCGCATCTGAGCTCAATTCAGCAGCGAAGACGGCAGCCCGCTACGGGCTCAAGGTCGGATACCACAACCATCACTTCGAGCTGGAATCCAAGATCAGCGGAGTCCATGCGCTAGAGGTGTTTGCGGATCGGCTGGCGCCAGAGGTGGTCTTGGAGGTGGACACCTACTGGGCGTACGCGGGCGGTGCCGATGTGCCTGCCTTGCTGAAACGCCTGGGCGACCGGGTCGTTGCGCTACACCTGAAGGACGGCGACGGGACTCTTGATACCAGCCAACAGGTGGCGGTGGGGTCGGGCGTGCTCCCAATACGGGACATCGTCGCGGCGGCTCCTGACGCTTTGCGGGTTGTCGAGTTGGATGACTCCAAGACTGATCTGTTCGAGGCCGTACGGGCGAGCCGGGAGTTCCTGCTCGCTGAGCAGGCTTGATCATGGGCAGGCCGATTGGCGTCGGTGTGATCGGCGCCGGCACCATCAGCGATACCTACCTGAAAAACCTCACCAACTTCGCCGACACCGAGGTGCTGGCCATCGGCGACATCGTTCCGGAGGCGGCCCGGGAAAAGGCGACCAAGTACGAGGTGCCCGTAGCTGGAGATGTCGATGCCGTCGTCGATCATGCAGACATCGAGATCATTGTCAATCTGACCATCCCGGCGGCGCACGCCGAGGTTGCCAGCGCGGTGATCAAAGCCGGCAAACATGTCTGGAACGAGAAACCGCTGGCCCTTGATCGCCCCAGCGGAGACACTGTGCTCCACGACGCTGAAAAAGCTGGGCTGCTGGTCGGCTGCGCGCCGGACACATTCTTAGGTCCGGGGCTTCAGACCGCCTGCCGATTAATCGAGCGGGGCATGATCGGGACGCCGCTGACAGCCTTGGCGCTGCTGCAGCTGCCCGGACCGGAGTTGTGGCATCCGAACCCGGCGTTCCTCTATGCGGCCGGCGCGGGCCCGCTATTCGATCTTGGTCCTTACTACCTCACCGCCCTGGTACAGACCTTCGGCCCAGTTTCTGCAGTGGCCGGGCTGGGCTCGAAGGCGAGGGAACGACGCGTCATCGGCTCCGGGCCGAAGGCGGGCGAGGAGTTCGACGTCACGGTGCCCAGCCACGTAAGCGCGCTGGTCCAGTTCGAGTCAGGTCAGTCCGCCCAAACGATGTTCTCCTTCGACTCGGCGCTTCCTCGAACGCTGCTGGAGGTCAATGGCACGGAGGCAACGATGCTGTTTCCTGACCCGAACTACTTCGACGGCGCAGTAGCGATAAGACGGCGTGGTAGCGAAGAGTGGGAAACGGCGGCGACCACGACGGCCTCGGCCGCTCGAGGCACGGGCGTTCTGGAAATGGCTCGGGCACTTCGCGAGGGCAGGCCGCACCGCGCCCAGGGAGCGTTGGGCTATCACGTGCTTGACACCATGATCGCGATCGCAGAGTCGGTCGACTCGCGTGCCTTTGTGGAGGTGGAGAGCTCAGTCGACAAGCCGCCGCTCTTGCCAGACGACTGGGATCCGATAGCGCCAACTATCTGAGCGGGCTGCTCACGCACGCGAGCGAATAGGCTCCATTACGTGAGTGAATTCGCGGACATGTACCGCCCGAGCGAGGAGCATGAGGCATTCCGAGCCGCGGTCCGCGAGCTGTGTGAGGACAAGGTGGCTCCCAACGCCGCCGAGGCCGATGAGTTGGCGCAGTTTCCCAAAGCGTCCCTCGAAGCACTGGTATCGGCGGATTTCCATGCCCCACATATCCCGGAGGCTTACTCCGGCGTAGGCGCTGATGCGCTGGCGACCGTAATCGTCATCGAGGAGATTGCCCGGGTCTGCGCCACCACATCCCTGATTCCAAGCGTCAACAAGCTGGCGACATTGCCATGGCTGCTCGCAGCATCGGAGGAGATCAAGCAGACCTACCTGCCGCCCATCGCTCGGGGCGAAGCGATGGCGTCCTATTGCCTGTCCGAGCCGGAGTCGGGCTCCGATGCGGTAAGCATGCGGACCCGCGCCGTACGTGACGGCGACCACTTCGTTCTCAATGGAGTGAAGCGCTGGATCACCAACGCCGGCATCTCCGATTTCTACACGGTGTTCGCGGTAACCGATCCGGATGCTCGATCGAAAGGAATCAGCGCCTTCGTGGTCGAGAAGTCCGACTCGGGTGTGATGTTTGGCGCCCCGGAGAAGAAGCTTGGCATCAAGGGCTCTCCAACTTGTGAGGTCTATCTGGACCGCGTACGGATCCCGGAATCACGCATGATCGGCGCTGAGGGAACCGGTTTCGAAACCGCGATGCGCACCCTTGATCACACCCGGGTCACCATCGCGGCACAGGCCGTCGGTATCGCCCAGGGTGCGCTCGACTATGCGCTCGGCTATCTGAAGGAACGCAAGCAGTTCGGCAAAGCACTTTCGGAATTTCAGGGCTTGCAGTTCATGCTCGCCGATATGGGCATGAAGCTGGAGGCCGCGCGCCAGCTCACGTACGCTGCGGCTGCCAAATCTGAGCGGAGAGACGCGGACTTGCCTTACTTCGGTGCTGCCGCGAAGTGCTTCGCGTCGGATGCAGCAATGGAGATCACTACGGATGCGGTGCAGCTGCTGGGCGGCTACGGCTACACCAAGGATTTTCCGGTCGAGCGGATGATGCGCGACGCGAAGGTCACCCAGATCTATGAAGGCACCAACCAGATCCAGCGGATCGTGATGGCTCGGCAGCTCTTGACCAGACTCCCGAGGTGATGTCATTCGCCCCTCTTGACATCACTGAGATTGGCGCGATGCTGGAGGCATGCCTTCGCGAGCAGTCTTCCCACTTCGATGGCGCAATGAGAGACTCCGCGCGCTGACCGCTGAGGTCGCTTCCCGGCTAGGCATCAGTCAGAACGAGCTGATCGTGCAGGCCATCGAGCATGAGGTCGTCGCTAAGGGCGGGATGCTGAGCGAGGATTTACGAGCCGCCGCTGATCGGCTGGCCGAGCTTACTCAGGAGCAGCAGGAGCGCATTCAGGCACGCGGTTTCGAACACTATGTTGCCGGCGAAGGCCTGGTTGAGCCTCTGCAAGCCGAACTGATTCAGCCTGTTCCAGTAGATCGAGTTCCGATCGACCGTGCGCCCGCCCGTGACGTGGCAACGATTTACAGATCGGCACGCGCCGAACTGGCATGACAGTCCCGTCGTGGCACGAGGACGACCCAAAGAATCTCCCCCTCATTCAGCGCAATGCGGCGCAGTTGATCATGGAGTTACGCGCTACCGCAGCTGATCGGATGCTGCCGACGCGCGAGACGGTCTGCCACTGGCATGCCCGGCTCTATGCAGGATGCAAGACGCCGGTGCCCGGGTACGTCGGACACTTCCGAGGGGATCCGAGCGTCAAGGAACTGATCGACTATGAGGTGGGCCTGGGGCCTCGGCTCAAGGACGGCAATCTGGAGAAGATGGGCGTCTGGGCGCGCAGAGTGCGTGACGAGATGACCGCTGTTCTTGCAGGCTTGAACGCTGTCTTTGCTGATCTTGATAGCGGGCTGCCGGCCGGGACGTCACCGAGCACCGCTGATCAGATTCTGCAAGTGATCAGCTTTGCGGCGCTTGCTCATGGTGAATTGCTACGGGTCCATCCATTCGCGAACGGCAATGGTCGCATCGCCCGACTCTTCGTCGCATTCATCTGCCTGCGCTATGGGGTGCCGATGTTCTTGCATGTCAAGCCACGGCCGGAAAGTGACGACTACTTACGTGCCAGCCGTGACTCGATGGGCCGGCCGCCGGACTTCTTGGGAAATCACACAACGACAACTGCGGTCTTCGCTCACATGCTGGCAGACGTACTGGCAGGCGAGCGGGTCTCTTGACCACTGATGATTGGCGCGCTCATTGCAATTGGCCAAGGACCGTTCGCAAGTATTCGGCACTGGTCCGTACGTCTGCGACCGGCCCTTCGTCTCGGGGTTCCTCCGTCAAGATCGTGTCTTGTTCGAGGACGTACCAGCCGTGGTAGCCGTGCGCCCGTACGTGTCCGACGATGGCGGGCACGTCGACATCGCCTTGACCGAGTGGCCGATACATGCCCTCTCGCACGGCCTCGCTGTAGGCGAGCTGACCGGACTGCACCTTCGCCGCAACCGTCGAGTCGACGTCCTTCAAGTGCAAATGCGCAATCCGCTCAGGCGCTTGGCGGGCGAGCTCAGCGGGATCGGTTCCACCGATGAGTAGATGACCGGTGTCAAGGCACAACGAAATCGACGAGCCGTCGAGCACCTGCTGCACTTCTTGACCCTTCTCGATCATGGTGCCAACATGCGGATGCAGCACTGCCTGGACACGCCTGTCGGCGGCCAGCGTGGCCACTCGATCAAGGTTCGATAGCAGTCGCTGCCACTGCGCCTCATCAAGCTGCGGGCGCGCGTCATAACCGGCGGAGCCGGTGACTGCTGACAAGACCAGGGTGTGCGCTCCGGAGGCGACATAGCCATCGAGGAGGCGGTCTACCTCAAGCAGAGGGTCGTATCCCGGCACGTGCAGGAGCAAGGGCGTGAACCCGCCAACAGCTTGCAGCCCGTGTTCGGACAACACACTGGCCATCGCTGGCGGCTCGCTTGCTAAGAAGCCTTCGGGTCCGAACTCTGTCGCCAGTAGCCCTACCTCGCGCATCTCCTTGAGCACCCGGTCAGGACCAAGCTGGTAGCCCCATCCCGGCACTTCGCACACACCCCACGAAATTGGCGCGCCGGCGATCTTGTGCTTTGGAGAGGTAGTCGGCTCGGCGGTCATGTGATGTCCACCTCTTTGAGGGTATCCACCCATTCGGGGTTTGCCACGGCTGCCGGCCGGCGGCCCGCGAGCACATCGGCGACGCCGCGTGCTGCGTCGACGAAAGTGGCAGCCGCAGCGCGGCGTGTCATTCCCATGAGGTGCGGCGTCAGTACCACGTCATCATGATCGAACAGGACATGGTGCTCGGGCGGTTCGTTCTCGAACACATCGAGTCCCACGCCGCCGAGCTGGCCGGCCTCCAGCGCCGCCAGCGCGGCGTCAAGGTCAACCAACCCGCCGCGCCCGCAGTTGATCAAGATCGTTCCGGGTCGTACGCGATCCAAGAATGGCCTGTCGACCAGATTGTGGGTGTTTTCGGTCAGTGGGACGTGCAGCGTCACGATGTCGCTTGCCGAGGCGAGCGTGGATATGTCGGGACATGCGATTTGCGCCGGCGGCGGACTCAAAGGGTCGTACGCCAAGACGTGCATCCCGAACGCCGTGGCGAGCTCGTCGACCCGCCGCCCGATCCGTCCGTACCCGATGATGCCGATCGTGGCGCCGTCCAGATCACCCATGGAAATCTGACCGCGATTTGCCCACTGGCCATGTCGGACAAGATCAGTCGACGGCCCTAATCGCTTGACGAGATGCAAGGCCAATGCAAACACACCCTCGGCTACCGCTCGCGTGCCACTGCCTGGCGTGATGACGACCGGGATGCCGCGTGCTGTGGCCGCATTGAGGTCCACGTGGTCCACACCGACGCCGGTGCGTGCGAGGACGCGTAGTCGTTGGGCGCGCGAGAGAAATGCAGCATCGACAATGGCGTCGGCACGGACAATCGCGCCGACGGCGTTGGCGATGTCCTGCTCGGCTGGATCGGCGACAAAGGCAAGCTCCCCACCGAGAACCCCAGTGACCAGTGCCGGATCTACGGTGCCGAGTGCCACGACCACCGGACGGTCGACACTCACGACGTCACGCGCTCGCCGTAGCGGCTGTCGCCGGCTCGCCGCCGAATGTCGCACCCGGTACCGCTGGTACCCGCTGCCAAGTGCCGCTTTCGGTTGAGGCGGCGGCCGCCGTGATGACCTCAGCGACATGATGGGCGTCGTCGACAGTGGAGTTACGACGCTCGCCACCGGTCACTGCGACGAGGAACTTCTTCGCCTCGATGACCTTGAGATCGTCGTACCCCATGCTTGTGCCCGGACCTGGCTGGAAGTGGGCATAGTCGCCGAGATACGAGTTGCCAAGCACGGTGGTGTAGCCGTAGTGCGGGCCACCGCGACCCACGCAGACCAGCAGTTCGTTCATCCGCTCGAAGTTCCAGCTCGCCGAGCCTTCGGTGCCATATATCTCGAAGCCGATGCCGCACTGGGGTCCGACGATGGTGCGGGAGGCCTCCAGCGTGCCCACCGCTCCCACCGCCCGTGAGCCAGGCGAGAAACGCACTAGCGCCGCGGCATAGTCGTCATTCTCCACGGTCCCCATCTCGCCGTCCTCGATCACCGCAAAGTGAGTGCCGGAACCCATGGGCAGAATCGGCCGCTCGGTGTAAATGGTGCTGGTGAGTGCACTCACCTCGCTAATCGGCCCGAGGAGGTACTGCATCAGGTCGATGACGTGGCTCAACAAGTCGCCGAGGGCGCCGGAACCGGCGAGGTCACGGATGAACCGCCATGACAATGCGCCCTTGGGTTCGGAGCCATATCCAGTGAAAAAGACCGCGCGGACATTCGTGATCCGGCCGAGGTCACCATTTGCGACGAGTTCGCGTACGCGTTCTACCGCCGGAGCGTGGCGGTAGTTGTAGCCGACCGATGTGGCGACCCCGGCTCTGCTAGCCGCAGCGGCTACGTCGGCCGCCTCCTTGGCGTCTCGACCTACCGGTTTCTCGATCCAGAAGGGTTTGCCAGCCTCGGCCGCTGCCACGCCGATGTCCCGGTGGAGACCGGTGGGCGCGCAGATGGAGACGACGTCGACGTCCGGGTCAGCCAAAACATCCCGGAAGTCCGCGCTCGCCCTGGCATATCCCAGAACGGCCCGGGCGTACTCCGCTCGATCCGGGGCGGTATCTGCGGCATGCACGAGGTGCGGTCGCAGGCGCAACTCGGGATAGACGATTGGAAGTGCCTGGTACGCCCGCGTGTGCAACTTACCCATCCAGCCGACGCTGATCAGGCCAACGCCTATGTCGTGGATGCTGCCGCCGTTCGAACTGGTCATGACTGATCTCCTATGCGGGTGCGGGCGAGCTCTGCGGTAACGGCTGAAGCCAACAAAGTGGAGTCGGAGCCGACGGCTACGAACGTCCAGCCGTCGGCGCGCTTCTCCGCCGCCGCTGCTCCATTCGGGACGAGGAGCCCACAGCTTTTGCCGAACTGCTGTGCCGCACTGCGTACCCGGTCGAGAGCATCCAGATAGCGCGGCGCCTGCACGTCGCCGGGCACGCCAAGGTCGTGGCTGAGATCTCGAGGGCCGACGAACACGACATCGACGCCGTCCAGTGCGGCGATCTCCTCCACCTGCTCCACGGCGCGAAGCGACTCGATCTGCACGACTGCAAGGACTTCGGTATTCGCGCGGTCAAGGGCATCCGGATCGAGGCCGAAGCGACACGCTCGGTTGTAGGTGGCAACACCGCGATCCCCGTCCGGCGGATAGCGGAGGTGTCGAAGCGCCGTCGCGACTTCGGACGCCGTGTCCAGCCGGGGTAGCATGACACCGGCCGCACCGAGGTCGAGTACTCGGCCGAGTCGAATCCTCTCTGCAGATTCGACTCGGACGACGGTTGGCACCCCGTACGCGGCGGCCGCAAGGACGGCCGGACCAACGTGCTCCTCGCCGCCGGCACCGTGCTCGAGGTCGAGCAGTATCCAGTCGACGCCGCTTGCCGCACATACCTCCGCGGTGACCGCCGAGGCCGCTCCGACGAACGTGCCCACAGTGGCCTTGCCGGCAGCGAGGCTGCCGCGCAACCTGCCACGATTCAAAGGAGACGTGATCGTCCCAGCAACCTCGGTAGCCGCGGTCACCCAAACCACCGCTGGGAGGCCAGGCCGGCTTCGTAGTCGGCCCGCACTCGGGCAACCGACTCGGAGTCAGAAACCTCAGCCGGGGCCACATCCCACCAAACGCCGGCCGCCGGCAGCTCCGCGTGCGGGATGGCAGGGATCACGATAACCACCGGCCCGTCATGGTCGCGGGTGTCACTCAGCGCGTCCCGGACCTCGCCAGGCGTCGTGGCGCGGATTGCGACGGCCCCCAGTCCGCTAGCGAGCTTGACTAGGTCCACCTTCAGGTATTCGCCCTCCAGCCGGGCCGGCTTATCCACCGTTTGTCCGTCACCAAGGGTGAGTGCGTCCTCGCGATAGCGGAACTCGTTGCCGAACTCCTGTCCACTGCGCCACATCTGCAACCGGTGGATCGCCTGGTAGCCGTGATTCTCCGAGATCACCACTGTGACTTGCAATTGCTCCTGAAGCGCGGTGACCAGCTCGGTCGGAGCCATCAGAAACGTGCCATCTCCGATGAACGACAACACCCGCTTACTGCGGTCCGGAACGGCGAGCCGAACCCCGAGCCCAGCTGGGATCTCGTAGCCCATGCAAGAAAAGCCGAACTCCAAGTGGCAGTATCGCCGCTCCGTGGCGTCCCAAACCTTTTGTAGATCGCCAGGCGGCCCACCGGCTGCCGCAATGATCGTGTCCCCGGGCTGTGCGTGTTCCTGCAGCAGCCCAATGATCTGGCCCTGCGTGAGGACTGCATCGGTGGCCGTCACCACGTCTGAGTCAGCCGGGACAGCCGACTTGTCGAACGCTGTGTCCGGATCCAGCGCGGCCGCCCGCTCTGCCAGCCACTGCTCATTGCGGTCGCGGACTTGACGCTGCCATTCCTCCGGGCTCTTGATGCTGGAATCCTGAACGGCCGTAATCAGCGCAGCCAATCCACGCTTCGCATCTGCCACGATTGCCGTCGCTCCCAACCGGCCGGCGTCGGGTCCGTCGACATTGATGCTCGCGAACCGCACGTCGGGGTTGGCGAACAGCGACTGGGAGGCTGTTGCGAAGTCGGTCAACCGGGATCCCACCGTAAGCACGAAGTCGGCTTCGGCGGCTAGCTCGTTGGTGGCCGGCGTACCCTCGAGACCGATCCCACCGAGCTGCCACCAGGCCCGCTGCTGCACCGCACCCTTGCCAGCGAATGTCTCTGCGACCGGGACTCCCGCAGCGTCCGCCAGCTCAGCCAACTCTGGCGTGGCACCCGAGTAGATGACCCCACCGCCAGCGATGATCAGTGGCTTCTCGGCAGCGGCAAAGAGCCTGGCGACCGCGTCGACCTCATCCGGGTCTGGAACGGGGCGCCGGATCACCCAGTCGCGCTCATCGAACATGTCGGCCGGCCAGTCATACGCATGGGATTGCACATCCTGCGGCAGCGACAGCACCACAGCACCGGTGTTCGCAGAATCTGTAAGCACCCGCATGACCGCCGGCAATGCGGTCAACAAGCCCTCAGGTCGACTTATCCGATCGAAGAAGCGGGAGACGGGCCGGAGTGCATCGTTCACCGACGCATCTGCCTCGACAGGGTGCTGGAGCTGCTGCAAAACCGGTCCCTGCCGCCGGGTTGCGTAGGTGTCTCCTGGCAACAACAGCACGGGCAGCCGGTTGACCGTCGCCAACGCCGCTCCTGTGACCAGGTTCATAGCTCCAGGGCCGATCGACGCTGTTACTGCCAACGTCGCATGCCGTCGTGTCGCCTTGGCGTAGCCGGAGGCCATGTGCACCAGCGCCTGCTCATTGCGGCCCTGGATGAACGGCAGCTCGTTGCTGAGTTGGTCCAATGCTTGGCCTAACCCGGCCACGTTTCCGTGGCCGAAGATCCCCAACGCGGCCGGGATGAGGCGGCGGCGATGGCCATCGGCCACCGAGTACTGCCGGGACAAGTACGTGACGAGCGCCTGCGCAACGGTCAGCCGCACCGTACCGCCGGATGTGTTGCCCATGATCAAGCTCCTTTCGCTACCAGGGCCGGCCGTGCAGGATGACCGTTTTGAGCTCCGTCATCTCTTCGACGGCCCAGCGCGGTCCTTCCTTGCCGATTCCGCTTCCCTTGAGCCCGCCGTACGGCATGAGATCCGCGCGCCACAGCGGGGTCCAGTTGATGTGAATGCTGCCGGCGTCGATCTCGCGCATGGCACGGACGGCGCCGGCGACGTCGGAGGTGAAGATTCCCGCGGCCAGCCCGTACGCCGTCCCGTTGGCTTGCCTCACGGCAGACTCCCAGTCTTCAGCCGTACTCACCGCCACGGCAGGACCGAACAGCTCGTCCTGAGCGAACGAAGACGATGGGTCCACGTCGGCGACCACCGTGGGTGACACGATGCTGCCGTCTCGGTCTCCGCCGGTGACGAGCCGGGCTCCGGCCGCAGCTGCCGCGGCAATCGACTGCTGAACTCGTTCGGCTTCGCCGGTGGTGATCAGCGTTCCCATGCCAGTCTCCGGTGAGGATGGGTCGCCCACGCGGATGGCCTTAACTTTGGGCACCAATGCGTCGAGGAAGTCGCCACTCACCGCCGGGTGAGCGATGACCCGCTGAACGGAGATGCAGACTTGGCCGGCGTTGACGTAGCCTCCGGCGGCAACTGCGCTGGATGCCAACTCAAGGTCGGCGTCAGGCATGACGATCACCGGACAAGAGGCCCCAAGCTCGAGCGACAGCTGCTTCACACCAGCCATCCGGGTGATGCGCTCACCGGTTGCCGTCGACCCCGTGAACGAGATCTTGCGTACCCGTGGATCACTGACCAGCAGGTCGCCCAACTCGCTACCAGGCCCGGTGAGTACGGAGAGGACGCCCTCAGGCAAGCCTGCGTCGACGAAGCAGGCGGCAAGTGCCAGGGCCGTCAATGGGGTGGTACGCGCTGGCTTGAGGACAACCGCATTGCCTGCCGCCAATGCCGGAGCGAGCTTATGCAGGACCAGCAGGGCTGGATAGTTGAACGGTGAGATCGCGACTACGACACCGCAAGGCTGGCGGAGAGTGAAGCCGATCTTGTCTAAGCCGGTTCCTTGATTGGCGTCCAGCGGAAGCGTGTCGCCATACAGTTGAGTGCCCTCGAAAGCGGCCAGCCGGATGATCTCTCCTGAACGAGACGCCTCGCCCGTTGCCTCAGTGATCGTCTTGCCGGCTTCAGAGCTGATGGTCCTGGCGATGTCGCCGGCTCGCTGGTCCGCGAGTTCGGCCGCCCGGAGCAAGATCTTCATCCGTGCATGCGCTGGCGTACGACGCCACCGTGCGGCTCCCGCCTCCGCTGCCGTCAGGGCGGCCTCGACGTCTTCGCCGTCCGCTACAGGGACGGTGCCGACGACGGAGCCGTCGTAAGGGGACGTCACGTCCTCGGTCCGCCCAGTTCCAAGGGCCGGGCGCCAATCCCCTCCAATGAGCATAGGTGTCAGGTCCATAGAAGGGTGCCTCCAAGAGTGGTCGTGAATATGCAACACCAGCCCAGCGCCTAAAGCCGCAGGGCGCAAGAGTCTGAATCTGCTATCGGCCCGATCCAGGTGGTGCGGCCGAGTAGATGGATGACATCCTAGGAGAGAAACCGCCAATGGGGCGCCAAAAAAACCGCCAAAAACCTGCCAGGAGAAGGTGCGTGGGACATCCGTATCGGATCCGCGAGATAGCCGTACAGGCCGGACTGAGTGAACGGACTGTGGACCGAGTGCTGAACAATCGCGGCCAAGTACGCGAGAGCACGGTACGGGAGGTGCAGCAAGCAATCGCCGATCTTGACCGGCAGCGGTCGCAGCTGCGCCTCAGTGGTCGCTCCTTCATGATCGACGTTGTCATGCAGGCGCCACAGCGGTTCTCCTCAGCGGTTCGCGACGCTCTCGAGGCAGAGCTGCCCTCGCTGCGACCGGCCGCGGTGCGGTCTCGTTTCCACTTCCGCGAAACCTGCCCGATCGAGGACTTGGTGGCAACGCTCGACCGCATTCGCGCACGTGGCTCACACGGAGTGATCTTGAAGGCGCCTGACGTACCGGAGATCATTAGCGCCTGCTGGCGATTGATCCAGGCCGGAATCCCGATTGTGACCCTGGTGACCGATCTTCCCGGCAGCCAGCGGCTTGGCTACATCGGAATAGACAACCGGGCCGCAGGTGCGACCGCCGCGTATCTCATGGGCGAATGGCTCGGTGACCGGCCGGGAGACGTGCTAGTCACGTTGAGCCGAGGGTTCTTTCGCGGCGAGGAAGAACGAGAGATCGGGTTCCAAGGCGCTATGCGAACCCGTTATCCCGACCGAACCATGATCGAGATCGACAACAGCGATGGATTGGATGAAACGATGCGCGGTCTCGTCCTAGCGGCCTTGGATAGCAATGCCAATGTAAGTGCGGTCTACTCCATCGGCGGTGCCAACATGGCCATCGTCGATGCTTTTGCCGCCAAGCAGCGGATGTACTCAGTCTTCATCGCTCACGACCTGGACTCCGACAACACGCGGCTGCTGCGTGCCGGCCGGATTTCAGCCGTGCTGCATCATGACCTCAGACAAGACATGCGTCAGGCCTGCTACGTGATCATGCAGACGCACAAGGCGCTACCTGGTGTCGCCTACTCCTGGCCATCGAACATCCACATCATTACGCCGTACAACATGCCAGTACCGGCTCTCGGAATCGCAAAGGCCTCATCCTGACCGCGGCTGAAAGCCGTCAGGTGGCCCGACCAGCTCAAGATGCGGTGGGGATGCCGGCGCGTCGAGCGGCGTCAAGCAACACCCCGGCTGCCACTTCGAGGCCCTCGATGCGGCCGAGTGAGACGTCCTCATGTTCGATGTTGACAAGCATGTCCGGATCGATCGCATGTAAGGCAGCGAGCCAGGTCGACCAGTAGACGGCGTCATGCCCCCGACCCAATGCCACGAAGTCCCACGCGGCGTCCTTCGGCCACTCATTGGCCCACTCATCGCCGCCGAGGTTGGTGCGTTGTTCATCCGAGCCCAACCGGCGGAACCGGTTGTCGAGCACGCCGTAAACAGCGGCGGCAGGATTGACGCGTACGTCCTTCGCGGCGGCAATGAACACCAGCGGGCCGAGGTCTTGTACCACGGCCACCGGGTCCATCCACTGCCAGAACAGGTGGGAGGCGTCGAGTTCGACGCCGATGTTGGTAGCGCCGGTGCGCTCCACGAGTTCGCGGATACCAGCTGGGTTGAACACGATGTTTTGCGGGTGCAGTTCGAGCCCCACCTTTACGTCGAGATCGGCCGCCTCGCGGTCGATCTCGCGCCAGAACTCCTCGGCAACACTCCACTGGTAATCGAGCACATCGAGCGCAGCCGAGTTCCATGCATTGACGATCCAGTTCGGCCGCCGGCCACCCGGCTCTCCAGCCGGGAGGCCCGACATGGTTATCACCCGGTGCTGACCCAGACGATTCGCGAGGCGGATGCTGCGGCGCACATCCTCGGCATGCTTCGAACCGATCACAGGATCGGGGTGCAGCGGGTTGCCGTTGCAGTTCAGGCCGGCGATCTCGACGCCTGTGCCCTCGAATTGTCCGAGGAAGTCGTCGCGGGCTATGTCGGAGCTCAGGATGTCGTCGAAAGTTGGGATGTGCACCGCCGGCAGGAAGCCGCCTGAGTTGAGCTCGATGCCAGTGAGCCCGAGCTTGGCGATCACCTCGATCGCCTCGGGCAGTGACCGGTCGTGCAGGATTGCGTTGTAAACCCCGAACTTCATCGTGTGACCTCCGCTCGTTGTGGCGCTACGTTCACTGTGACGCCGCCGCCGGCGGCGGACTCGGCGACTGCAGCGAGGATTTCCATGTTGTGTACGCCTTCGTCGAACGAGGCGTTGCGGGGCAGTGAGTCGGACTCGTCGAGGCCGGCGACCTCCTCGAGGAACGCGCGCGCCTGGAAGTAGAACCCATCGTTCTGCCCAATGCCCACGCCTGGTGCGTCCATCGGCAAGCCGCCGGCGAAGTACGGCTGATCCGGGCCAATGATGACGCGACGGTAGCCGCGTGTGCCAGCAGCACCCTCGTTGAGCATGAGCTGAAGTTCCCCGGCACGCTCCTGCTCCCACTTCGCGGCACCGGCGTCACCGAACACCTCCAGCGCGAGGCCGTTCGGGTGTCCAGCGGCAACGCGGGAGACCTGCACGACCCCAGCGCCCTGCTCAAACCTGGCGCTGAAGGTGGCGTAGTCGTCGTTCTCGACTGGCTCGTACTTGTCGCTCACCGCAGCCTGACCGTGGCCAACGACAGTGCCGAGTGGCACTGGGCGCTCGGTGATGGCGGTCGCGAATCGACCGCCGCTGACGTCCTGCATGTCACCAGCGAGAAACTCGACCAGGTACGCGACGTGGCTGCCGATGTCGGCGAGCGCCCCGGAGCCCGGAGCTCCCTTGTAGCGCCAGCTGATCGGTCCCTTCGGGTCGCCTGCGTAGTCGCACCAGTACCGGGCGTCGACATGCAGGACGCGTCCCAGCGTGCCAGAGGTGACGAGTTCACGGAGGGCGGCAACGCCCGGCGCCCGGCGGAACGTGAAGCCAATCCGTACGACGGTGTCAGCGCTGCGCGCGAGGTCAGCCACGGCGCGGGCGTCCTCGAGATTGTCGCTGAGCGGCTTCTCGCAGAGCACATGTTTGCCGGCCGCGACCAAGCCCTCAACGATCTCACGATGCAGGTGGTTGGCAACCACAACGCTGACGACATTGATGTTGGGGTCTTCTGCAATCGCCTGCCAAGAAGTGTCGTTGCGCTCGTATCCGAAGCGCCGGGCGGCGAGCGAGCCGAGCTCGGGACTGATGTCTCCGATCGAGACGTACCGCAGGTCCGGCAGAGTGGATTGGTAAAGCGTCGGGGCGGTTCGATAGGCGGCCGCATGTGCCCGACCCGCCATCCCAGCTCCGATGACTGCGACACCGATCGTCATAGTTTCTCCTCTAAAGTTGGCACTAGACCGATCTAGTAGATCGGTCTAGTAGGACGATGCATGCTTCTATACCAGTTTGTCAAGTCAAACTTTTGAAGGGTTGCGTGTCAATGCATCGGTCAGCAATAGGCGCTGCTCCGCCCACTATGGCCGATGTCGCCGCGGCTGCCGGCGTTTCCAAAGCCTTGGTCTCAATCGTCTTCCGAGGAGCAGCCGGGGCTAGCGAGGCGACGCGAGAGCGGGTTTTCCGAGCTGCCGAGCAGCTGGGCTATCGGACCAATCGAACGGCGAGCCTGCTCAAGCTGCATCGAACCCGGCTTCTCGGCGTAACAATGCAGGTACGGAGCGCCTTCCATGCCGAGCTCGTGGAGGGCATCCAAGATGCTGCGGATCGCGAGGGCTATCAGATCGTGCTCAGCACGGTAACTGGCAATCACGATGAGCGCAGGGCCGTCGACACGTTGCTGGAGTTTCGGTGTGAATCATTGATCTTGTTGGGCTCCGAGCTCTCGAAGCAGATACTTGATGATCTTGCAAAAAGCATCCCGGTCGTCCTGGTGGGCCGTCGGGCTGCGATCGATACCGTCGATGTCGTCCGCACCGCTGACGACAAAGGACTCGGCTTGGTAGTTGATCACCTCGTCGGGTTGGGTCATCACGAGATCGCGCATGTCGACGGTGGCCGGCACACGATTTCAGCCGATCGACGCCGCGGCTACCGCACGGCGATGCGGCGCAACAACGACGCGGGTCACGTGCGGATTCTTGCGGGCGGCAGTGGCGAGGTGGATGGCTGGCGAGCCGCCGAGGAGTTGCTTAGAGGAGATCACCTGCCAACAGCGGTGACGATGTTCAATGATCACTGTGCCGTGGGTCTGATTGACCGGCTGTCACGGGCCGGGGTTCCGGTGCCTGACGCAATGTCGGTTGCCGGCTACGACAATGCTCCAATTGCGCAATACGCCGCAATCAACCTCACGACTGTGAGTCAAGAGGCGGGTGCGCAGGCTCAGTGGGCCGTACGCGCCGCCCTCGAGCGGCTGGAGGGGGTGCGCCAGGACACCCGCGAGTCGATTCTCGAACCACGCCTGATCGTGCGAGGGAGCACCGGTCCAGCGGTTTCATGAGGCTTGCGGGCGCGCGCTGCCTCAGTCGTGGGCGCCGAGTATGTTCTGGTCCCAGTCGATGATGGAGCCGGTGACCACACCACTCCGATCGGAAAGCAGAAAGATCACGAAGTCCGCGATCTCAGAGACCTGGCCGAGCTTCCCCATGGGCAGCTTGGCCGCGGCGGTGGAAATCCAGTCGTCGCTTGCCCCGTGGAAGGCGCGTTGGGTGGCATCCTCGCCCTCGGTCTCGGTCCAGCCGATATTGAGTCCATTGATGCGGATCCGGTCAAAGCGGTGAGCGTAGGCAGCGTTGCGCGTGAGGCCCACCAGGCCCGCTTTGGCGGCGACGTACGGGGCCAGGTAGGGCTGTCCTCCGTGGGCGGAGAACGAGATGATGTTGACGATCGTTCCTGGCGACTGACGGCTGCGCATATCTTCCACGGCGGCCTGCATGATGAAGAACGGCGCGCGAAGGTTGATCGCGATGTGAGTGTCGAAAAGCTCGACGCTGGTGTCGAGCAATGTTCCACGCGTGGTGATACCCGCGGAGTTGACGACGCAGTCAATCCTGCCGTAGCTGGCCACGGTGGCGGCGACGCTCCCGGCGGCCCCAAGCGGATCGGCAAGATCAACAGCGTGGAAGCTCGCGTCGGTTCCGTTGCCGGCTAGCTCAGTGACAACGGCCTTACCCACCGCCGGGTCGCGTCCCGTGATCATGATCCCGGCTGCACCCTGATCCGCCGCCGCTCTGGCGATGCCGGCGCCGAGTCCTCGACTTCCGCCGCTGATCAGGATGACCTTGTCCTCAAGCAAATTTGTGCTCATCGGGATTTCCTCTCCTAGCAGGGCGACGCAAAGCTCTGGCGTCCGTCAGGGTGATCCCCGGTACATTCCGCCGAGATCATGACTAGAGACCAGCGTGGCTCATGGCGACCCAAGTCGTACCGTGCTGCCAGTTTTGAGGCTTTCGAGAGCTGCATCGGCTAGCGCCAGTGCCTCACGGCCATCGCTGAACCCCGGACTGGGCTGGTCACCCTTCTCCATAGCTGTGATCAAATGGTCAAGCTCGGCGCGGTAGGCCGTCGTGTAGCGGTCGAGGAAGAAGTTGAGATACTCTCCCGCTGCCTCGGTCTGAGTCGCGGTCGACAACCGGACACTGGTCGGACGCTGATTTTCGACGCTCAACATCCCATCCGAGCCGAAGGCCTCCAGCCGCTGGTCGTAGCCGAAAACGCTGCGGCGGATGTTGGTGATATGGCAGAGGGCACCGTCGGAGCCGCGCAATACCGTGACGGCGCTATCTATGTCGCCCAGATCGGCGATGAAGTCGGCGACGACATTCGCGCCGGTGGCGTACACCTCTACGACTTCGCCGAGAAAGAAGCGCGCAAGGTCGAAGTCGTGGATCGTCATGTCGCGAAACAGCCCGCCAGACGCAGCGATGTACTCGCGCGGAGCCGGCGCTGGGTCACGGCTGACGATGATCAGCTGTTCGAGGCGGCCTATGTCGCCAGCCGCGATTCGCTCGCGCACTTCACGAAACGATGGATCGAATCGCCGGTTGAAGCCGATCATGACTGTCGGGTTCAATGCTGCGATCTCCGTCCAGCACCGATCTACCCGGGCTATATCAAGGTCTATCGGTTTCTCGCAAAGCACTGCTTTGCCGGCGCGTGCGGCGCGGGTCAGTAGGTCGACGTGGGTGGGCGTAGCTGAGGCAATGACCACCGCATCGACGTTCGGATCATCCATGGCGGCATCGACGTCAGGGGCGGTGGCGGCGCCATACCGCTTGCCCACCTCGAGCGCGGCCGACTCGATCGGGTCGTATACCCAAGCCAGCTCGGCCCGGGGATGGACATCGATCGAGTCGGCGTGTACGCGCCCGATCCGTCCGCAGCCAAAGAGGGCGAACCGGATCAACCTCGGCTGCTGCCTTCCAGCTCGTGCGCTAGCTCGGTGAGCTCGTCACCACCGGCCATCTGTCGGGTGAGCTCGTCGAGCCCCACCTCGGAGCGTTTCTTGTCCAGCACGGCTTGTCCCAGCTTCAAGATGATGAAGTGATTGCCCACCAGGTACGCGTGGTGCGGGTTGTGAGTGATGAACACAACGCCCAGCCCCGCATCGCGGGCGGCCGCGGTGTATTTGAGCACCACACCGGACTGCTTCACACCGAGGGCGGCCGTTGGCTCGTCCAAGATCAAGACCCGAGCGCCGAAATACACCGCGCGGGCAATCGCAACGCATTGCCGCTGACCGCCGGACAAGGTTCCAATGGGTTGATCGATGTCCTTGACGACGATGCCCATCTTGCGCAGTTCCTCGTCGGCGATGCGCCTCATGTCCTTGATCTTCATTCCGGATAGCGGGAACTTGCCCCCAGTCATCTCCGAGCCGAGGAAGAAATTGCGCCAGACCTCCATCAGGCTGACCACGGCAAGGTCTTGATACACCGTGGCTATGCCGTGAGCGAGAGATTCACGGGGAGAGCTGAAGTGAACCTCCTCGCCATCGACTTTCACTTCTCCCTCATTGTGGGGATGCAAGCCAGAAATAATCTTGATCAATGTTGACTTGCCCGCTCCATTGTCGCCGAGCACACAGGTCACCTCACCCGCGTTGACGACCATGTTGATTCCCCTGAGGGCCCGGATTGCCCCGTAGGTCTTGCCAACATCGACCATCTCGACCAGAGGCTCACCCTTGTGGAGTGTCGGATCGGCGTGCTCTTGCAGAGTGTCGGTCATGTCAACCCACCTTTCTTAGAGTTGAGAGTCGCTTCACGTACAGGTTGACCATGACGGCGAGCAGCAGCATGATGCCGAGGAATGCCTTGAACCAGTTCGGGTCCCATCCGGCGTAGACGATGCACAGGCTGGTCATGCCGAAGATGAACGCGCCGATAGCCACACCCCACGCATTGCCGTAGCCGCCGGTCAGCAGCGTGCCGCCCACAACTGCGGCGATGATGTAGAGGAACTCGTTGCCCACGCCGTTGCCAGCCTGCAGAGTGACGAACCGGTAGAGGTAATGCATGCCGGTGAACCAGCAGAGGAAGGACACCGTCATGAACAGACCGATCTTGACTCGCGTTACCGGCACGCCGACGGCGCGGGCGCTGGCGGCGTTGCCACCTACCGCAAATATCCAGTTGCCAATCTTGGTCCGCTGCAGGATCCAAGCCGACAGGACGACGAACAAGAGCCACCATATGACGGTGATCGACAGTGAGACGGAGCCGATCTTGAACTCGTGGGCGAAGATGAAGTTCAGCGACTTGAAGCCGTCCATCTGGCTGATGTTCTGGCTTGACACGGATCCAGTGACGAGTTTGGTTACGCCGAGGTTGGCCCCCTGCAGCACGAAGAACGTGCCCAGCGTGATCAGGAAGCTTGGAATGCCGGTGCGCATCACCAAGTAGCCGTTGATGAACCCGACTGCCAGGCAGAAGATCAACGAGATGATCACGCCGACCCACAGGTTCAGCCCGAGCTGATAGCACAGCATGCCGTTGACCAGGCCAGCGGTAGTGACGAGCACGCCCGCGGACAGGTCGAACTCGCCGCCGATCATCAGCATGCCGACGCCGACCGCCACGATGCCTATGGTCGAGGACTGGTAGAGGACGGTAAAGAACGCTGCGGGTGTGCGAAATGCCGGTGCGACGATCAGGAAGAAGATGAAGATCACGATGGCCGCGACCAGGGCTCCGATCTCGGGGCGGCCGAGCAGTCGAGTCGTCCAGCTGACTTGAACGCGGTTGGAGGCCTCAGCCGGGGTAGGCGGTGCGGTCTTGACAGGTGTACTCATGGTGCAGCTCCTGTGACTTTTCGTCGCGGTGGTCGAGTGATACACCCGACCACCGCTCGAGGCTTCGAACTATCGAGTGTTGTTCTTGACGAACGGCAGGACCGTGGCGATGTTGCTGCTGTCGACGAAGGACGGGCCGGTTAGGACCGCCTTGCCACCACCGAGGATATTGCCGTTCTTCTTAAAGAGATAGAGCTGTGTGACGGCCATGTAGCCCTGCAGATAGGGCTGCTGGTCGATGTAGAACTGGACCTTGCCGTCCTGCACAGCCTGCGCCAGGTCCGGGTTGGTGTCGAAGGTGCCGACCTTAGCCTTGCTGCCGGAACCCTCCAGTGCCTTCAAGGTGTCCAAGGCCTGTGGCGCGCCAAGAGTGATCACCCAGTCGATGGACTTGTCCTCACTGAGCTTGGCCTGGATCGCTGAGGTGACAGCGGAGTCGTCCGCCCCGTTGACCTGCAGGTTCTCGGTGCTCGGGAAGCTGTCCTTCACGCCCTTGCAGCGGTCTTCGAGCGCGACCGAACCGGTCTGCTGGATGGTGCAGAGGATCTTAGTGGCGCCTGCGGCCTTCGCCTTCATGCCCGCTTGCTGTCCGGCGAGGAACTCGTCGGAGGAGAAGTGGGTGAGAGCGCCCGCCTGCTGCCAGTAGGCGAATCCGGAGTTGAAGCTGTCTACCGGAATCCCTGCAGCGACTGCTTTCTTGACCGTGGGAATGAGGGCATCCGGGGTGACAAGGGTTGTCGCGATGCCATCGACCTTGGAGTCGATCGCGTTCTGAATGAGAACAGCCTGCTTGGTTGCGTCGGGATCAGCCGAGTACTTCAATGTCGAGCCAGTGTCCTTGGCGGCCTGCTCGGCTCCTGCCCTGATCCGGTCCCAGAACGTATCGCCAGGCGTTTCGTGGGTGATCATGGCGAAGGTATAGCCCGAGTTGCCGCCGCCACCGCCGCCCCCGCTGGCTTCCGGCTGGGGCTGGGCGCCGCCGCCGCTACAGGCGGACAGCGCGAGTGCTGCGGCCGCTGCGAAGGCGGCCAGGGTCAAGCCTTTTCGAGATCGGCTAAGCGCCGAGCCCTTTGCGGATCGAATCATCGATGATTCCTTTCGTTTGGTGTTCGGGCAAGGCCCGGGACGCGCGAGACGCAGTGAGCGGAGCTCACGAGGTCAACGTAGGCAGTGGAAAAGGTTTTGGGCTACGAGGCAGGCGAGATCGTCGCCTATATGTGATGCGAGGCCCGTGGTGAGGGCAGGAATTTGCTATCGCTGGCTCTGCGACAGCGGGCAATGCGCGCTGCTGCTTGCTGAGCGATCGTACAGACGAGCGGTTATGCAGCGGCTGAGACACACGCAGGTCACTCATCCCATGTCTTCGAGCTGCGGCTCGACAGGCTGCGGGTGTTGGGCTAACCATGAGCTGACCTCCGCTGTGTCGGACGCCAGTGCCGACGGGCCTTAGCGTTGCGTACTCAGCGAAAGCTTGTCAAGGGTTTGTTCTAACATTCTTACTTGCCCCTGGCTTGGAATAACGACCAAGTAACGGGCAACAGTTGTTATTGGGCGTACTTCGCGAGTCCCGAGGTGTCTCCCCGGGCGATTGCGGAGAACATTGCCTTGGCCTTGTTTGGATCCCATAGAACCGCCGAGCCGACCGGTGTTGGCGCACCTGTACTAGACACCGGCACGGTGAGGGTGAGTCCGCTCCCACCAGATATCCGCTTCATGGCGTACGCCAAGCTCAGTGCCTCGGGCAACGACGTGTCACGGCCCAGCTTGATCGCATCGGCAACGGCCATGTTGAACTTCCAATACCGCACGGGATTGAGCACGGTAGCCGGCGATGCGGCCTTCTTGGCCACCGCAGCCAGCATCTCCCGCTGCCGTTGCACCCGGCCAAGATCACCAAGCGGATCGGCTTTGCGCATTCGCACATAGCCCAGGGCGTCGGTGCCGCTCAGGGTTTGACAGCCCTTCGGCAGATCAATATGGCTGTCGCGGTCCTTGATCGCTTTCGGCAGGCACATCCGGATGCCACCGAGAGCATCGATGATGTTGACGAAACCACCGAATCCGATCTCCATGTAGCCGTCGATGCGAAGGCCTGTGTCCTGTTCGACCGTCTGCACCAGCAGCTCCGGGCCCCCGAAGGCGTACGCGGCGTTGATCTTGTTCTTGCCATTCTTGGGTATATCCACGTAGGAGTCGCGGGGCACCGAAATCAGCGCCGACTTACCGCTCGGAGGAACGTAGACCAGCATGATCGTGTCCGTACGCTGGCCAGCGGTGTCGCCCGTCCCCAGTCGCTTCTGCTCAGCTTTGCTGAGGCCGGCGCGAGAGTCCGAGCCGACCAGCAGGAACGTCTTGCCTGGTTGATCAGCGGGTCGTTGACCGGATGGTGCGGCGTCTACCCGGGCTATCTGGGTCCAGGCGTACGCGGGCACTCCGACCAGCCACAAGATGATCAAGAGAAGCAAGATCATCAGCACCCGGAAGAAGTTTCGAACCGGATGCCGCTGTTTCGCAGGCCTAGCAGGTTGCGGGCCTGCTCCGCCTCGCCCACCTGGTCCACTGGGTGGTCCGGGCGGCGACATTCTTGGCCGAGGCTGCGTTGTCCGGTATCCGCTGGGGGCTGGCGGATACGGCGCCCGGCTCGGCGCGGAATCTGGTGCAGTCCCCGAGGGGTTGGGCATGACGCGGGTGCGTTCGGGCTCTACCTGCTGCCGATCGCGCCCGTATAGCCAATCAAGATCCTCGTCGCGGCCCGGAGACATATCGCAAAGGTACCTGGCGGGTATCTGGCGAATCGTGGGCCAGACTCGGGTTTCATCGGCGTGGCTTCAGCACTGGAGCTGCACACAACGCAGATACTGGCAGGGACTTCCCCCGATCCACCTTCCCCAAAGCAGACCGA
>Ga0075425_100000367_pt1 | contig 41688 bp, 35 predicted proteins | sample SoiMethybrSBSTD4_FD_75300 | JGI IMG/M metagenome (GOLD analysis project Ga0075425, IMG submission 75300) | Bulk soil microbial communities from a Populus tree surrounding site in Tennessee, USA - Soil MetaG P. TD hybrid SBSTD4 | ecosystem: Environmental > Terrestrial > Soil > Tree plantation... | reverse complement strand
GTTTGGTCTGTCGGCGGCCGATCCGTCGACGTACGGGATGCTTGCCGCGTTGCTGCTCACGATGGCGGTCGCGGCGGCCTACTTGCCGGCTCGCCGCGCCGCACGCATTAATCCGCGAGCTTTGATGGACGTTTGAGCGCGCTCAGCGCGACGCGCGCGGATCGTACGGGTCGGCCTGCGCCTCCGGATGGCCCGGCGCGGGGTCGCCCCGGCGTCCTGGATGCGGCTCGCTCGCCCCCGCGGGCATCCGTGGACCGACCGTCGCCTTGCCGCGGCGGATCTCCTTCAGGAAGTAAGGAATCCACAGCGCCGCCGCCAGCGCCAGCGCGACGATGACCGCGCTCGTAATGCTCGGGTACTGCCACGCCAGCAATAGCTCGACAGCGAACATGCGTGCACCTCCGCTGACATGTATCGCAACGCCTGTGCCGTTCGGACTCGACCGTTAGCGAGTGGCGCGAAGACTTTATCAGAGCGTATCGGCGACCGCTGGCAACGCAATTGAACATCATTGCTCAGGGAGGGTCGACATGAGAACCCTGGGCGCGCTTGTGATGACCGTACTGCTCATCGTGGTCGCATTCGTTGCCGTGAGCTACGTGACGGGCAACGGCGCGTGGTTCAGCCGGCCTGCGACGGAGCGGAACGCCGTCGGGACGACCGGAAAGATCGACGTGAACGCCGCGCGCGAACGTGGCGCCGAAGTGGGCGAGAAGGTGGCCGTGGCCGCCGAGAAGATGAAGGAGAGCGCGGCCGAAGCAGCGCTCACTTCCAAGATCAAGGCGAAGATGGTGCTCGACGACTACGTCAAGGCGCGCGCCATCGACGTGACGACGAGCGGGACCACGGTGACGCTGAGCGGCGCCGTCCGTTCGTCTGAAGAGCACGACCGCGCGATGCGCATCGCGCGCGAGACGTCAGGCGTCACGAGCGTCGTCGATCATCTGTCGAAGCAGCCCTGATTGGATTGGCGAATGGGGTGGGCGACGGGTATCGAACCCGCGACCTCCTGAGCCACAGTCAGGCGTTCTACCACTGAACTACGCCCACCACACTGGTGGATCGTAGCACTTACCCTTGGGTTTCTTCTACCGTCTGCGTGTCGCCGTCGAGCATGTCGACGACGGCGCCGTTTTCCAACGTGGCGCGGACCAGGTGGATGTGATTCGCGCGCTCGCCCTTGGCCTCGTACATCAACTTGTCGGCGCGCTGAATCAGGTCCGCTGACAGGCGGCGTGCGACGAACCGGCGCTCGGAGACGCGTCCCAGCCACAGGCAGACCACGCCGACGTCGACGCGAACCGGCTGCACGGACAAGCGGCGATCTTCCTGCGTCCAGTCGAAGCGTTCCACCGCCTCGCGGAATCGTTCGCCGATCGCGTGCGCCTCGTGGCAGCCGGCGAGGTCGGGAATCATGAAGCAGAACTCATCGCCGCCGAAGCGCGCGTGGAGATCCTTCAGCCGCGGTCCGCGGTCCTGCACGGTGGTGCTCCGCTCCTGCGCGAGGAGGTCGTCGCTGCGCACTTGTTCGCGCAGCAGCGCCGCGACCCGCTCGATGATGCGATCGCCGACCGCGTGGCCGAGCGCGTCGTTGTACCACTTGAAGCCGGTGATGTCGACCAGGCCGACGGCGCACCAGCGGCCGCGTTGTTCGAGCGCAAGGAACGACTCCAACTGCTCGGTGAAGCGGCTGAAGTTCATCAACTTCGTCTTCGGATCGCGGTGTGACTTGTCGGTGAGATCGGCGACGAGCGCCTCGAAGTAGCGCGAGATGCTGCTGACGGTTGCGTCCTTGGCCGAGAGCTCAGTCTGGACGTGCGCCATCTTGTCGGCGAAGCCGGCCGACAGCGCCTGAATCGCTTCGTGCTTGGATTCCTGCCAGAGCCGTTCGTGCCGCGTGAACACCGCGTCGATGGCGCTGAGCAGCGACGTCTCGAGCGGAGCCGGCAGCGCCAGACGATCCCGCACCCACGACTGAAGCTCGTTGCGCGTTTGTGGCTGAGGCTCCGCCGGCGCGCCCTTTTCGGGTCGCGTGAATTGTCCCTGAACTAGACGCTCAGCCATATCACCAGCATTAACCGACTCTACAAATGGCGTACCGGCTCGCTGAGTTCAGTGACTTCGGAAAGGCGCTCGATTTCAGCGACGAGTCACGACACGTCGAGAGATGAGGCGTGTAACTTCCACTTTTGTGTCGGGCCCGCGCGAGAAAGCAATGGGGTGGGATCATCCCCACCCCATCTATACACGAACTACGAGCAGCTGGTCGAGATCATCTTGATCGATTCGACGTCGAGGCGCGGCTGCGTGCCGCGGCTGCCCTCGCGCGTGCCAGTCGTTCCCGCCGTCGCGCCGGCGGTGGTCGTCGGATCAGGCGAAGCCGCCGACGTGTGGTTCATCGATGGGTCGAACGTGGACTTTCCGGTGACCTGGATCTTGTGGCCGACATGCTTGTCGAGATCGGTCCCACCACTCAGCATCCAGTTCATGGCGGGTCCGTTCGCCATCGCGGCGTTCGCGTTGGTGCCGGCCGCGGTCGCGCCGGTGGTCCCGGCCGTCGTCGTTCCGGAGGTCGTCGTGGTGCTGGACGCGCCGTTGTCCATCTTGGCGTTGTTCAGAATGAACCCGCTGCCGCTGGTGTCGCGCGCGAGGCAGCCGGTAACGGTGACGTCCTTCCCTTTGTCGGTCGTGCTGCTCGGCCGCTGCGCGGTGCTCGTGCTGGTCTGCGCGCCGAGTGTGACAGCACACGCGACCGCCGCCGCGATTCCAAGACCTGTTGCAGTGCGTTTCATCTTGCCGTCCTCCTCTTGTTAGCGTCCGATTTTGTCCCCGAGATCGTTCAGGGCTTCGCCGACCTTGCGGCGTCCCTTGCCGTACGCTTCTTCGACATTGCCAGCGGCCTTGTCGGCCGTGCCTTCGTCACGAAGCTGCTCGTCGTCGGTAGCCTTGCCGACTGATTCCTTGATCTTGCCTTTCAGCTGATCCGTCTTACCCTGCACTTCATCCTTATTCCACATGCGTCTCCCCTCCTCGATGAGGAAACGGATTGCAGGAGTTGTGCCCCGGATAACGGATGAGCGGCGGGCGACGCTTATTGGACGAGCCTGACCAACCAGAGATCGTTGCAGCGGCCCGCCCGTGCGACGCCGATGTGCTCTGCTTGCGCGGCTACGCCGAGACGGCGCGCAGGACGCTGATCAACTGATTGGTCTCGAAAGTGAGCGCCTGCCACGCGGCTTCATGCTCGCCGAACTCGCCGGTGCGGCCGATCTCTTCGAGGGTGCGCGCAGCGTGGACGACCCCTTCGGCGTCGAAGTTGGCGGCCGCGCCCTTGAGCCCGTGGGCCGCCCGGCGCAGGGCCTCGGCATCGCGGGCGTCGAGCGCGTGGCGGATCCGTTCGAGGTGCCGCGGCGCATCGTCGACAAACAGGCGGCTGATCTCGGCGAGCAGCTGACGGTCGCCGCCGACGCGGGCCAGGACCTGCATCGACACGTCGGGCACGGCCACGTCGTTCGCGATCGCGGAGGGACGCCCTTCCGCCATGCGCTCGACGACGGCGCAGAGCTGCCGCGGGTCGAGCGGCTTGGTGATGTATTCGTCCATCCCGGCGGCGAGACAGCGTTCGCGATCGCCCTTCATCGCGTGCGCAGTCATCGCGACGATCGGCAAACGGGTGCCGCGCTCGTGCTCGGCCGCGCGGATCGCGGCGGTCGCTTCGAAGCCGCCCATTTCCGGCATCTGCACGTCCATCAGCACGACATCGAACGCGCGCTGCTGCACGGCGTCGACGGCCTCGCGGCCGTTGCCGGCGATCGTGACCTTGTGGCCGCGGCGCTCGAGCAAGCTGGCGGCCAGCCGTTGATTGACAGTGTTGTCCTCGGCGAGGAGGACGTGCAGCCGCCGTTCCGGCAGCTCCGCGGGCAGCATCGACGCGGGCAGTGCGGCGCGCTGGCCTGGTTCGCGCGCCAGCGCGCGGCCAATCGCCGCGAGGAGCTCGCGTTGATCGACCGGCTTGGTGAGGTGGGTCGCGATGCCGACTTGCCGCGCCCTGTTGCTCTCGTCGTATTGCCCCGACGAGCTGAGCATCATGATCGTCGCGCCGCCGAGGCGCGGCTCGTCGCGGATCCGGCGCGCCACCTCGAAGCCGTCCATCTCCGGCATGTTGGCGTCGAGCAGCACCAGCGGAAACGGCTGGCCCTTCGCGCTCGCCTCGTCGAGGGCGCGCAGCGCCGCGGCCCCGCTCGCGGCGACGGTCGGCCGCATCTTCCAGCGCAGCAGGAGGTCGTGCAGCACGCGCCGATTGACCTCGTTGTCGTCGACAATCAGCACCGGCAAATCGGTGAGGCTGGCGGCCGGCGGTTCGGGACGCGCATCGCTGACGCCGAGCGACACCGTGAAATGGAACGTGCTGCCCTCGTGCGGCGCGCTCTCGAGCCAGATCCGGCCGCCCATCAGGTCGACGAGCGTCGACGAGATCGTCAGCCCGAGGCCGGTGCCGCCGAAGCGGCGCGTCGTCGATCCGTCCGCCTGCTTGAACGGCTCGAAAATCGCCTGCTGCTTTTCGGCGGCGATGCCGATGCCGCTGTCGCTGACGAAATAGTGCAGCTCGATCTCCTGCGCGCGCCTCGCCACAACCTCCACCTGCACGAGGATCTGTCCGCGCTCGGTGAACTTGATCGCGTTGCCGACCAGATTGACGAGGACCTGGCGCAGCCGCCCCGGATCGCCGACGGCGGCGTTGGGCACGTCCGGCAGCACGTGGCAGACCACTTCGAGATCCTTCTGCTCGGCGCGCATCGCCAGCGGCTTGAGCAGATCGGCGAGGTGATCGCGGATCGAGAAGGGAATCGCCTCGAGCTCCAGCTTCCGCATCTCGATTTTCGAGAAGTCGAGGATGTCGTTGAGGATCGAGAGCAGCGCATCGGCCGAGGCCTTGACCATCGCCAGGTATTCACGCTGCTCGGCGGAGAGCGGCGTGTCGAGCGCCAGTTCGGTCATGCCGATGATGCCGTTGAGCGGCGTGCGGATCTCGTGGCTCATGTTGGCGAGGAATTCGCTCTTGGCGGCGTTCGCTTCCTCGGCGACATGTGTCGCCGTGGCGAGCTCGGCGGTCCGCTCGCGGACCTTCCGATCGAGATCCTCGGTGAGCGCCCGCAGCTCGCGGTTCAGACGCTCGCGTTGGATCAACGCCTGCTCGAGCTGTTGGTACGAATCGGCGAGCCGGGCCTGCATGCTGTTGACGTCCTCGAGCAGCGCGGCGATCTCCGCCGGCGGCGTCGAGGTGAGCTTCACGTCCGCGCTGCCGCCATGCGCTGACACGCTGCGGACGACCATGACCACTTCTTCGAGCGGCCGCGTCACCGCGCCGGAGAAGGCACGCGCGCCGAGAATGGCGCCGCCGAGCGCCAGCAGCATCAGGCCGAGCGTCCACGCATAGTAGCTGGTCGACTGCAGCCGCAGCGTGAGCAGCGGCTGTTCGACGAACACCTTCCAGCCGAGCGGCGCGATCGCGGCGACGGCGGCGAGCTGTCCGACGCGTCCGTCCTGGTATCGAAAGACGCCGTTGCTCGCCTGCACGCTCGCGGTCAGCAGGCGGCTCTGCGCGACGCTCTGCAACGTCGGCGGGCCCGAGTGCTGGTTGCTGTAGATCAGGCGATCGTGTTGATCGACGATCGTGACGTGCGCGTCGGCGAGGGTCCGGAAGTCCTCGACGAAGCGCTCGAACTTCGAGAGGTCGAGCGAACCGCCGGCCACCGCGGTCGCCTCGCCGTTGGCCTGCAGGATCGGCACGGCGATGGTGACGATCGGCACGTGCGAGAGGCGGCCGAGGATCACGTCCGACATCGCCATCTGCCGCGTGTTCAGCGCGTCGATGAAGTACTGACGATCGGCAACCGTCGGCGTGTCGATGCCGCGAGGCGGGTAGATCTGCTGCACCACCCCGGCCCGGTCGGCGGCGAAAATGGTGATGAAGCCCGGATAGATCGCGTGGTAGGCGTCGACGAGGCGCTGCCGCTCCGCGCCTGACAGCCCCGCGCCGGTCATCGCCAGCGCCAGCGAGCGCACGGCGTGCTGGTGATCGGCGACGTATTCGTCGATGTGCAGATCGAGCGACGTCGTGGCTTCGTGCAGGCGCGCCGCGGCATCGGCCTCCTGTTTCGCCGCCGTCATCTGCCCGTCGACGGCGGCGAGCAGCAACACCGGCAGCGTGGCCACGAGGACAAAGGCGTGAAAGGCGTAGCTGCGCAGATGGCGCTGTCCGCGCGACACGTCCTGGGCGACGAGACGCTGCGCCGACGCGCCGGTCGCGATCAGATCGGCGATGACGACGGCGACGAGACCGCTGAGCAGAATCTGCAGGGCGATCGGCAGGATCGTCTGGCGCAGGTAGCCAACCCCGTAGGCGCTCGGCGCGGCGAGCAACGTCGCCGCGACGAGGCTCCAGACGATCACGCCGCCGGCCAGCGGCGAGCGGCCGCTGCGCGCGAAGCCGCCGACGACCGCCGCTTCGAAGGGCAGGATGACAATCGCCGCGGTCAGCCCGCCGGTCGCGGGCAACGCCGCGAGGACGGCGGCCAGCGCGCCGTAAGCCGGGCCGAACATGATCGCGATCGGCAGGGTCGCCACGCGGCCGAGCAGCAACGGCGTAGCTGAGCCGAGCCGCCACCGGTTCAGCAAGAGCCCCGCGATACCGCACAAAATGGCGAGACCGAGGCGCTGGAGGACACCTTTCATGCGTGGGATCCGGCGCACCGGCCGCCGGCGGCGCCCATTGTATACTCACGCCTCGTGCGGGTCGTCATCGCCGAAGATGATCGCGTCACCGGGGAAATTCTTGCCAGGACGCTGCAGCGCTGGGAGTACCAAACCACGCTCGTCGGCGACGGGACCGAGGCGTGGGAACGGCTGCGCACGGCGACCGAGCCGACTCTCGCGATCCTCGACTGGATGATGCCGGGCATGGACGGCCCCGACGTCTGCCGCCGCGTCCGCGCCGAGCTGCCGCTCGCCAACATGTACCTGCTCCTCGTTACTGCGCGCGAAAGCCGCGGCGACGTGATCGCCGGCCTCGACGCCGGCGCCGACGACTACATCATCAAGCCGTTCGACCCCGACGAACTGCGCGCCCGCATCGCCGTCGGCACGCGCGTCCTCGGCCTGCAGCAGAAGCTCGCCGAGCGGGTCACCGAGCTGCAGGCGGCCTTGTCGAACGTCAAGCAGCTGCGCGGCCTGCTGCCGATCTGCAGTTACTGCAAACGCATCCGCGGCGACGATCAGTACTGGCAGCAGGTCGAAGGCTACATCGCCCAGCACTCCGACGCGCAATTCAGTCACGGCATCTGTCCGACCTGCTACGCGACGGTATCAGCCGAGATCGACGAGATCTCCCGCAATCGTCAACCGAAGAAGCCCTGACCGCCGCCGGCGGATAACCACAGAGCCACAGAGACACGGAGTCCCCGAGCAGCTGACAGCCGACGCGTCGCGCGTCGGCCGGCGTTGCCGGCCGCTCACCCGGCGGAGGCGAACCACCTTCGCCGGGTCCGCCGCGAACGGCGGCGCGCGACGCGGAGTCACGTTGCACCAAGGGCGTGGATCGCCTCCGTAACTCCGTGCCTCTGTGCCTCTGTGGTTATGAACGCGTGACGATTTACTGCGCGACGCGCCAGGGCGAGAACTCGGGCCACTTCTTCAGCGCCTCGCTCGCCCACTCAGGACCCTTGTCGGTGTGGCACGAGGTGCACGAGTTGGGGACCTTCAGGCGCTCCGTGGCCGACGGCGGGATGAAGCGGAAGGTGTGGCTGCGGACGTTGACGTCGGCGATCGTCTGCTCGATCTTCGGCATGTGACAGCCGACGCATTCGCTGCCTGCCGAACCCGCCTTGTGATGCGTGTGCTGCTCGATCGTCGGCGTGTGCGGCCCGTTGGGCGACGCCGGGCCGTGGCACTGCAGGCAGACCGTTGACGCCGGCCGCACGAGATCGGCGTTGTTCGACGTGCCGTGGACGTCGTGGCAGTTGAAGCAGGTGACGCCGCGCTCGTACATCACGCTGGTCACGAAGTCGTTCCCCTGCATGCGGTTCTTGTGCGCGGTCCCGTCGGCGAAATGGGTGAAGGTGGTCTTGCCGAGCTCGTGCTCTTCGAGCTTCCAGAAGTCGCTCAGGTTCAGCCCGACGCGGAATCCCACTGGCCAGTCGAAGTAGCGCCCCTCGATCGGGTTCTGCAGCGGCTGCCCCTGCGAGTGGCACTGGATGCAGACGTCGTTGGCATGCACCGCGCTGGCGCGCGCTGGATTGAAGATGTTCTCGCGCTCCGGGTTCGCCGCGTGCGCGGCGCCGGGACCGTGGCATTTCTCGCAGCCGACGTTCCACTCGCTGACCTGCTTCGTCTTCACGTCGTAGTTCACCGAGTGGCAGCCGTCGCAGGTCGGCCCGGTCGGTCGCTTCAGGTTCTCGGGCGGATAGTGCGGCACCCACCAGTCGGTGTTGGCGGCGACGAAATAGCGCCGCCACAATTTGTGCGTGACGTCCCACTGCGCGTCGAGCGGAAAATAATCGTCGCCGACGCGCGTGAAATAGCGCTGCTTCCACTTGCTTCCGTAGACGAACGCGATGTCGTCCTTCTTGAACGTGACCAGCGGATCCGGCTTCGACAGGTCGGGAATGATCGCGTCGGGATGGGTCTTCGGATCGCGGACGACGTTGGCCATGCGCGTTCGCGTCCAGCGCGCGTAAATCGGCGCGTGGCAATTGCGGCACGCCGCGGATCCCACGTAGGTGCTGCTGGCGGTCGTGGATTGTGTTTGAGCGGCGGCGGTGCGGCCGAATTCGGGAATGGCGATCGGTGCTGCGGCCGACATCCAGGCGGCGACGAGCGTCGCAGCTGCGAGCCGGACCCGGGTCACTGGTGGTCGGGAGCGGCTATCTGCGCGACGATCTGGCGGGCAAGCGGCAGGCTGACGCCGCAGTTCGGATCGTCGACGCGGCATTTCGCCACCGTGAGATCGCAGCCGCACGTGCACGGCGCGGCATTCAGCTTCTGCAGCGCCTCGGCGCGCCTGGCCGGCGTGAGCTTGGCGAGGTCGACGCCGGGAATGGACATCAGCTGGGCGCCGTTTTCGAGCTTGAGGCCCTGCGCCTGATCGACCTCTTCGATCGACACGTTCACCGGCAGCCCGGCCAGGTGCCGCGTTTCGTACTCGGTGGTGCGCGCCGTCAACATGCCGACATGCTTCTGGACCACGCGCGCCTCGCGGTCGATCACGAACGACGTCGGCAGCGCCCCAATCCCAGGAAACTTCCGCTCGAGCTCAGGCGTGCTCATCACCACCGGGTAGTTCATCTGGTGGTCGGCGACGAACCGCCGGACCACCTCCGGGCCACCCTCGTCTTCCGAGATACCGATGATTTGCAGCTGGTCGCGATATTTCTGCTGCAGCGCAACCAGGTCCGGAATCTCGGCGCGGCACGGCGGGCACCAGGTCGCCCAGAAGTTGAGCAGGACGACCTTGCCGCGCAGCGACGCGGTCGAGATTTCGCGGCCGTCGAGGTCGCGCGCGACGAAGGCGGGCGCGGCCGCCGGGTTGCGGAAGAACCGCAGCGTGACCTGCTCGGCGTCCGCCGGCTCTGCGGGGGCCGTCGCGGCGGCGCGCGCGTCGGTTCGCACGCCGCCGGCCTGCATGGCGTAGCGCGAGGCCGCCCACGAGACCAGGAAGGCGGCGATGGCAAGCACGAGGATGAGCGCGCGGCGTGGAGTCATACAAGAAATAAAGGCTCGTCGCCGGGCCCTTCAGACAAGTGTAAGCTGAAGCCGTGCCGATTCAAACCGTCTTCCTCGACGCCGGCGGCGTCCTGGTCTGGCCAAACTGGCGCCGGGTCAGCGACGCCCTGGCCCACCATGGCATCGATATTTCACCAGCCGCTCTCGCCGCGGCCGAGCCGTACGCGAAAAAGCGGCTCGATACCGGCGAGACGATTCGCACCACCAACGACCGGCAGCGTGGCTGGACCTACTTCAATCTCGTGCTCTCGGAGGCCGGCCTCCGCCTGTCCGAGGCGACGCACGCGGCGTTAGCGGAGTTGCACGACTACCACCAGCGCGCCAACCTCTGGGAGTTCGTGCCTGACCAGGTGCGGCCGTCGCTGGCGGCGCTGCGCGACTGCGGCGTTCGCCTCGTCGTCGTCTCGAACGCCAACGGGCGGCTCCATCACCTGTTCGAGCGGCTCGATCTGTTCGACGCCTTCGACTACATCTTCGATTCCCACTGCGAAGGCGTGGAGAAACCAGACCCGAGGTATTTCGCGCTCGCGCTCGCGCGATCCGGAGCGAAGGCCGTCGACACGATCCACGTCGGCGACCTGTATCACGTCGACGTCGCCGGCGCGCGCAGCGCGGGAATCACGCCGGTGCTGTTCGACGTCGCCGATCTCTACCCGGAAGCCGACTGCCTGCGGGTGCGTTCGCTCGGCGAACTAGTGTCGACCTTGCGCGAGCAGGTGGTCTAGAGCGAGTAAGTCACAAGTCGCCGGGCGCAAGTCAGTCGCGCGCGCACTGTAGCGCAGGCCTTTAGGCCTGCCGAACGGCCGCACGGCAGCCCTGAAGGGCTGCGCTACGCAAACGTGCGTTACGCCAGCAGCTCGCCGCGCAGCACCGTGACCGCCTGTCCGGACAGGCGGACGCGGGTGCCGTTCACGGCGACGTGCAGCTCACCGCCGCGCGCCGATAGCTGCCGCGCGACGAACTCGCGTTTGCCGGTGCGGGCGGTCCAGAACGGCCCGAGGCAGCAGTGTGTCGAACCGGTCGCCGGATCTTCATCGATGCCGAACGCCGGTGCGAAGTAGCGCGAAACGAAGTCGACGCCCGGCGTCCGGCTCTGACTGGTGACGATGGCACCGCGGGCGTCGACGTCCGCGAGCATCCGGAAGTCGGGGTGCACGACCAGTACGTCGGCTTCCGTCTCGACCTCGACGAGAAAATCGAAGCGGCTCCTGCCGACGTACCGTGCCCTTACGCCGAGCGATTCGAGCAGTCCGCGCGGGGCGTCGATCGGCTCATCGGGCGTCGCCGGAAAATCGAGATCGATCCATTCGCCGCGACGGGTGGCCGCGAGCATGCCGCTGCGGGTGTGAAACCGCAGCACGCTCGTCGTCGCCCCATCCTCCCAGAGTGCATGCGCGCTGGCGAGCGTCGCGTGGCCGCACAAATCGACTTCGACAGTCGGTGTGAACCAGCGCAAGTTGAAGTCGCCGTCCGATCGGCGCTCGAGAAAGGCCGTTTCGGCGACGTTCATTTCGCGCGCGACGAGCTGCATCCACGACGGGTCGCGCGGCTGGTCGAGCACACACACGCCGGCCGGGTTGCCGCCGAACGCTGCAGACGTGAACGCATCGACCTGCACGATCGCTTGTGCCATGCCCTCATCGTCGATCCGATCGCGCGGCCGCGTTCAGTCCAATCTGCTGATGGACAGCTTCGCACCAGATCGTACAAGACCGCCAACCGCGAGCTCGTGTTCGAGCGGACGCTTCACGGTCTGCGCAACACGGTGCTGCTGCCGGGCGGCTGGGACGTGTCTGCCGTTTCGCAGTCGGGAACGATCGGCACGTTCGAAGGACGGCAGTTCGTCGCGTTGATCAATCTCAACGCAGAGAACAATTACAGGGTGACGATTCGCGCGCAACAGCGATCGCGAATCGCTGTAAGGCAGGAAGGCGGGAAGGCAGGAAGGCAGGAATTCAAGGCAGGAAGGCAGGAAATTCCTGTTTTTCTGCGTTCTGCCCTTCTGCCTTGCCGTCTTCTGTACTCACCGGCCGCTTCGCGCGTTCATCGACGTGCAGCTGGAAGATGTCCGGCCGCGCGTAGTGGCCGACAACGTCGAGGTCGTACTTGCCGCGGACGATCTGTGCGCGATCGATCTCGGCGACGAGGGTCGCTTCGCCGTCGGTGTCCGGGCCGGCGAGAAAGTTGCCGAACGGATCGACGATGCAGCTGCCGCCGCGGCAGACCACCGTCTCAGGATCGTCGCCGAACGGAGTGCGGTAGTTCGTCGGAAAATCGCGACGCCGATTGAACTGGTTGCACGAGAGGACGAAGCAGCGGCCTTCGACGGCGATGTGGCGCATCGACGCGATCCACGAGTCGCGCGCGTCGGCGGTCGGCGCGCAGTAGAGCTCGATGCCTTTCGCGTACATCGCCGCCCGCATCAGCGGCAGGTAGTTCTCCCAGCAGATCACTGCGCCGAGCCTGCCGTACGGCGTCGGGTAGACCGGCATCGTCGATCCGTCGCCGAAGCCCCAGACGAGACGTTCCGAGGCGGTCGGCATCACCTTGCGGTGCTTGCCGAGATAGCTGCCGTCAGGCCCGAAGAACACGACCGTGCAATAGAGCGTGCCGCCGTCTCGCTCGACGATGCCGGTGACGAGATAGATGTCGCAGGCGCGCGCGGTGCGCGACAGCCGGTCGATCGCAGGTCCAGGCACGTCGACACTGCTCTCCCAGTAGCGGCGGAAATCGTCGCGGCCTTCGTCGGTACGGCCGCCGACGTAGGCGCCGAAATCCAGGCCGCGCGGGTAGGCAGACACGAACGCTTCCGGAAACAACACGACGCGGGCACCTTGCCGCGCCGCGTCAGAGGCCAGCGCGTGCAGTTTGTCGAGCGTTCGGTCGCGATCGAACACGATCGGCGACGCCTGGACGACGGCCACGTTGTATCGGTCGGTCATGGCGTGAGCGGCTCCGCGCATTCTTCCCACAAACGTTTGATCAGTTCAGCGACAGGCGGAAGGTCGGTGATCTCGCCGACACCGGCGCCGGCGTAGAGCGCGAGGTCCATCACCTCGCCCTCGACGCCGCGCTGCGGCGACGCGAAATGGTAGCGCGCAACCGGGCTCCCGTCGGCCAGGCGCGCGACGATGTCGCCTTCGCCCGGCCGCTGCCCGACGGGCGGACAGCCGGCCGCTTCCCAGCGCGCGAGCGTCGCGTTGCGTAACGTGCGATGCACCGCGCCGGGCCATCCGTCCTGGAAGCACACCGACAGCGCCGTGTCGGTCGCGCTGGCGCGCAGGAGCGCCGCCTTGTACTCCTGATGCGCCATGCTCTCCTCGGTCGCCACGAACCGCGTGCCGATCAAGACGCCCGACGCACCGGCGCGCAGCGCGCGGCAGATGTCGCGCCCGTGGGCGATGCCGCCGGCGGCGAGGACCGGCGTGTCCTTCGCCCGCTCGACGACGGGCGGCAGCAGTTCGTACAGCGGCGTGCTCGACTGGACATGGCCACCGGCTTGGACACCCTGGCAGACCAGATACGACGCGCCGGTGTCGAGCGCGGCGGCAGCGCCCTCGACCGTCGCGATTTGCACGCCGAAGATCGCGCCTCGTTGCCGCACCATCGTCGCCACCGCCGCCGACGGGATGCCCCACGAAAAGTGCACCAGTGGCGCACCGGCGTCGAGCGCCGCCGGCAGCGAGCGCGGCTCGAAGCTCAGGACGTAATTGACCGCGAACAACTGCGCCGTTGTCTGGCGCATCGTCTGCACGCGCTCGCGCGCCGCCTCCTCGGTGCCGACCCAGAGCGACACGGTGCCGAGCGCGCCGGCGTTCGAGATCGCGGCGGCGAGCGCAGGGCCGCCGTACGGGGCCTGCATGATTGGATAGCGAAGGCCGAACCGCGCCATGAACGCGGACGCGGCAGCGGTGGGCATCGCAGCCTGCATTCCTCAGTTCCGCTGCTGATGATACCCTCGTCGCATGATTGCCGCTCTCGTTGCCGTCATGCTCCATGCGTCGCCGCTGGCGCCACCGCCGACAGCGGCCGCCGGAGAATGCGTGATCGTTGCTCCGCTCGACGGCACACCGGAAACGGTCGTCGGCGGCGACGAATGCGACCGCCGCACGCTGCCGGCATCGACGTTCAAGATTCCGCATGCATTGATCGCGCTCGACACCGGCGTCGTCTCCGACAGCACGACGATGAAATGGGACGGCACGAAACAGGACTTCCCGACGTGGGAACGCGATCACACGCTCGACTCGGCGATCAAGTCCTCCGTCGTCTGGTTCTTCCAGCGCGCGGCGCGCGCCATCGGCCGCGACCGCGAGCTCGCGCACCTGCGCGCGTTCAACTACGGCTCACAGACTTTCTCGGGGCCCGTCGATCTGTTCTGGCTGAATGGCGAGCTGACGATCTCGCCGCGCGAGCAGATCGCGTTCCTGAAGCGGATGTATGCCTACCAGCTGCCGATCCCGCGGCGGCACGTCGACACGGTGATCGCGGCGATGACGATGCCGCCTGGCAAGTTGTCCAATGCCTCCGGCGTCCATGAGTTCGCGCTGGCATCGCCGCCGCCGGTCGTTCGCGCGAAGACCGGCAATGGCACCGTGAAGGGCGAGCGCGCGAGCTGGGTGATTGGGGAAGTCGAGAGCGATGGACGCCGCCTCGTGTTTGCGAGCCGCGTGCGCTCCTCGACGCGTGCGCTCGAGACGACCGCCGGCGCCGACCGCGCGCTGGCCGTCCTTCGCGCGGAAGTTGGAAGTAAGAAGTGAGAAGTTAGAAGTACGAACGGCCACTCGATCAGCGGCCTTGTGCAGTGCCCTTGGATCGCGGCCGGTCTGTCGTTGTGCCGTCGATCATCTCCCGCCGCCCGCCACGTCCATCGTACCAAGGCGCCATCCGTACTTCGAAGTTCTGACTTCTGACTTCTAACTTCCGCGCGAAGCGCGGCGCTTCAGGACGATTGCCGCCGGGCCGGCGAATTCGATCGCGCGGGCGTTGTCGCGAAGTTGCGGAACGCAACCATCCCCGCCAAACGCACCATCCTCTGTCGTGAGCACCACGGCGTAGCCGGCAGCGCCGGTTGCGAAGGTCTCGAGAGAAACAGTGCCGGCGCCGGCGATCCGGACGACGGCGAGATGCGCGCCGCGCGCGATTGCGATGGTGTGATCGTCAACGGCCGAGACCGCCAGGTCTGCGGCAGGACTGCTGCGCCGCATCTCACGACGCAGCGCAACCAGCGCGCGATACAGGCGGAGGATGCCGGCGTGCGGCGCGACCGCAATCTCCTCCCACACCAGCCGGCTCGCTTCGAATGTTTCGAGCGCCTGCGGATCGGGAATGCGGCTGCGCACAGCCGGATCGGCGAATTCGGAGAAGTCGGCGAATTCCCGCCGCCGTCCGTCCGTGATTTTCACTCCGAGCTCGGGCTTGTGGTCGGTGAAGAACTGGAACGGCGAAGTCGCCGCCCACTCCTGGCCCATGAACAGCAGCGGTGTTTCCGGCGCGAGGAGCAGCAGCGCCGACGCGGCGCGATACGCCGCGAGATCGATCGCGTGATGGAGCCGATCGCCGAACGCGCGGTTGCCGATCTGATCGTGATTCTGGATGCAGATGATCATCCGGCGCGGATCGACTGCGGACGGGTCGGTGCCGCGCGGTTCGCCGCTGCGGACCGTCGGCTGACCGGTGTAGAACCAGCCTTGCCGCAGCGTCGTGGCAATGTCAGCGGCGGCGCCCGTGAAATCGGCGTAGTAGCCCTCGGCATCGCCGGCGAGCGCGCGCCGAACGTGGTGATGAAAGTCGTCGGCCCACACGCCGTCGAGTCCGTAGCCGCGCGGCGGATCGTCCACGAGCGTCACCAGGTTCCGCTCGTCCTCGGCAATCAAGACGACTGAACGGGTCGCGCTGGCGCGCACGCGACTGGCGAGCTCGGCGAGAAAATGCGTGTCGCTGTCGTCGACCAGCGCATGGGTCGCGTCGAGCCGCAGGCCGTCGACGTGGTACTCGTGGATCCAGTGCAGCGCGTTGTCGATGAGGAACGCGCGCACCTGCTCGCCGCCATCGCCGTCCAGGTTGACACCCGCGCCCCAGGGGCTTGGATGCCGATCCGTGAAGTACTGCCTGCTGAAGGTCGAGAGGTGGGCGCCGTCTGGGCCGAGGTGGTTGTAGACGACGTCGAGGATCACGCCGAGACCACGCCGGTGCGCGGCGTTGACGAGCCGCCGGAGATCGTCGGGTGTTCCGTAATGATGCGACGGCGCGAACAGGTCGACGCCGTCATACCCCCAGTTGCGCGCCCCGGCGGCTTCAGCGACCGGCATCAGCTCGATCGCCACGATGCCGAGAGATGCGAGGTAGTCGAGACGCGATTCGACACCGGCAAAGGTGCCCGCGCGCGTGAAGGTGCCAACGTGCAGTTCGTAGATGGTCAGGTCGTCGCGGGAGATGCCCTTCCAGCCGTCGTCGGTCCAGTCGAACGACGTCGGGTCGACGAACATCGACGGGCCGTCGACACCGTCCGGTTGAAAACGCGAGGCCGGATCCGGGTATTGGCCGTCGCCGTCGAGCCTCAACCGATACAGCGCGCCGGCAGCAACGTCGGGAACCGACCCGCTGAAGCAACCATTCGTCGTTCGCCGCAACGCTCGACTGACGTGCAGCCCGGGCTGTGCGACGACGACGTCGACCGCGCGAGCGTCCGGGGCCCAGACGGTGAACTGCGCACCGTCCTTCGACGGCACGGCTCCGAACGTTGGCGTCCAGGATGTCGCGCGTGAAGGCGAACCGATCACGCCGCGGCTCGGAGCACAGAGCGTGCCCGCGTCGCCGCCCGCGGTGCTCGAGCACCGGCGGGGTTCGTTCAGTTCAGAACAAGTACGCCGCGCGTCCGCGCTCCGCCGCACTGGAGGGAGCGGAGTGCTGCCGATCGAAGGCGTCGAGCAGAATCGGCAGCAATGCGTGCATGCGGCCGAGCGCTGGCCGCGCGGGTACCAGACCGGTATGAAAACCGCGCGCCAGCAATCGATCGAGGATCGCGTCGCGGCTCGAGACGATGTGCACGGGGACGCTCCACGACGCGCCCTCACCGCTCACCGCAGCGGCCGGCTGATGGTCGCCGATGACGATGAGCACGATGTCGCGGCCGCGCTGCTTGCGCAGGTAGCCGGCGAGCGTCGCGTAGGTGTAGGAGACGGCATCGACGTAGCCGGGCGCGAAATGCGTCCAGTCGGGCTGTTTCGCGTAGGCGCGAATAATTGACGGGCCGTCGTAAGGATGCGCGTCGAACATCCGGCCCCACTCAGGTTGGTACGGCGGTGTCGGGCTGAACGGGAAGTGCGTCGAGATGGTCGGGTAGAACACGAACAGGTTCTGGCGCGGCACACGATCGACCTCGAGCGTATCGATGCGGGCGAGCGTGAACTGATCGGGGATCGCGAACCAACCGAACTCCGGGCCTCGGTAATCGAGGCGCGCAGCACCATAGGTCTCGTCGAAGCGGTAGAACGAACCTTCGGGCCAGCGCTGCCTGAGGCCGGGCATCAGCGCGAGCGTGCGATAGCCGGCGCGCGAGAACGTGGTGACGATGGTGTCGCGCTTCTCCGTCATCAGGCGCGCGTTGGTCTCCGGGTCGCGCACCTCGATGCCGGACATCAGCGAGATGTGCGCGAGCCACGACGATCCGCCGAAGGTTGGCGAATCGACAAAGGCCGAGACGACGCGCCGGCCAGTGTCGCGAACCGCGGCCTCCAGCTGCGACCTCGGCGCGGTCAGGAACGGAGCGATGTCCGCACGCTCGTAGGCAACCGCGCCGTACGCTTCGACGAAGACGAGGAAGACGTCGGCGCCACGCACCAGCGAGAGATCGGCGTCGAGTGACGGGCTCGCCGGCAGCGTTGCCGATACGCTCATCGCACCGGCGACGAGCTTCACCTGCCGTGCGTAGGTCTCGGTGACCGGCGTCGCGAAAGGTGGAAGCGCCGGCGCCGCCTGGCTGGCGTGTTGTGCCGCGAAGAGCACGATCGCGGCTGCGGCCATCGCGCTGAGGGTGATGCGCACGCGGCGGTCGTCGAGACCCACGACGACGCGCGCCAGCGCCCAGCAGAAGAGGAAGTAGAGCAGCGACAGCGCGCCGCCGACGCCAATCACGATCGCCGCCATCATCCACAGCGGCGCCGCCGCCGCAACCATCCGCGCGACGTCGGGCATGTAGCGGAGGTCCCAGTACAGGTTGATGTCGCGGCCGTACAGCGCAGGGGTGGTCACGTCGGCATAGTGGCCGATGCTGAGGAGAATCCACGCCACTGCGAGGGCGCGGACGATCGCGCGCGACACCGAGCCGCGCAGCCGCCGGACGAGCGCGAGCAGCAGCACGACGGCGGCGAATTCGACCGACAGCTCGCCGGTCCACGCGATCGCCGGCGTCGGCCAGATGTTGTGGAACGAGAGCGACGCGTTCAACAGCGCGAGCGCTGCGATGAGCGCGGGAAGCGCTACGCGGCGCGCCGCCAGAGCCACAGCGTATCGACGAGGAACGAACAGGTGAGCAGGGCGAGCGCGGTCGCCGCAATCGCGGTACTGAACGGCGGTGGGACGGCCGGAAACAAGATCGACGTCAACGCCGCCAGCTGAACGACGCACACGGTCTTGCGACGAAGGCTCGGCGGCAGTGGCGCCTGCAGCCAGCGCCAGCCCAGACCGGCCGCGACGAAGACGTAGCGCATCGCTCCCGACGCGATCACCCACACGCCCGCCTTCTCGAACCGCCACGCGAGCACCGAGAGCGCGAGAATCAACAGCGCGTCCACTTCCATGTCGAAGCGCGCGCCGAAGTCGCTGGCGATGCGGTGCCGCCGCGCAACCCAGCCGTCGACGCCGTCGAGCACCATCACGACCACGCTCGCCAGCGCAGCGCTTGCGGCGAGCACCGGCAGCCGCAGCTCGCCGATCAGCGCGACGATCAACGCGACGCCAAGCGCGCGGATCGTGGTCACCTGGTTGGCCGGACCGAATCGCGCGAACGGATGATGCTGCTGCACGAAGCCAAGCGACACGAGCATCAGGAGCGCAAACGTGGCGGGCGCCGTCCAGGCGTACCGCGCACTCAGCGGCAGACTGATCCGTGCTGCCGCTGCGAGCGACACGACCGCAAACAGACCGACGAGCTTCGTAGAGACGGCGCTCGCGCGCAAAGGCGCGTCGGGCAGCCGCCAGGCAGCGGTTCTCACGTGTGTGGGTCGGTCCATTATATTGTCTGCGCATGATTTGCGAGCAGGCGCGGGCGTTCTGGGTCGCCGCGCCCGGGAGAGGCGAGATTCGGGAGGAACCGCTGCGCGACCCGTCAGCGGATGAGGTCGCGGTTCGCGCGCTGTTCAGCGGCATCAGCCGCGGAACCGAGTCGCTGGTCTTCCAAGGGCGTGTCCCGGCATCGGAGCGCGAGCGAATGGCTGCGCCTTTCCAGGCGGGAACCTTCCCGGCGCCCGTGAAGTATGGCTACGCGAGCGTCGGGACGGTCGAGCGGGGCCCGGCAGCGCTCGAAGGCCGTCATGCGTTCGTGCTCTTCCCACACCAGACCTGCTACGTCGTGCCGGCGACTGCGGTGCACCCGCTGCCCGACGGTGTCCCGCCGGCACGTGCAGTGCTCGCCGCCAATCTCGAAACGGCGATCAACGGCGTGTGGGACGCGAGCGTGCAGCCGGGCGACCGCGTGACGGTGATCGGGGCGGGCACCGTGGGCAGCCTTGTCGCGTACATCGCCGGACGAATCCCGCAATGCGACGTCGAACTGGTCGACGTGAACGCGTCACGCGCCAGGATCGCGCGCGCGTTCGGCGTCCACTTCGCGATTCCGGCGACGGCGCGTAGCGATCGCGACGTGGTGATTCACGTCAGCGGGTCGCCGTCAGGGTTGCAGCGCGCGCTCGAGATCGCCGGCTTCGAGGCGGCAATCGTCGAGATGAGCTGGTATGGCGATCTCGCCGTCGGTGTGCCGCTCGGCGAGGCCTTTCATGCGCGGCGGCTGACGATCAAGTCGTCGCAGGTGGGCAGCGTCGCCGCGTCGCAGCGCGCCCGGTGGGACTCGCAGCGCCGCATGCAGCTGGCGCTCGCGATGCTCGCCGATCCGGCGCTCGACGTCCTGATCACCGGCGAGAGCCGATTCGAGGATCTGCCGGAGGTGATGGCGCGGATCGCGTCCAGTCCCGCCGACACGATTTGCCATCGCGTGAGGTACCCGTAGGTGTACAGCGTCTCGGTTCGTGATCACTTCATGATCGCGCACAGCTTCGCCGGCGAGATCTTCGGTCCGGCGCAGCGGCTGCACGGCGCCACCTTCGTCGTCGATCTCGAATTCCGTCGCGGCGACCTCGATGCGCACGGCATCGTCGTCGACATCGGCCGTGCCGGCGAGGTGCTGCGTGCGACGCTCGGCGATCTGAACTATCGGAATCTCGACGATGTCGGCGAGTTCACGGGGCGCAACACCACGACTGAATTCCTGGCGCGGGTGATCTTCGATCGCATCACGGCCGCGATCGGCCGCGGTGAGCTGGGCGAGGCGGCGCGCGGCGTCGAGAGCGTCCGCGTGACGCTGCACGAATCGCACGTCGCCAGCGCCTCGTACGAAGCGACGGTCCCGTAACGCGTGCGCGCAGCCGACAACCGGCCGCCCGGCGCCGTCACCATGATCGTGCCGGGGGATCTCGAGACGCGGACCGGCGGGTACGGATACGACCGGCGCGTGATCGGCGGACTGCGCGCGATCGGCTGGAACGTGCGGCTGGTCCGGCTGGACGACTCCTTTCCGTTTCCAACCACGGCGGCCCGCGCCGAAGCGGCTGCAGCGCTTGCCGCGATCGCCGACGGCGAGGTGACAATCATCGACGGCCTCGCGCTTGGCGCGCTGCCCGACGAGGCGGCATGGCACGCGTCGCGGCTGCCAATCGTCGCGCTCGTACACCATCCACTCGCCCTCGAGACCGGCCTCACCGCAGCGCAAGCGGCAACGCTCGAGGCGAGCGAACGCCGCGCTCTCACCGCCGCCCGCCACGTCGTCGTCACCAGCCGCGCGACCGCGAGGACGCTGTCGCGGTACGACGTCGAAGCGGGGCGGATCACCGCGATCGAGCCCGGCACCGATCCCGCGCCGCTGGCGCGATGTCATCGCGAGCACCCTGCAGCCGAAGCCGACCACCTTGAAGGCGCAGCCTCCCAACACCCTGTGAATCTCCTGTGCGTTGCGACGCTGACTCCGCGCAAAGGCTACGAAGTTCTCCTCGACGCGTTGGCGGCCGTTCCCTTCGATAACTGGACGCTGCGCTGCGCCGGCGGCGCCGATCGCGACGAGGCGACGACCGCTCGCGTCCGTGCTCGGCTCGCGAACCTGCGCCTTGCGAAGCGCGTGGAACTGGTCGGCGATCTCGGTTCGGCGGCGCTCGGCGCCGAGTACGACCGCGCCGACCTCTTCGTCCTGGCGACGCTGTACGAAGGCTTTGGAATGGCTGTCGCCGAAGCGCTCGCGCGAGGGCTGCCCGTCGTGAGCACGGCGACCGGCGCCATCGCCGATCTCGTCGGCGTCGATGCCGGCCTCGTCGTGCCGCCTGGTGACGCTGCGGCGTTGGTGGAGGCGCTGACGCGCGTCCTCGCCGACGCCGGCCTGCGCGCGCGGCTCGCGGCCGGCGCGCGATGCGTGCGCGATCGCCTGCCGACCTGGGACGCCGCCGCCGCGCGGATGGCCGAGGTCCTCGCTCGCGCGCGAGATACCGGCCATGGGTGATTTCACCGCCGAATGGCTCGCGCTCCGCGAGCCGGCCGATCATCGCGCCCGCTCGGCGCGGCTCGCGCGCGAGATCGCGCGCCAGTTGATCGGGCGGCCGCCGCTGCACATCGTCGATCTCGGATCGGGTACCGGGTCGAACCTGCGCTATCTGACGCCCCGCCTGCCGCCGGTCCAGCACTGGCGGCTGGTCGATCGTGATCGGGCGCTGCTCGCGCGGATCCGCAAGCCGACGACGTGGGCGATCGTCGCCAGCGTGCATGTGCAGCCGCGCGATCTTGCCGATCTCGAGGCTAACGCCGATCTCTTCAAAGGCGTGTCGCTCGTCACCGCGTCAGCCCTGCTCGACCTCGTATCCGCTGCCTGGATCGACGCGCTCGCCGAGCGTTGCCGGTCGTCGCGCGCTGCATCGCTCTTCGCGCTCACCTACGACGGCCGCATCGTGTGCACGCCGGCCGATCGCGACGACGAGATGGTCCGCGAACTCGTCAACAGGCATCAGCGGACCAACAAGGGTTTTGGTCCGGCGCTCGGCCCCGATGCCGCGGAGGCGGCGCAGCGGGCCTTTACGTCGCGAGGATTCACGGTCGAGCGCGAGCGCAGCGACTGGACGCTTGAGGGCGGTGACGCGGAGCTCCAGCGTCAGTTGATCGACGGCTGGGCCGCCGCCGCGGTCGAGATGCAGCCCGCCGTGACGACGGCGATCGAGGGCTGGCGACAGCGGCGGCTCGAGCATGCCGCGGCCGAGCGATCGACGATCGTCGTCGGCCACGAAGATCTCGCGGCGTGGCTCAGATGACGCGGGTGATCGCGCCGGCGTCGGCGGTCGGCCGATCGGCGGCGTCGGATCGCAAATCGCAGTCGAACAAGACGTCGGCGCCCATGCGGAAGACACGGTACTGCGGCCGGTGACAGTCGCTCAGCGTCAGCGGCGGCGCCAGGCGAATCGCCGGCCGGCCGTCGCCGATCAGCAGCGGCGCGATGGCGATCTGCAGGCGATCGAGCGCGTTCGCTTCGAGGAACATCGACACCGTGACGCCGCCGCCCTCGACAAAGATCCGATGGCAGCCGCGCGCCCGCAGCATCTCGAGCACCGCCATCACGTCGAGGCGGTCGCCCTCGTCGTCCACGGCGACGACCGCCGCACGGCCGTGCGTATCGCCGTCGCGGACCGCCGACTTGCCGCACACATACAGCGTGTTGGCCGCCGCGTCGGTGAATACCCGGTAGTGATCCGCCAGGCGGCGCGAGGGATCCAGGACGACGCGGACCGGACTCGGGCCGCTGACGTGCCGCGTGGTCAGCTGCGGGTCGTCGGCCGCCACCGTGCCCGCGCCGACGACGACGGCGTCGCACAACGCGCGAAGGCGATGAAGGTGGCGGATGTTCTCCTCGCCGGTGACGTACTGCGACTCGCCGGCATGGGTCGCGATGAAACCATCAAGGCTTTGTCCGAGGTGGCCGACGGTGATTGGGCGCGCATCGGTGGCGCTGCAGATTGGCAGGTACAAATCGATCAGCGCGTGGCGCGGATCGGCGGCGTCGATGACGACCGACCACCCGGCGCGAGGCTGCCATCGCAGCACCGCGTCAGGCGCATCGTCGCCAACGCGATGCAACTCGCCAGACGCAGTTGCCGCGTACATCGCCGGCGCCGCGGCGTCGGTGACGCGGTCGGCTTCCGCGGCGGCGGCAAGGACGATGTGCCAGGCCTGGTCGGCGGGTGTCAATACAGCGAACAGCTCCCACGGCGCGCTGCCAATACGGCTGCGACGTCCCACGATCGTATTACAGTTGCTGCTGATGAACCCGAACTGGCAGCGAGGCAACATCCAGGCGGCCGCGAGCTACCTGCGCGAAGTCATGGCCAGGACGCCGGGCGACGGTCGCGCGAAGGTGGTGTACGAAGGCCTGCTCGATGTACTTGATCCGTCGCGCCGGACCGCGCGCCTGCAACGCGAGCGGGCGGCGGCAACAGCGGCCGTGCCGGTGCAGGCGTCGCGTGAACGTCGCGCGACACACGAACGGCGATCGAAGGATCGGCGGCAGGTGAATACCGGCAGCCCGACCGGAATCGAGCGGCGGCAACAGGAACGGCGCATTAGTCGCGATCGGCGAAGCAGATCCGGCGGCTGAGCTCAGGCTGGCATGCTCTCGCCGCGCAGACGCATCAGCGCGCGTAACTGCAGGTAGAGGACGTCGGGCCCGCACGGCTTCATCAGATACGCGTCGCATCCAGCGTCGAAAGCGGCGTCGCGAACGTCCGACATCGCGGAGACGACTATGACGGGGATATGCGCGGTCAGGCTCGATTCGCGGACGTGCTTGAGCACGGTCCAGCCATCCACGATCGGCATGGCCAGGTCGAGGACCAGCGCATCCGGCGTGAGTTCCATCGTTTTGTCCAGCCCGCTCCGCCCGTCGGCGGCCGTGAACACGGTCCAGCCTTTCGAGCGCAGGTAATCCGAATAGATGCGGCGCGCGTCGAAATCGTCCTCGATGACGATGACCGCGGGCGCGTCAGGCGTGCGTCGTTTGGTCGCCATAGTGTGGAGCGGGTTGCCTTTGCGCGAGTTCGGAGACGATTTATTGCAACGTTATTGCCACCACCTATTACCGTTCGGGCATCTAAATGCCGCGCAGTCCGATACAATGCGGCGTTCGGCATTTAGAAGGAGTTGGTTCCCATGCTTCGCCACTCATCATCGTCCAGCGCATTCTTGAGCGCGCTCGCATGCGGCACGATGCTGTTCGTTTCGCTTCGAGCCCAGCAACCGCCGGCGCCAGCGCAGCCGCCGACGCCGCCGGCAGAGCAGCCGACGCCGCCGGCGCAACAGCCGACGCCTCGTCCGGCTGAAGAAGGACGTGGTGGACAGCGCGGCGGCGAACGCGGCGCGCCGCCAGCAGGACAGCCGGCAGCGCCGCCCGCGAAGCCGCTCGTTCCAGTCGCCACCAACACCGTCAACGCGAACCCCGATGCCTATTACGGCCAGGGCGTCACCATCACAGCGGCCGTGGATCAGGTGCTGTCGAAGTCCGCGTTCGCCGTGGATCAGCGGCGCGTCGCCGGTGCGCCGGCGCCGAGCAAGCCGACCGACGTGCTCGTGCTCGTCCCCAACCTGCAGTCGCCGGTCGATCCGAAGAGCTACGTCACGGTCATGGGTGAGCTCGTCAAATTCGATCCGGCGGAAGTCGCGAAGAAAGCGAAGGATTACAAACTCGATCTGCCGCCGGATGTGATCGCGAAATACACCGGGCGGCCCGCGCTCATTGCCAACTCGGTGATCACCGACAAGTTCGTCGACCTGGCGAAGCGCCTGCCCCCGCCGATGACCGCCGACGAAGAGACGCTGAGCAAGGTGATGAAGCAGTTACCTCCGGCGCTCGCGGCGCTGCGGACGGCCGTCGACGGGTCGAAGACCGAAGACGCGAACAAGAACGCGGCAGTGCTGAAGCAGGGATTTACCGACATCGAGGCCTTCTGGAAGCCGAAGAAACCCGACGCGACGCAGTGGGCGCACGACGCCCGCGTGAAGGTCGAAGGCATCCAGGCGGCGATCACCGCCGGCAAGTGGGACGAGGCCAAGGCGGCGGTCCCGGCGGTGCAACAGGCGTGCGGCACGTGTCACAACGCCTACCGCGAACGGTTCGACGACGGCTCTTTCAGGATCAAAAAACCGGCTACCGGCACGGGCGGACAATAGAATTAGGAATTAGGAATTTGGAATTTGGAATTCGTGACGTGATTGCTACGTGCGAATCCATCGAGCGCCCGATGATTTGTACGCATTCCAAATTCCAAATTCCAAATTCTTAATTCCGTTACTCGGCGCGCAGCGCCTGGACGACGTCCACTCGCGCGGCGCGCGCAGCGGGTAACAACGACCCCACAACGGCGGCGGCGAGCAGGACCGCCGCCGACACGGCAATCGGCACCGCTCCCGGCAACTGCACGTGCTGGACGAAGCTGCCGACGATGCGCGCGAGCGCATAGCCGCCGACGGCGCCGGCAATCACCCCGATTGCCGACATCCACAAGCCTTCCGCGAGCACCCCGGCGAGGATCGAGTGCGGCTGCGAGCCGACGGCGAGGCGGATGCCGAACTCACGCGTCCGGCCGCTGACCGAGAACGCAAGCACGCCGGCGACACCGACGATCGAGATCGCGAGAGCAACCGCGGCAAATCCGCCGAACACGACCGCGTTCAGCCGGTCTGGCGCGAGCACTTCGGCGCGCACGTCTTCGAGCGTGGCCGCCCGCTCGACCGGTTGATCGGCGGCCAGCTCGCGGACCGTTCGCGTGATCGCCGGCACGAGCAGATAGGGATCGCTCCGCGTGTGCACGAACAGGCGGCCGCCGGCCAGCTCCTGCTCGAACGGGTGATACACGGTCATCGTCGGGTGCGGATCGATCCGCTCGTCGTCGATGTCGGGCACGATGCCGACGATGCGGCGCGCGTCGCCGGTGATGTTGATGAAGCGCATCAGGCCGTCGGTCCACATCAAGCGCCGGTTCAGCGGGTTCTGATTGGGGAACAGCTGCCGGGCGATGCTCGCGCTGATGATCACGACCTTCTCGCCGCCGTCGCGGTCGTCGGCGGTAAAATCGCGCCCTTCGATCAGCGGGATGCCGAGCGCGGCGAAGAACCCGGGCGACACCGAACGAAACCGCGCCCGCGGATCGTCGGCGCCGTTCTCGCGCGTGTGCCCTTCGATCGAGAACTGGAACCCGGCGCCGAAGCCGCCGGCGTCGCGCCACGGCACGGTGCTGCCGAAGGCGACGCGCTCGACGCCGGGAATCGCGGTCACCCGCCGCTGCACCTCCCGGTAGAAGGCGAGGATCTGCTCGGGCGTGCGGCCGTAGGACACCACCGGGATGTTGACGGCGAGCACGCGCTCGGTTTCGAACCCGGGCCGTGCCGCCTGCAGCGCCAGCAACGTCCGCACGAGCATGCCGGCGCCGGCGAGGAGCAGGAACGACAGAGCAATCTGGGTTACTGCGAAAGCGCGCAGCCGGCGGCCGGTCGCGCCGCTGATCCGCAGTCCGCCGCTGGTGAGCGCAAAGCCGCGCGACGAGTCGGTCGATGGCAGCCGCGGCACGAAGGCGAGGAGAACCGCGGCCGCCAGTGCCAGGCCGACCCCAACCCAGAGCAGGCTCGCGTCGAGCGTCAAGTCCAGCGCGCGCACCGAGAAGCGCGACGCATAGCTCGCCAGCACCGACACCATCGGCTGTGCGATCAATACGCCCAGCACGGCGCCGCTGCCGCAGAGAATCAAGCTCTCGGCGAGCAGCGTGCGACGGAGCGTCGCGGCGCTCGCGCCGAGCGCGGCGCGCACCGCCAGTTCCGATTCGCGGCGAACGCTGCGGGCCAGAATCAGGTTGGCGACGTTCGAGCAGGCAATCACGAACACCAGCGCCGACGCCGCGAGCAGCACCCAGAGGATCGTCCGCGCGCGGGCGGTGATTTGATCGCGCAAAAGGACGGCGTCGAGGCGGAAGTCGGCTTTCTTCGGATACGCCTCGGGATGCTCGTTGACGATGCCGCCGTGAATGGCCCGCAGCTCGGCGCGCGCCGCGTCGAGGTCCGCTCCAGGCGCCAGCCGCCCGAACAACTGCGTCATCCGGTGCTCGCGCCCGGTCACCATCGTCGCCGACAGGTGGTGCGGGCTGCAGACGACGTTGGCGATCAATTCCGTTTCCGCCGGATACGGCACCGACGGCTCCAGCACGCCGACGATCGTGGCCGAGCGGGTGCCGAGCCGGATCGTCTTGCCGATCACCGCTGGATCCGAATGGAGGCCGGTCGTCCAGAAGCGGTAGGTGAGCACCGCCGCGCCGGCGGCGTTCGGGCCATCGTCGGACGCGGTGAGCAGTCGACCAAGGACCGGCCGCAGGCCGACGACGTCGAAGTAGGCGCCATCGACGACGCCGGCGCGGACCACGCGCGGCTCGCCGAGGCCGATCATCGTGAAGCCAATCGTCGAGAACTCGCCGAGCGCCGACACGGTTTTCACGCGGGCGCGCAGATCCTGGATTTCCGGGACCGAGAACGCCGCGTTCTCCACGCCGTTGCCCTGCGCGCTCTGCTGGATGTAAATCAGCCGGCCCTCGTCGCGGTTGACCAGCGGCCGCAGCAGGACGCCGCGCACGACGCTGAAGATCGAGGCGTTGGCGCCGATGCCGAGCGCGAGCGTCAGGATAACGGTGAGCGACAGGCCCTTGGCGCGCGCAAGCGAGCGCAAGGCGAACTTCAGGTCCGACAAAAGTGTCATATGTGTCCTGTTACGTGTCGAGGCGGTGATTCTGTACGACTGCAGGCGGTTGTCGCAAGGTAGAAGGTTGAAGGTTTTCTTGACCCTTACCCGAAGTGGGTGCAAGGTTTACAGCCGTGAGCTTGAAGCGGTTGCTGCGACGGGGTTCGTTCGCCTTGATCGACGATCTGCGGTGGGACGTCCGCTACGCCGCTCGACTGCTGATTCGCAATTCGTTGTTCGCGCTGACGGCAATCGTGTCGCTGGCGATCGGCATCGGCGCGAACACCACGGTGTTCACCGTGGCGCAGGCGCTGCTGTTTCGCGATCCGGCCGGCGTTGCAGGACCCGACCGCCTCGTCGACATCGGCAGCAGCCGCAATGGCTACGGCTTCAGCACGATCTCGTACCCAACCTTCATCGACGTCCGCGAACGGACCCGGACGCTCGAGGCTGTCTACGTCTATCCGCTGTTTCCTCAGGCGATGAGCCTTGCGGAGACGTCAGCGGGCAGTGGGACGGCACCCGTCGAGCGCATCTTCGCCAGCGTCGTCAGCACGAATTATTTCGCGGCGCTCGGTGCGGTTCCTGCGCTCGGACAATTGTTTCGCGCCGCCAGCGTCGACGCCCACGCCGACAACGCCGCCGGAAGCGAACCGCTCGTCGTCCTGAGCCATCGGTTCTGGCGACGCCGTTTCAACGCCGATCCGACGATCGTCGGGCGGACGCTGTCGGTGAACCGGCAGGCATACGTCGTGTCCGGCGTGGCCGCGGAAGGCTTTCACGGCACCGGCGTGTTCGCGCCGGACATGTGGGTCCCGGTGACGGTCGCGACCGAGCGCGCGATCCTCGCGAACCGCAGGGCGGTGTGGCTCAATGCTGGTGGACGCCTGAAGCCCGGCCTGTCGGTCACGCAGGCAGCCGCCGAGCTCGACGCGATCGGCCGGCTGCTGGCGCGCGAGCACGCGGATTCACAGAGCTCGAACGCGACGCTCCGCGCGGTCGCGCTGTCGCCGCTGCCCGGCGGCGGTGGACCGATGATCGCGCTCATCGCGCTGCTCGTTGCCATCGTCGTCGTCGTGCTGCTGATCGCGTGCGCGAACCTGGCCGGCGTGCTGCTCGCGCGCGCGGCGGCGCGGCGGCAGGAAATTGCCGTGCGCCTCGCAATCGGTGCGGGGCGCGGCCGGCTCGTGCGCCAGCTGCTCGTAGAAACGCTGCTGCTATTTGCCGTCGGCGCCGCCGCCGGCCTTGTCGTGGCCCGTGGGGCCACGTCGCTGCTGCTCGCCTCGATCCCGGCGATCTCGCTGCCGATCGCCGTCCGGCTTGCGCTCGACGCGCGCGCGATCGCGTTCACCGCCAGCCTTGCGTTCGTCGCGGCGCTCGTGGCGGGTCTGGCGCCGGCGCTGCATGCGGCCACCGCGGACGTGCTCCCGGCGCTCAAGGACGACCTGCCGTTGTCCGGCCGACTGCGCCTGCGGCACGCATTCCTGGTCGGTCAGGTTGCCGGCAGCGTGATCCTCGTGGTGATCGCCGGTCTGTTCGCGCGCGCGCTGCTGAAAGCCGGCGCCGCCGATCCAGGATTCGACGCGCGCGGCGTGGAGTTGGCGTCGCTGGACCTGTCGCTCGGCGGCTACACGGAACTCACGGCGCCGCTCTTCGCTCGGGAACTCGTCGGCCGCGTGAAGGCGCTGCCGGACGTCGACGAGGCGACCGTCGCATTCGTGCTGCCGGGCGGGTTCGAGCGCCTCGGCCTCGGCGGCATTGCCGCCGCCGACACCGGTCCCGACGATCTCTCGGAGTTGCGGTCCGCCGACTGGAACATCGTCGAGCCGCGCTACTTCGCGGCTTTGCGGACGCCGCTCGTCGCCGGCCGCGACTTCACCGCGGCCGACGTCAAAGCGTCGGAGCCGGTCGCGATCGTCGGCGAAGGCGTCGTGAGACGCTTCTGGCCGCGCAGCCAGGCGATGGACGCCGTCGGCCGCTACCTGCGGCAGCGGTCGTTCGATCCGCGCGCGAACGCCTGGACGATGCGGACCCTGCGCATCGTCGGTATCGCGCGCGATCCGGCCTACGGCACGCTGCTCGAGGGGACAACGGGACTCTACGTCTACGTCCCACTCCAGCAGCAGTACCTGCGGGGCACGGTGATGCTGGTCGCGCGATCGAAGGACGGACGCCGTCTCGCCGACGAACTGCGCGCGGCGGTGATGGCGGTGAACCCTGCGCTGCCGATTGTGTCGGCGCGGACGGCGGAGGAGTATTCGTCGCTCGGCCTGCTGCCACAGCGCATCGTCGCCACAACCGCCGGCGGCCTTGGCGTCGTCGGATTGCTGCTCGCCGCGATCGGTGTGTACGGCGTGACGGCGTATGCCGTCGCGCGGCGAACGCGCGAGTTCGGCGTGCGCATCGCGCTCGGCGCGACGCCGCGCGACATCGTCGCCATGGTGCTGTGGCAGGGGATGGGGGTCACGGCCGCCGGGCTGGCCGTCGGCCTGCTTCTCGCCGCCGGCGCAGGGAACGCCGCGGCCGCGTACCTGTTTGGCGTAGCGCCGCTCGATCCGTTGACGTTCGCAGGCGCGGCCATCTTATTCGCAATCGTCGGCCTGGCCGCGTGCTACGCTCCTGCGCGCCGCGCTACGGCAGTCGACCCGGTCGCCGCGCTTCGCGCCGAGTAGTCCGGCAGGTCGGGCGGGTCAGGCGGGTCGGACGGCCACACGTTTCCACGCAGTGGGTTCACCCAAGCGGCTTGATCCGCACGTTCGAAATCATCCGTTTTCCGACCTGCCCGACCTGCCCGACCCGCCTGACCCGCCTGACCTGACTACTGGCTCGGTGTCCGTCCGCTCCCCGGAAGACTGAACGCGATGTATTCGCCGGAGTACACGCCGCCGCTGACGGCGACGACGATGTACTGCCTGCCGTCGGCGAGATACGTCATCGGCGATCCGCTTTGCGGCGCCGGCATCCACACCGCGCCGACCTCTTTGCCGCTGTCTTTGTCGTAGGCGCGCAGCATCGCGCCGCGCTGTCGTCCCGGCGGCGCCGTCACCGTCGGATCGCCCATGACGACGAGCGTCTTCGTCACCATCAGCCCGACGCCCGACGTGCCTGGTTGGCCGGTCTTGGGGATCGTCTTGCCGGCGAGCAACGGGTGATTACGGATGTTGTCGGGGGTATCGCCATGCGGGACCTGCCACACGAGATCGCCGCGATCGAGATTGATCGCCGAGAGGACCCCGTACGGCGGCTTCACCATCGGCAGTCCCTGAACAGTGAGGCCCGCGCTGGGACCGTCGGCGGGCTCGCGTGCTGTCGCCTGCCGCGGCTGCTGCTGGGTCGGGCGCGGCGGCGCGTCGGCGGCGCAGCAGTCGCCGGGCCCCATCACCTCGCGAAATTCCTCTCCGGCGAGACCTGACACGTAGCCGATGTCGGAGAACCCTTTCGGCGGCGCGACGAGCGAGCGCGCGCCGACCGCCATGTTCCCGGCCTGCGCGAAGACCGTGTGCGTCTCAGGATCCGCAGCCGAACCCGGCCAGTTGGTCGCCGTCGACGCGACGATCGCGCCGTAGAGCGGACCAGCGGCGTTGCCGACGATCGGCGGCGCGAACGGCGACGGCTCGTACTTGTACTTCTTCAGCCGTTCGAGCGCCTGTGCCCGCAGTTCCGGCGTGAAGTCGATGAGATCGTCCGGCACCTTGAGGTAGTTGCGCGCGTAGGCCGGCGGCTTGCTCGGGAACGGTTGCGTCGCGGCCGTCTTCTCGCCGGGCACGTCCGACTGCGGCACCGGCTTCTCTTCGATCGGCCACACCGGCTGGCCGGTCACGCGATCGAACACGTAGAGCCATCCGAGCTTGCTTGGCGACGCCACCGCCTTGATCGGCTTGCCGTTCACGTTGATGTCGAGCAGCAACGCGGCGGAGGAGTTGTCGAAGTTCCAGATCGGATGGTGCACGAACTGGTAGTGCCACTTGCGCTGGCCGGTCTTCAGATCGACGCAGACCAGGCTCTCGGCGAATAAATTGTTGCCGGGCCGATGGCCGCCGTAGAAATCCGACGTCGGCGTTTCAATCGGCAGGTAGACCAGGCCGAGATCTTCGTCGACGGTGATTTGCGTCCACACGCCGGTGTTGCCGTTGACCGCCCACGATTCGTTCTCCCACGTGTCGTTGCCGAACTCGCCGGGCCGTGGAATCGTGTTGAACGTCCAGAGCGTCTTGCCGGTGCGGACGTCGAAGGCGCGGACCAGGCCCTTGGTGTTGTTGTGGGTCGCCACCGTCGCGCCTTCGCGCATCGCCGATCCGACGATCACGACGTCCTTCACCACCGCGGCGGTCGAGTGCACGCCGATCTCGCCGCTCTCCAGGTCGATCTGCTCGCCTTTGCCTTTGACCACGCCAAGCTTCAGATCGAGGATGCCGCCTTTGCCGAACGACGTCACCAGCGCGCCGGTCTTCGCGTGCAGTTCCACCATCTGGTAGCCGGTGGTGATGTAGATCACGCGGTCGTCGCCTTTGCCGTCGGTCCAGTAGGAGACGCCGCGTCCGGACAGCTGCCGCGGCGCGACGGCCGCGCGCTTGCCCTCGCGCAGGCTGTGCGTCCAGAGCACCTCGCCGGTCTTGCCGTCGAGCGCGACCACCGACCGCCGCGTGCCGCCGGTCGTGTAGAGCACGCCTTTGATGGCCAGCGGCGTCCCTTCGAGCTTGAACTCGGGACGCGGTCCGAGGTTGTCGGTCTTGAACCGCCACGCGACCTCGAGCTGGTTGAAGTTGCCGGCGTTGATCTGATCGAGCGGCGAGTAGCGGGTGCCGTGAATGTCGGCGGTGTAATGCGGCCAGTCGCCGTTCTTCGTCGACGGCAGCCCGGTCGCCTGGCCGGACACGTGAATCGATCTGCCGACGAGACTGAATGCGGCTACGACGACGAGCGCGGAACCGATGGAGAGGACGCGTCGAACCATAATCCGCTCCCTTCTACAGGAATGCGAAGCCCGAATCGCGCGAAGTGGTGGGCGGAGTTTAGGCTAGCGAGGCGGCATCGTCCAGAGAAAGATCTCTTCGCCGTCGACGCGCGCGATCTGCTCCGGCGGCCAGTCGCCGATCGGGAACTGGTGCGCCACGATCCGCGTGCCCGGCTTCAGCTCGCGCCGCAGTTTCGGCTCGAGCCGCGCGTTGAAGCTCGCGGTCATCCACAGCGTCACGACGGTCGCCTTGGAGAGGTCGGCGTCGAACACATTGCCTTCGATGAAGGTGACGCGGTCGTCGACTTCGCCCTCTTTCGCAATCAGGCGCGAGCGCTCGACCAGCTCGTGGACGAGCTCGATGCCGACGCCGCGCGCCCCGTACTTCTGCGCGGCGAGGATCACGATCCGGCCGTCGCCCGATCCGAGGTCGTAGACGACATCGGCCGGCGTCACGCGCGCGAGCTTCAGCATGGCGTCGGCCACCGGCTGCGGTGTCGCGGCGAAATGGACATCGGGGTGGATGTCGGGTTGCGGCGTCGGGAGCGGGGTCTGCGGGGCGTGCAGCGCGAGCGGAGCGAGGAGCACGAGGGCGAGGGCGCGAGCCACCCGCCCATTCTACCGATGCTAGCGGGTCGTGACCGTCACTGCGTCGCTGTGGTTAGTGAGAACGCGCTCGATTTCCGCCTGGCGCGACATCGCGGCGATCGGCGTTTCGAAATATTCGACGAGCGTCTTCGCCGGGTGCTCGACCGTCAGGCGATATGGACCGTTCGGCGTGAGTGGCAGAAGCTCGACTCTGACAAAGCTATAAGGACCGAGATTGATGAAGCTCACCATGCTCCCCTGACTCAGCAAGTCCGATGCCTGCACAGCTGTGCACGACAGCGCGCAGCGCGACGTTCAGCAGGCTGTGCCAGGACAGGACGTGTACGCCAAATCTGCGGGCGAAACTGCGAGTTGTTGACAACGACAGATATCTGCCTATTATTCCGGCGTGCGCCGGAAACCGGGTGCGCTCGTCCCGCTCGAACTCGCCATCTGCGAAGCCGCCGCGGCCCTGCGCGCCGACGGCCACGACGAATTTCACGGCTATCAAATCGCGAAGACGATCGGCGATGGTGGCAACGCCAGACCGCTCACGGCTTACGGCACGCTCTATCGCGCGCTTGGCCGTCTCGAGAAGATGGGCCTGCTTCATAGCCGATGGGAAGATCCGGCGATTCCCGCGCGCGAGAATCGGCCGGGGCGCCGCCTCTACACGCTCACTGCGCCTGGCGATGCCGCGCTCCGCGAGGCGCGCACCGCGGAGGCGGCCGCGCGCCGCCGCACGCGCCGGCGGTTGGCACCGGCATGAGCCCCGCGCTTGCTGCCGCGCTCGCCATCGTCCGCGGCTGGACGCGCGTCTATACCGCGCACCTGCCACCGATCATGCGCGACGCGCGCCGCGCCGAGATCGAATCGGATCTGTGGGAGCTCCACGAGGATGCTCGCCGCCACGGCGCGTCGCCGGCGGGAATCGCCGTCCACATGCTGCTGCGCCTCGTGCTCGGCATCGTCGACGACGTCGTGTGGCGCGCCGAGCAGGCGACGCTGCCGATGCGCCTCGTGCAGGAGGCATTGTGGGCGAGCGCCGCCGCGTCGATTGTGTTCGTGTGGTGGCTGGCGTCGGCGCTGCAGGCGGTCTCGCCGCCGCACGACGAGGGTATCGATGTGATGCGCCTCCTGTACCCGATGCGACCAGTCATCAGCGTGCCCTCGCCGCCGGCGCCGCCGATCCAGTTCGTGAAGCTGGCGCACGACTGCGCCGGCGCGCCACCGCCACCACCGCCGCCATGACGGCGGGGCACTCTGCCGCCTTCGCGCCTCCGAAGCTTCTGCGCGCCTCGCCGAAGCTCGCTCGAATCCTCCGCGAGCGGAGGTGGGAAAGGGGAGCGAGGGCGACACGGAGTCCGCGGCGTTGAAGCTGGTTACTCCTTGACGCGCGTGAACACGTCCTTGCCGGCACCGTAGTTCTGCGTGCCCTTGAGCGTGTAGCCGTGCTGCACGACCAGCACGGTTTCAACGAGCATCTCGTTTCCGCCGTCGTTCAGGCGGCGCGATTCTTTCGTCGTCACCGTCTGGCCCTGGATCTCGCGGATGCTTTCGATCACCAAAGTCGCGCCTTCCCAGTGCGACGTCGCGGTGCCGCCGGGAATCGGCGACGCCGATCCATCGAGCTTGTAGACAAGCGTTGCGGTTTTGTTATCGCGCGTTGTGGCGATCTGCAGCGCCGCGGGAAGCGCCGTAATGACGACGGTGGTCGGGCCGATCGGGTCGGCCTGCATCGCCGATTCCGATCGCGTGCGATCCATCGTCCAGGTGCCGGAGAAATCGGGACGCGATTGCGCCTGCGCGGGGAACGGAAATGCGAGCGAACAGATGAGCAGAGCCGATCGCACGGTGATCATGACCGCCCTCCTCGACGCCGCAGCATAGCACTGCGGCTCGATCAACGCGCGTCGGGTTTGGTGTAGTGCCGGCGATTCGCTTCGGCCCAGGCCGCGAGCCGCTGGCGCAGCCGCGCGGCGCGCGCAGCGTCGCCGGTCACGCGATGCTGTTCGTCCGGATCGGTCGCGAGGTTGTACAGCTCGTCGGTTCCCGATCGGAGATCGAAGATGTACTTCCAATCGCCCTCGCGGATCCCGAGCTTGAATTCGTCCTGGGCGACGTAGAAATACGCGCGCGGTGGATGCGATGGATCGAAGAGGTTGCGTCCCTGCCAGTCGGGCGCCGGCGGCATGCCGGTGAGCTCGGCGATAGTCGGCGCCAGGTCGACGTGTCCGCCGATCACCGGCGTGTGCGTTTCGCTGCGGTAGCGGCGCGGCGACCAGACGAGCATCGGCACGTGCACGTCCTCTTCATAGGCGGTGCGTCCCTGCAGGTAGCTGTCGTGCGGGTAACCGAACGCCTGCCCGTGATCGCCGACCACGACGACGATCGTGTCGTCGGCGAGGCCGGCGCCGCGAATTGCCGCGAACATCCGCGCCAGCGCCTCGTCGGTGCCGTGCAGCACGTTCAGGTAGCGTTCGAGGTCGTAATCGTCGGGCACCGGCTCGCGATCGTGCAGGAAGTCGAACATCGGCGCGCCTGGCGACGGCTCGTAGGGATGATGCGTCTGTTGCGTCCACGCCATCGCGAAGAACGGCGTTTCGGGATCGCGACCGATGAACTCGACGAGCGCGTCGACGAGGCAGCGGTCTTCGACGCCCCACGAGGAGATCTGCTCCGAGCACGCCATCCCACGGTAGTCGCGGACCTCGTCGAAGCCGCGCGATTGCAGAAACACTTCCCAGCCGGCCCAGCTCAAGTCGCTCGGCGTCAGAAAGGCGGTCCGGTAGCCGCGGCTGCGGAACACCGACGCGAGCGAGGTTCGCTGGATGCGCGGGTAGGCTTCGGTGAAATCCCTGAAATCGAGGCGCGGGTACAACGACAACAGAATCGCCGCGAGCGAATTGGAACTGCGTCCGACATGCGCGTAGAGGTTGTCGAACACGGTGGCGTGCGCAGCCTCGGATTTCAGCGTCGGCGTCGTGTCGTAGCGTCCGCCGAAGGTGGTCCAGCGCAGCGCCACCGACTCCAGCACCAGCAGGATCACGTTCGGCGGCCGCTGCGGCTGGCGCGTGGCGGCGGCGCGGCGTCGTGGCGGTGGCGGAATGCGAAGCGGTTCCGCGCGCTGGCCAATCGGCTCGAAGTCGGCGAGATCCTGGGCGACGAACTGGTCTGACATCTGCACGATGCGCTCGCCGGCCGTCATCGCCTGCCACCACGTCGACGCCAGGACCCACGGCGCGTTGTCGGCGATTCGCCAGTCGTAATGCGTCGACCATTCGGCGACGAAGGTCCGCTGGCCGGCGATGATCCACGCGATTGCGATCACTGGCACGGCGGCGCGCCCGAGCCACCATGGCGGCGCGACGCGGCGCCGGATGCTGACGGTGAGCGCGAGGAGCGCCAGATACAGCGACGGGATGCCGATCAGGCCGAAGGCGACGCGCGGCGTCAGGTACGCGCCAACCGACGACTCGATCATCCGGACGTTGCCGACCAGTTCGAGCAGCGCGTAGGTGAGAAAACCGCCGAGGATACCGAACGCGATGACGCTGGCGATCGCGTAGAGCGCGACAACGGTCGCCAACAGGATGAAGCTCGAGACGACAACGCGCTGCAAGGTGCGGACGGGCACCGCGATTGCGGCGCGTGCGATCGCCCACGTCGCCAGCACGAACGTGATGTCGCGATACGTGATTGCGGCGAGCGACGGCAGATTGCTCGAACTTGCGCCAGCGCCCGGATCGACGCGCGCCGCGAGATAGAGCGCTTTGACGCCGACGAAGATTATCGCCAGGCAGGCGGCCGACCAGAACAGCCAGACTGGCGGCGCCACACGCCCAGGATGCGCAGCCGGATCGCCGGCATGATCCGCTGCGGTCACGGCTACGGCATCGCGGGTGGCGGCACGCGCTTCTTCGTCGCGCGCTCGAACGCGTAGGCGATCTCGATCAGCCGCGGCTCGCTGCACGCCGAGCCGGTGAAGCCCACCCCGAACGGCGCCGGCCGGGCGTTGAAACTCTCAGGGAACGGCGGCGTCGGCGCGTTCGGCACCATCCCGAACGGGACGACGATGATTGGATAGCCGGCGCGCGCCGCGAGGCCGGCGCCGGCGCCGCCCGGGGTCAGAATCGCGTCGAGATTGTTCGCCTTCAGGACGCCGTCGATCCCGTTGACGCGGCTGAGGAGCAGATCCTTTTTGTGGTCGGCGTCATTGCGCGCCCGATCGCGCTCGAGATCGATTTCGTCGGAGATGTCGAGCCGCGACTGGCCGTACTTGATGGCACCGGCTTTTTCGTGGGCGCGATTCCATTCGCGCAGCTCGGTCAGGGTCTTCACCGGCGCCGAGGCGCCGAGCGACTTCAGCCAGGCGTTGAAATCCCGCTTCATCCCGTATTTGAAATTGATCGAGCAGCCCGCGTCCTTCCCCTTCGCGTGCTCGGCGCCCGAGCAGAAGTCCCAGGCCGCGAAATTGTCCTTCGGATCTTTTGCCGCGAAGCTCGGCACATCGGCCGGATCGACGACGATGGCGCCCTGTTGTTTGAGCACGGCGATCGCGTCCGCCATCACCTTCGCCTGATCGGCATTGAGCCCGCCTCGGCCGGCGGTGATGGTCGTCGTCGTGCCGATTCCCGACGGTGTGGCCGGTCCGTCGCCGGCGAGCGTGATGCGCTCGTAGTAAAACGCCCTCGGGATACCGATGCGCGCGCCGCGCAACCCGTCGGCCTTCAGGAACTTCGTGTAGTCGCGTCCGGGCGGCGGCGTGCAGGTCGTCGTCGCCGGGTCGTTGGGATCTGGCGCGGGACTCTCGAGCGCGCCCAGCATGATCGCGGCATCGCTGACCGTGCGCGTCATCGGCCCGGCGGTGTCGTGGTCGGCGGTGATCGGGATGACGCCGTAGCGGCTGATGCGGCCGATCGTCGGCCGGATGCCGACGAGCATGTTCGCGTTCGACGGGCTGATGATCGATCCGCCGGTGTCGCTGCCGACGTTCGCTGCCCAGAAGCTCGCGGCCGTGCCGATGCCCGAGCTCGAACCGCCGGTCTGCAGCGCCGGACGGCCGTCGAACGTTGCGTCGCGCGGATCGGGACGCGGATCGTACGGGTTGTAGCCGAACCGGCCGACGGCGTTGTAGTTGCCGGGCATCGGATCGGGATTGCCGGCGACCCAGTTGGCGAGCTCGGTCAGACCGGTCTTGGCGATGATGATCGCGCCGGCGTCGGTGAGGTTCTTCGTCAGCGTCGCTTCGTACGGCGGCACGTAGCGCGCGAAAGCGAGCGCGCCGCCGGTGGTCGGCATGTTCGTGGTGTGGATGTTGTCCTTGAGCGCGACTGGAATCCCGTGCAGCGGCCCGCGCAGCCGGCCCGAGGCGCGCTCGCGATCGAGCTGCTCGGCCTCGTCGAGCGCATGCGGATTCACGGCGAGCGCCGCGTGCAGCTGATGCTCGTAGGTGGCGAGCCGCACCAGCGACTGGGCGACGATCTGCCGCGAATTGGTCCGCCCCTGCTGCATCGCATCGCGCATCTCGGCGATGCTCGATTCGACCACCGAGAAGGAAAACGACGGCGGCCGCTGGCTGTGCACCGGCGCGACGAACACGGTCGCGGCAGTGGCGACAACCGCGAGGGAAAGCGTGCGTGTCATGACGCGTATCTTACGATACGCGAGGGAGCCGCAAGCCTCACGCTGCAAGCCACGAAGAGCCACAAGCCGCGTGCGGCTCGTCGCTTGAGGCTGACTTGAGGCTTGAGGCTCGAGGCTCGAGTGCTCGACTCTACTGCGACGTTTTCCCGCGCGTCTGGGCGAGCAGTTTCTTGACCTCGTTCACCGTGTTGTTGACGGTGATGTCGATGAGATCCTTGCCGATCTCTTTCGTCGACGGGTGCGGATCGCCGGTGAGCCCGTTGTTGACGCGCGGGGGCGCGTTCGGATCGGTCGCCCGGCCGCGGCCGGCGCCGCCGCCGCGCTGCGGCGTCTCGCCGCGGTCGCGCGCGTCACGCGCCGCCTTCCACTCTTCCGGCGTCTGGCCAGTCGGATCGAACGGCACCGTCTTGTAGGACGGCCGCACGTACATGCCCGGCAGCGGCTCGAGGTAGAGCATCTCCGAGGTTTCCATCATCGCGCCGTGCCCGGCGATCGGCAGCTTGTGCGAGTAGAGATACATATCCACGTCGTCGTGCGTCTTGTTGTAGAAGTCGCTGACGTAGTAGACGTGCACGCCTTTGGGCGCCCACTTTTTGTCCATTTCCTCGGCGGCTTCCTTCATCTGCTGCTGTCCGCCGCCGTGGTCGCCCATCAGGAAGATGTCCTTGAAGCCGCTGCGCGCCATGCTGTCGATCATCGACAGCTGCACCTGCTTGAAGACGTCGGCGGGCAGCTGGATCGGGCCCGGCTGATCGGCCATCTCGCGGTTAGCATTCAGCCCGGTGGCGTTGACCGCGAAGGGCAGGACCGGCGCGACGATCGTCTTGCCAAGCTTCTTCGCCGCCATCGTCGCGTGGCTTTTGGCGAGGATGTTGTGGCCGCCGAGGACGTCCTGCGGGCCGCGTTCCTCGGTGCCGCCGGTGACCAGGAACACTGACGTCCAGCCGTCCTTCAGCCGCTCGGTGAGCTCGGTGTGGGTCAGCAGCTCGAGATCGACGGTGTCGTTGACGTTGAAGGTCGACGGCCGCGCGCCTTGCGCGAACGCCACCGACGCGACGAGCGGCAGGGCCGCGGCGAGTGCAAGAGTCTTCTTCACTGATCCTCCGTTGATGACCGGGCACTTTGAAAGGGTGCCCCTGATCGCTCGGCTAATGCCTTCGCGCTCCGCGTTGTATTCAGCTAGCCCTCAGCCCTCAGCCCCGACAGCGTGTTCAGCAGGAGACGCATTTGTGGTTGTTCTTCGCGCCGAGTTTTTCGAGCAGCTTGATCGTGTCGGGGTACGGCTGCACGCGCTGCACCGGCCCGTTCGCCATGTCGACCGTCGTCTGCCCGGTGCGGTTGACGAGCGTGACGTCGGCGCCTTTCGACACGAGGTATTCGATCATCTCGTTGTCGCCGCGGGCCGCGGCATTGTGCAGCGCGGTGTTGCCGTCGGCGTCGCGGGCGTTGACGTCGGCGTGCAGTTCGTCGACGAGGTATTTCACCGCGGCGAGCATGCCGGTGGGCGCAAAGCGGTGCGCGTTGGCGGCAAACCCTTCACCGTAGCCGGCGCCGGCGGCGGCGAGCAGCGGCGGAATGTCCGGCCCGGCGGTCGGCACCGGCTGCAGTCCCGAGTGATCCTTCGAATCGTCTCCGGAGCGCGTCCCGCCCTGGCGGAAGCGATCGTTCTGTGCCGGCCTGGTCGACGGCAGATTCGGATCGGCGCCGCGCGCGACCAGCAGCTTCATCGCCGCGATGTCGCTGGCGTAGGCGGCGCGCCAGAACGCGCTCGCGCCTGATTCCTCGACGCGCAGCAGATCGAAGTTGTACTGCGTGTACCAAATCTTGCGGTTGACGCGCGCGTTCGGGTCGGCGCCGTGATCGAGGAGCGCCGTGATCAGGTCGAGATACGAGGTCTGCTGCTGCAGGTAGGCGCGCGGCTGCGGATAGAACATCTTCGGCGCCCACTCGACGTTGAGCGTGGCGAACAGCGGCGTCATGCCGGCGTCGCTCGCGAGGTTGGGCTGCGCGCCGTGGTCGAGCAGGTACTTCGCGACGTCGAACTGGCCGTTGATCGTCGCAATCAGGACTGCGCTGGTGTGGTCGGCCGGCGAGACAGCGTTGACGTCCGCGCCGAGGTCGACGAGCGTCTGCACGGTACGCATCGCGCCCTGGCGCGCGGCGAAGTGCAGCGCGGTGAGACCGCCCTGTTTCCCAATCAGCTCGCTGAACGTGTATGGCCGGTTCACCCCGGCGACGGCGGTGGCCGCGTTCGCTGGCCGCGGCGCGGGCGCCGCGGCGCCGCCTGGCGTGGCCGTCGCGGCCGCCGACTTCGCGTTCTCGGCGTCGCGAATCTGCTGCTGCAGGACTTCTTCCGGCGCGGTCACGTTCGAGATGTCGACCGTCTTCGAGGCGAGCCGCGCGTCGGCGCCGCGCTGCACGAGCGCGCGCACCGCGTCGGCGCGATCGAGCGCGGCAGCAAACATCAGCGCAGTCTGGCCGTTGGCCGACTCGGTCGCGTTCGCATCAGCCGACAGCTCGAGCAGCACGTTGACCGCGTCGGCGGAGCCGGACGAGGCGGCAAACATCAGCGGCGTGGCGCCGGTCGTGGTGCGCGCATTGACGTCGGCGCCGGCGGCGACCAGCGCCTTGATGACGGCGCTCGCGCCCGCCTCGCTGGCGAGGTGCAGCGGCGTATATCCCCCGAGCCTCGTCGTCGCGCGGA
>Ga0075425_100000366_pt1 | contig 41735 bp, 35 predicted proteins | sample SoiMethybrSBSTD4_FD_75300 | JGI IMG/M metagenome (GOLD analysis project Ga0075425, IMG submission 75300) | Bulk soil microbial communities from a Populus tree surrounding site in Tennessee, USA - Soil MetaG P. TD hybrid SBSTD4 | ecosystem: Environmental > Terrestrial > Soil > Tree plantation... | reverse complement strand
GGTCAGCTCGACGACCTTCGACCCGAACAACGCCAACGACTCGTCGACGAAGGTCACGAACGTCGGCGCGCAGGCCGACCTGCAGATCACGAAGACCGGTCCGGCATCGACGACGCCGAATCAGACCATCACCTACACGATCAACTACACGAACAACGGACCGTCGCCCGCGACGAGCGTCGTCATCAGCGATCCGACGCCTCCGGGCATCGCGTGGGTGTCGAACAGCGGCGCATGCGTGACGGCCTTCCCGTGCAGCATCGGCACCGTCAACGCGGGACAGAGCGGCACGATCACGGCGATGTTCTTCGTGCCGTCGAATTACACCGGCACGTCGATCTCGAACACCGCGTCGATCCTGTCGCCGGTCAACGATCCGACCACCGGCAACAACTCCTCGACCGTGGTGACGAACGTCGCGCAAACGGCCGACGTCGCCGTCACGAAGACCGGCCCGCCGAGCGCGAGCCCGGGCGGCAACGTCGTCTACACGATCACCGTCACGAACAACGGTCCGTCGTCGGCCGGCAGCGTCGTCGTCAGCGACACGACACCGGCGGGTCTCACGTTCAGCTCGAATAGCGGCGCCTGCGTGACGCCGTATCCCTGCAACCTCGGCACACTCACGAGCGGTCAGTCGGTCACGATCACGACGACGTACAGCGTTCCGTCGAATTACAGCGGTCCGTCGATCACGAACACCGCGAGCGTCACGTCCGGAGCGAGCGATTCGAACGGCGCAAACAACAACTCGACCGTCGTCACGCCGGTCCTCTCCCAGGCCGATCTCGCGATCACGAAGAGCGGACCCACCGCCTTCACGCCGGGCGCGAACATCGTCTACACGATCAACGTCACGAACAACGGACCGCTCGACGCGCTGAACGTGTTCGTGACCGACACCGCGCCCGCGGGTGTCAACTTCGTTTCGAACAGCGGCGCCTGCACGACGCCGTTCCCCTGCTCGCTCGGCGCGATCCTCAACGGCCAGACGAAGACCATCACCGCGACGTTCAACGTCTCGCCGGGCTACGCGAGCTCGAGTCTCACCAACACCGCGAACGTGAGCACGTCGACGTTCGAAACGAATCTCGCGAACAACAGCAGCTCGACGACCGCGAATGCGACGCCGTCCACCGGCGCCGACGTCTCCATCACGAAGACCGGACCGGGCGCCGCGCATCAGTTCGAGGACATCACCTTCACGATCGTCGTCACGAACAACGGTCCCTCGACCGCGTCGAACATCGTCGTTAGCGATCCAACACCGAGCGGCTCGGTCTGGCTGTCGAACTCCGGCGCCTGCACGACCGCGTTCCCCTGCAACATCGGCACGCTTGCACCGGCCGCGACCGCGACGATCAACGCGACGTATCGCGTCGCATCCGCCGGCGGACAGATCACGAATACCGCGACGGTCACGAGCACACCGACCGACACGAACACCGCGAACAACAGCGCAACGGCCGTCGTCGGAACCGGTCCCGTCTTCAACTGCCCGACGCAGGGACCGGCCCTCGGTGCGCCGCTCGGTGGCGCGGTCGTCAGCTCGCCCGTCAACTTCACGTGGGGCTCCGTCGCGAACGCGATCGGCTACACGCTCACGATCGTGCCCGGCAACGGCGGCGCACCGATCGTCATCAACACCGGCACCACGTCGGCAAGTGTGCCGCTGCCCGCGGGGGCGTACTCGTGGTCCGTCAGCGCGGCGGGCGTCGAGTCGTGCCGTCCGATCTCGTCCGGCGTCTCGTCGTTCCTGATCTGCTCGACACTGCTCAATCCGCCGCTCGCGAGCGTCATCGGCGAGTCGACGACCGGCCAGACGCACACCGTGCAGTGGACCAGCGTCGACGGCGCAACGAATTACGAACTGCAGGAAGCGCTCTCGCCGACGTTCGCCGGAGCAACGACCTTCACCCTCAACGAAACCGGCAAGTCGTTCACGAAGAACGTCACGGCGCCGACCGCATTCTGGTATCGCGTCCGCGCGGTCGCCTCGTGCAATCCGAACCCCGGTCCGTACTCACCCTCGGTCGCGGTCGTGGTCGTGCCCGTGCCGCAGCCGCCGAATCACGATCCGAACGTCAACGTCCCCGACGGCAGCCACACGCCGGTCACGTGGCAGATCTTCGTTCCGGGCCTGCCGGGCCAGTCGTCCGCGTTCATCGCGACGGTCGATCGCCCTTGGCTCACCGTCTCGCCGACGAGCGGAATCATTCCGCCCGAGGGGATGAACTTCACGATCTCGGTGGACCCGAGTGGACTGACGAACGGCACGTGGACGGGAACGCTGATCGTCGTGTTCGGAACCAACGCAATCGGTGAGCCTGTCGCGAGCGACGGCACGACCACGGTCTCGATTCCGGTCTCGATCAGCCTCGTCACGCCGGTGACGCCGCAGCCGCTCACGGCCGCGACGAACAGCGCGATGATCGTTCCGTCCGTCGGGCATCTCGCCGGCATCGAGTCGCTGTGGCGCAGCGACATTCGTCTCGCGAATCTCGCCTCGAACGCGCAGAAGTTCCAGCTCACGTTCAACGCCGGCACGGGCGATACCGCCGCGACGATGAAGCAGACCACGGTCAGCGTCGACGCAGGCGCGACGATGGCCCTCGACGACATCGTCCGCAACTGGTACGGCATCGGAGGCCTCGGCAATTCGTCGAATGGCCTGCTCACCGTCCAGCCGCTCGATGCGGCGGGCAAACCGCTGACGACTCTCTCCGCCGCGTCCGCGGTCTCGAGCCGCACGTTCAACGCGAGCGGCGACGGTACCGTCGGCCAGTTCATCCCCGCCGTTCCGTTCGCGAAGTTCATCGGACGCGGCGGCACGTCGGCGCTCAGCATCCAGCAGCTCGCGCAGAGCAGCGCGTATCGCACGAACCTCGGCATCGTCGAAGCGGCGGGCAAGCAGGCCAGCGTGCTCGTCAGCGCATTCAACGGCACCGGCACGAAGCTCTTCGATCTCCCGCTCACGCTGCAGGCCGGCGAGCAGAAGCAGCTCAACTCCTTCCTCGCCGCGAACGGTGTGACCTCGCTTTCGAACGGCCGCGTCGAAGTGCGCGTCACCGGGGGCGACGGCAAGGTCACCGCGTACGCGTCGGTCGTCGACAACACGTCGAACGATCCGCTGCTCATCAACGGCACATCCATCGACGGCATCGGCGCGACTCGCTTCGTCGTGCCGGGCATTGCCGACATCAGCGGCGGCGGCGCGAACTGGCGCAGCGACATGCGCGTGTTCAACGCCGGCAACGCGCCGCAGAACGCGACGCTCACGTTCTATCCGTCCGCGAGCGGCGCGCCGGTCACCGCGCAGGTCAGCATCGCGCCGGGCGAGATCAAGCAACTCGACGACGTCCTCCACACGACGCTCGGCGTCACGAATCTCGGCGGCGCGTTGCACGTCACGACGAACACCGCCGCGCCGCTCGTCGTCACCGCGCGCACCTACGATCAAACGGCCAACGGCACGCTCGGCCAGTTCATCCCCGCGGTTACCGCCGCGGACGCGGTCGGGTTGAACGAGCGCTCGCTGCAGATCCTGCAGGCCGAGGAATCGACGCGGTATCGCACGAACATCGGAATCGTGGAAGTGAACGGCAAGGCCGCGACCGCGGAGATCACGGTCACGCTGCCGAACTCGAAAGTCACGCCTGTCATCCAGGTTCCGCTCGGCGCCTTCGAGTCGAAGCAGATCCCCGTCCTCAGCTCCCTCGGCCTCGGCTCGGTCTACAACGCGCGCGTCACCGTGCGCGTGACCGACGGCGACGGCCGCGTAACCGCCTACGGCTCGGTGATCGACAACGTGACGAAGGACCCGACGTTCATTCCGGCGCAGTAGGTTTGTGTCGTCATCCTGAGTCGCGAAGACGACGAAGGACCTCTTTTACGAAACAGTTGGGTAGAAGAGGTCCTTCGCTTCGCTCAGGATGACGAAGCGCGCACTCCGAGTCGCTTCACGAAGAACTCGCGAATCGCCTCGTCCGAAAACTTCCGCCAGAAGCGCTGCAGCGGCTCCTCGAATCGCGTGAGATCGCTGCTCCAGAGCTGATCCGCTTTTCGACGGAGATCGTCGAGATCGCCGTACGCGTACACCGCGCCGATGCCGTTTGCGAGAACGCGATGGCCGAGGAGGCCGCGATTGGGAACGAGGATCGGCTTGCCGAGCTCCGCCGCCTGAATCACCGTGGAGCTCGAGAGTGCGAGGCGATGCGTCGTGACGTAGAGACGAATCGCGTCGAAGAAGAGCGTCTTGAGGCGCTGCGTGTGCACGTACTCGTTCGTCTCGAACAGACGTCCTTCCGCTCGCAGCCGCGCACGCAACGCTTCGACGTCGTACTCGAACCATGCGGCGTCGCGCGCGGCGTACGTGCGGCCGGGATGGATCGCGCACGTGTGCGGATTCTGCGCGACGAATTGCAGAAAGAGGTCGTAGCCCTTGTAGTGCGCGGCATCGCCGAAATAAAGCACGCGCTCGCGTCCCGCGTTGGCGGCGAGAAAACGATCGAGGTCCGTTTTCGTGCGCTCGAACTTCGCGCGATCGGCGTCGCTTTCCTCCGCTTCGGCCGGTCGCGAGATCTCCGGCATCCAGTACACCGGCGGGCCGTGCCACTCCGCGAGGCGCTCGTCCTTCGTGATGATCTCGTCTAGAACGTGGTGTCCGAGGATGATCCGCTCGTAGAACCAGCGCGGCGTTTTGCGGCGATCGAAGATCGCGCGCTTGACGTTGCCGAGCGTCGTTCGCAGCGACGGCGCGACGATCCGTTTGCGCGCGCCGGTGAACGAATCCTCGCCCGGATACCACTCCGCCGTGTTCGCGAAGATCCCGAGATTGCGACCGTGCAGCCGCGGCGCCGCACCGCTCGCGATGCGGCGGAATTCGTCGTTTGATTTGTCCGCCTCGATGAAGAGCGTCACGTCGATGGCGAGCTCCTGCTGCAGCGCGACGATCTCCTCCGCGCTCAGGTGCGGGTTGCCGCTTGCGAAGCGCGTCCGATTTTCGATGAGGCGCACGCGCTCGCGCGTCGCGAGCGGATGGAGATCCGCCGACTGCTCGAATCCGATCTCGTCGGTGAAGCCCATCGCCAGAACGAGCTCGCAGTTTTCCGCCGCGAGCAGGTCGGCGATCACGCGGCAGTAGACGCGCGGATGTCCGACGAGGTCCGGCGAGTACAGCAGGATCCGCCTGGCAGTCACGATGCGGGAGCGAACGGCCGCTCGAGATCGGGCTCGTGGCGCGGCGTCTGCCTCGGCTCGCGCGCGGGCTCGTCGGCGGACGGAAGCCGGACCGCGCCCGCCGCGAGGTCGTTCAGAAAGTTGCGCGTGCCGAGACTGAGATACGCGAGCGGCAGTCCCTTCCCGTTCCCCTCGGTCGTTTCGCGCGAGTCGAGCGGGACGTCCTTCGGCACGCGGTCGAACCAGTTGTGGTAGTGCGTGATCTCGCCGTCGAGACTGTAGAAGTTGCCCATCGCGTACCGCAGGTCCTCGAGGTCTTCCGACCAGTACTGCGGCGTGAACTGCGGACGGTAGACGGGGGCGGACTCGCGCGGCGACGCATGCACGCGCATCCGCTGCCACGTGTATCCGCCGCGCGCGAGCGTCGTCGGAAGGTCATGTGTGACGTAGTAGTCCTCGAGGTCCAGTCTTCGCTCCGGCCAGGGAATCCCCTTGCGGCGAACCCAGACCCACTGGCGAAGCTCGCGCGCCTTCTTCGTGTCGAACATCATGAAACAGCTCTCCGGCATGTCTTTGCCGTACGGCCGCGTGAGCGGGCCGCAGCCGATGTCTTCCGGCGAGACGAGAGCGACGTTCCCGCGAAGATGCGCGTCGCAGACATGGAACCAGCGCGGCGACAAGAGGATGACATCCGAATGCATGAGCAGCGTGACGCGGCCCTCGGACATCGACAGCAGACGATTCAGCGCGATCGCCTGGCTGCAGTATTCGACGTGCACCTTCGCGCCGTGCGTGCGTCCGATCTCGACGGAGCGATCGGTCGAGCGGTTGTCGACGACGCCGATCTGCAGGCTCACGCCTTCCGTCGTTTTGCGGATCGCTTCGAGGCACTGCGCGAGGAAAAGCTCGCTGTTCCACGTCGTGACGCCGACGAACAGTTCCACGCTCATGCGAGATACCGCCTCTTCGACTCCTCGATCATTTCCGCGAGCGTGTCGCGCAGGTCGTGCTTGTACTCCCACGCCGGATAGTCATTTCGAAAACGGCGCACGTCGCTGATCCACCAGATGTGATCTCCCGATCGCGCGTCCTCCGTGATCGTGTGCGGCACGCGATAGCCGCTCAGCTCCTCGATCAGATCGATGGCCTCGAGGATCGAGCAGTTGGCGAACCGCGACCCGCCGATGTTGTACGCGCGGCCCGCTTTCGGATCGCGAAAGAAATGCCAGAAGCACTGCACGAGGTCGTTGGAGTGGATGTTGTCGCGGACCTGCTTTCCCTTGTAGCCGTAGATCGTGTAGTGGCGCGCGGTGATCGCGCAGCGCACGAGATACGCGAGAAAGCCGTGCAGCTCGGCGCCCGAATGCGCGGGCCCGGTCAGACATCCGCCGCGAAAGACTCCCGTGCGCATGTCGAAGTAGCGGCCGTACTCCTGAACCATCACGTCCGCGGCGACCTTGCTCGCGCCGAAGACGCTGTGCTTCGTCTGATCGATGCTCATCGACTCGTCGATGCCGTGCTCGCCCCACGGATGTGTCGGCGGCAGCTCCCAGCGCCGATCCATCTCGACGAGTGGAAGCGCGTTCGGCGTGTCGCCGTAGACCTTGTTCGTCGATGTGAAGATGAACACCGCGTCGGGCGTGTGGTCGCGCGTCGCCTGGAGCAGCACGAGCGTGCCGGTGGCGTTGATCGAGAAATCGGTCATCGGCTCGCGCGCGGCCCAGTCGTGACTCGGCTGCGCCGCGCAATGAACGACCAGGGCGATGTCGCGGCCGTGGCGGCGGAAAAGCGCGTCGATGGCCGCCGCATCGCGGATGTCGATCGCCTCATGCCGGAATCGCGGCAGCGCCGATTGCAGCCGTTGCGTGTTCCAGCTCGTCGAGGCATCCGGGCCGAAGAAGTAGGCCCGCATGTCGTTGTCGATGCCGATCACGTCGAGACCCTGATCGTGCAGAAACTTCGCCGTTTCGCTGCCGACGAGTCCCGAGGATCCGGTCACGATGGCTACGCTCATCGAGTCACCAGCCTATCAGCATTACTGAATCCGCTCGCCGCGGTAGGGAATCGCGAGCAGGCCTTCCGTTCGCTCGTCGGAGCGGCCGCCGCGGTTCTCCGAGAAATCGAGGGCCGCGACATCCGAGCCCCACACCCACGTGCCGATTCCCGCCACCGCACCGATGCCGATCGAGTAGCGGCCGGGGCGGAAAACATCCGCCGGAATGACGAGCCGGGAGACGAACTCGCCGGCATGCAGCGGCGCTTCATCGGGCGTGTCGTGACACGAGCCGAGGTGCACGCCGTCGCGAAAGAAGCCGAGCTTGAGATCGAGCGAGGGGAACGACTCCGATGCGAAACCGCGCAGCTCGATCTCCAGCGGCGCCAGCGGATCGATGATCTCCACGACCTGTCCGTCCTGCCTGCAGATCAGCGAGTCGAACCGCACGTGCTGCGCGAGCGGTCCTCGGAACTGCGTCGTCTCGATCGCGGAGCCGGCCGCGGCGAACGATCGCTCGTAGCGCGCCACGCCCTCGCCGACGTCGCCGTCGAATCCGAGTCGTCCTTCCTCGAACAGCAGCGCGCGCGAGCAGAGATTCCGGATCGCGCCGAGGTTGTGGCTGACGAAGAACACCGTGCGGCCGCGCTTCGCGACGTCGCCCATCTTGCTCAGCGACTTGCGCTGAAACGCCGCATCGCCGACGGCCAGCACTTCGTCGACCACGAGGATGTCGGTCTCGAGGTGCGCGGCCACCGCGAATGCGAGGCGCACGTACATGCCGCTCGAATAGCGTTTGACCGGCGTGTCGATGAACTTCTCCACGCCGGCGAAGGCCACGATCTCGTCGAACTTGCGCGCCACTTCGCGGCGGGTCATGCCGAGGATCGCGCCGTTGAGGAAGATGTTCTCGCGGCCGCTGAGCTCGGGATGGAAACCCGTTCCGACTTCGAGAAGACTGGCCACGCGTCCGTGCAGCGTGATGCGCCCCCGCGTCGGTGCCGTGATGCGGCTGAGGATCTTCAGCAGCGTGCTCTTGCCCGCGCCGTTGCGGCCGATCACGCCGACCGTTTCGCCCTCGCGCACTTCGAAGCCCACTTCGCGGAGAGCCCAGAAAAATTCAGCGTCGCCGCCCTGCCCCGTCAGCCGGCGAATGCGCTGCAGCGGCGCGCGAAGCCACTCGCTCACCGCGTCGTACATCGTCACAGCGGACCGGTCGAGGCCGACCGAGTACTGCTTCCAGACGTCTTCGACGCGGATCGCCGTGGTGGTCATCAGATGATGTCGGCGAAACGCCGCTCGACGCGTTCGAAGTACGCAACGCCGAATGCCAGAAGCACGACCGCGATGACGAACGAGACCGCCAGCGGCACGAGCGCGAATGGTTTGTCGAGAAATGCCGAGCGAAAACCCTCGACGAACCCCGTCATCGGATTGAGATAGATCAGCCATCGCCAGCGCTCGGGCACGACCGACAGCGGAAAGACGACCGGCGTCGCATACAACCAGATCTGCACCATGAACGGCGTGATGTGCGTGAAGTCGCGATACGTGACGGTGATCGCCGAGAGCAGCGTTCCGATGCCCAGCGCGAGGATCATCATTCCGGCGAGCAGCGGAAGCGCCGCAAGGAGTCGCGGACTCCAGCCGACGCCGTACCACAGCATCATCAGCAGCAGCACGCCGGTCGAAACGATCAGATCGGCGAGCGCGCTGCCCATCGACGACAGCGGAATGATCAGTCGCGGGAAGTAGACCTTGCTCACGAGAGCCCCCGCGCCGACCAGCGAATGCGCGGAGGCGGAGATCGCCCCGGAGAAGAACGTCCACGGCAGGAGCGCCGCGTAGAGAAAGATCGGATACGGATAACCGTCGGACGGCATCCGCGCGAATTTCCCGAAGATCACGGTGAAGATCACCATCGTCAGGACGGGACGGATGATCGCCCACGCGCCGCCGAGGACGGTCTGTTTGTAGCGGACTTTGACGTCGCGCGTGGTCAGGACCCACAGCAGCTCGCGGTACTCCCACAGCTCGCGCCAGTCGAGCGGACGCCAGCCCCTCGGCGGCTCGATGATGGTGAGTTGTTGAGCAGAGGTCACGAGCGCCGATTGTACGATGCGGGTCATGTTCAAACGGTTCCCCACGAAACGCGCGCTCGCCGCGGCCTTCAAGATCCGCGGCCGCCGTCTGGAGAGCCGCTGGCCGTTCCTTCCGCGCGCGTCGGGCCGCGAGCTGAATCTGCATTTCGACGATCTGCTCGAGCTGCAATTCGCGCGCAGCCGCGATTTCATGGTCGTCGTCGTCGGTGCGTACGACGGCCTGCAGAACGACCCCGTCAGCCGCTTCATCCGCACGCACGATTGCCGCGGGATCCTCATCGAGCCACAGCCCACGATCTACGAGCGCCTTCGCGAGAACTATCGCGACTTCCCGCGCCTCACGCTGCTCAACGTCGCCATCGACGAGACCTCCGGCAGCCGTCTCTTTCATTCCGTGAAGGCGGGAAGCGATCTGCCGGAGTGGACGGAACAAATCGCCAGCTTCTCGCTCGATCACGTGAAAAAACACGAGAGCGATGCGCCGGGTCTCGCCGCGCACATCGTCTCGCAGCCGATCCGCACGATCTCATTCCACGATCTCTTCGCGCAGTTCGACGTGACGTCGATCGACGTGCTGCAGATCGACGCGGAAGGAATGGACGCGCAGCTGCTGCGATGGTTTCCGTTCGACCGCGTGCGGCCGGGCGTCGTGCACTACGAGATCGTGCACATGCCCGCGGGCGACGAGGGCGAGATTCGCGAGCGCCTCGAGCGATTCGGCTATCGCGTATTCGAGGCGGACTCGCCGACCGACGCGATGGCCGTCATCGTTTGAAGCGCCGCCACACGCGGCCGAGCGCGGATCGCAGGCGTCGCATCGGCGGAACGTTCACCGTGCCGCTGCCCGGTGCGGGATACGGATTCACCGCGAGATCGTTCGGCGAGGACCACTCGCGATGCACCCACTCGCGCTTCACGAGCTTCATGTGCAGGTAGCACTTCGGGTCGAACCTCGCGACGCGCGGGTAGTCGTGCTTGAGCACTTCGTAGAGGTCCCAGTCGATGTAGCGCGTGTGCGCGGGGTCGTAGCGAAAGATGCGCGACTCGTAGTCGACGGTCGGCCGGTCGAGCACGTCGTAGCCGCTGAACTCGATCACGTCATTCGCCGCGATCATCGCGCGCACCTGCTCGAACATCGGGAGGGCGATCATGTCGCCGTCCCACTTGCAGACGTGGCTGAAGCGCGTCTGCTCGAGCGACCAGTTGTAATACGCGGCCAGACTCCGCCGCGGATCCTGCTCGACGAGCGCGAGATATCCAACGCCTGCCGGCGCGCAGTCGTTCGGATAATCGAGGAGCCGGATCTTCGGATGATCCGTCATCAGATCCTCGATCAGCTCGCGCGTGCGGTCGGTGCTGTTGTTGAGAATGACGACCACCTCGTCGAAGACGCGATACGACGAGAGGATGCTCGCGACGATGTACTCCTCTTCATTTTTGCAGCGCAGGAACGCGCTGATGCCGAGAGGACGCGCGCTCATTCCCCGACTCCGTTCAGCGAGCCCCACTGCCGCTCTTTCAATCGTTCGATGCGCTCCCGCGGCGGCACCTCGGCCAGTTCGTAGTAGCGGCGGATCGCCGGCGCGTCGGCGCCGATCAATTTCGCCTTCTGCGGCGCGTGCCAGAGATGAATGAAAGGGAGATAGCCGAACGCGTAGACGCCGCCGTGCGCGTCGGCGCGCTCCCAGAACTCGACGTCTTCGCCTCCCCATCCGACGAACGACTCGTCGAAGCCGCCGATCGCCGCGTACGCATCGCGCGCCGCGACGATGCTCGCGCCGCGCAGGTTCTGCACGATGGTCGACGGCACATCCGTTCTGACGCGGCCGCTCTCGAACACCGCGAGCGTTTCCTTCTCGTCCAGATAAAACGTGAATCGCTTCAACTCGAGAAACGCGTATCCCTCGCGCCTCCGCTGCATTGCTTCGGCCGCGTAACGCGACGGGCAGAGCATGTCGTTATCGTGCAGCACGAGGAGCTCGCCACGCGCGAGCCGGGCGCCGGCGTTCAGCGTCCACGCGCGGTTGTAGTCGTAGTCCGGCGTCGGCGGCGGCGTGTGCACGTAGCGAACCCATTGCGGCAGCGCCGATTCGATCTCGCGCTGCATCGACTGCTCGACCACGACGCACTCGATCGCAACATCGCGCTGCCCTGCGATGCTGCGCAGCGTCGCCAGCAGATGCGGCAATCGCGCGACGCCGCGATGGCCGATGATGAACGTGACCTGCGGCGCGTCCGAAGATTCCGGTGCGTCGCGCAGAACGATCGGCCACGCATCGAAAGCGCGGCGCATCAGTCGCACACCGGCCGACGGAAAGACCTTCGCGATGTGCAGATCGGATGTGAACTGCCACTCGCATCGCAGGCCGCGCGCGTCGGCGGTGACGCGCTCGTTCCGGTTGTGCATCTGGACCCACGGTGTGGTGAGGAACCGCGGCCAGTCGTAGATCAGCGCGCCGGCGCGCTCGCGGAGCGACACGCTGCGGAGTGTAGCCGAGGCTCTAAACTGCGGCGATGGAACGGAAGTGTCCGATGTGCGGAGCGAGCGATGCCGAGTCGGTTCTCGAGCTCGAGGCCGCCGAGTTCTGCAAAACGAACTGGACCTACTCCTCCGACTTCCGCTCCCTCCTCGGACTCCCCGAGCGCGCGATGTTTCCGATCCGCCGCTGCCGGCGCTGCGCGATGGTCTTCGCCGGTCTCCTGCCGGACGATGCGTTTCTCACGACGCTTTACGACCGCGTCATTCGCGAGGCGGATTGCATCGACGGCTCCGAGAATCGCGCGAGTTACGCGCGGCGGCTCCGCTACGTCGCGGAGCTCATCGACCTTGCACCGGAAGGTCCTGCTCTCGACTTCGGCAGCGGCATCGGCGTCACGCTGCGCATCCTGCGCGCGTGCAACATCGCCGCGGTGGGCGTCGATCCGAGCGCGATGCGCCGCGAGCACAGCGGCAACGTCGTCGCGACGCTCGACGATGCGGCGGCGCGCGGTCCATTCGCGATGCTCATCCTCGACAACGTGCTCGAACATCTGCCCGATCCGGTCGGCGTCGTGCGGAGGCTGTCCGATGTCTGCGTGACGAATGCCGTCGCGTACGTGAGCGTCCCCTCGTACGAGCGCGAATTCCTGCAGAAGCAAATCGATGCGCATCGCCGCGGCGCGGACGTCGACATGACCCTCAATCCGTGGGAGCACCTCAACTACTTCACGCTCGAGCACCTCGACCGGCTGATGGAAGGCGGAGGATTCCGGCGGCTGGCCGCGCCGGCGATCGGCCTGCGCGCGGAGAAATCGGCGATCGCGCGGATGAAAAACAGCGCCGCCTCCGCGCTGCGCCTCGCCCGGTACGCGCTCACGGGAAGCGGCATCGGCGGAACGGAACATGCGTTTTATCGTCGCGGTTAGCCTGCTGCTCGCGATCGGCGGCGCGGCGCTCCTCGTGGCGGGATTCCTGCCGCAGCCGCGCGTGACGGCGATGCTCGCCGCGCGCGCGCCGGACGGCTCCGTGACGCAGGCCTACGTCGCGAGCTTCCAGACGCGCGCACGCATTTGCGGCCTCGCGCTCCTGCTGATTGCAGTTTTTGGAGTGCGGCGACCGCAGTCGCCGCTTTCGCCGCGCGAGCCGCAGCTCGCGCGCCCCGATCTCGCAGCGATCGCCATCATCCTCATCGGCGCGATCGCACGCGCCTCTCTTCTGACACAGCCGCTGCACTACGACGAGGCCTTCACGTTCGTCGAGTACGCGTCGCGATCGCCGCTCTTCTTTCTCACGCGCTACCTCCATCCGAACAATCACGTCTTCCACACGCTGCTGGTCTGGCTCATGCCGGGCGACGCGCTGCCGCTTCTCCGATTTCCTGCTTTCGCAGCCGGCGTTCTTCTGCTCTACCTCACATGGCTCCTCGGCACGCGCCTGCACGATCGCGCGACGGGACTGATCGCCTGCGCGCTCGCGGCCGGCGCCACGCCGCTCGTCGAATACTCCGCGCAGGGACGCGGCTACACCATCCTCGCCTGCTGCGCGCTGGTGCTGTATCTCGTGACGCCGGAGCTCGATGCGCGATGGCCGATCGCTGCCGCGGCGATCGCGATCGGCGCGTGGACGATGCCGGTGATGATCTATGCCGCGGCGGCGTGGGCGGCCTGGGTCGTCGCGACGCGACGGCCGCTGCCGTGGCGATCGCTGGTCGCGACGGCGATCGCGAGCGCCGCCGCGACGTTCGTCCTCTACGTTCCGATCCTCGTCATCACCGGACCGAAATCGATCACCGCGAACGGAACCGTGCTGCCGGTGTCGTTCGATGTCCTTCGCCGCGAGCTCCCGCGCATGCTTGCCGACGCCTGGACGCACTGGAATCTCTCGTGGACCATCGCCGGCATGATCGTCGTCGCCGTCGCGGCGGTCATCGCCGCGATCCGGCAACGCGGCCGCGAGCCGTTTTTCATCGGCGCCGTCGTGGCACTCGCGCTCACGATCGCGATGCGACGCGTGCCGTTTGCACGCGTCTGGATCTTTCTCGTGCCGCTCTACCTCATCGCCGCCGCCAGCGGTCTCGCGTTCGTCGTGCGCCGCCGCGGAGTCGCGATCGTCGCGATCGTCATCGCGGCGCTGACGTCGTGGAATGCGGTGCGGCTGACGGCACGTCCCGATTTTTTCGAGGATGAAGCGATGCGCGACGCGCCGGCCGTAGCGCGGCTGGTCCCTCGCGACGGTCAGGTCCTGATCACGACGCCGCTCGATGCGCCGCTGGCGTGGTATCTGCGCGATCGCCGCGACGTCGTCGTCTTCCGATTCGACAGCGATCCCGCAGCCGTTCGCGCGGCGCTCACCGCGCCGAAGCGCTACCTGATCGCGAGCCGCCGCGACACCGGCCTCGATGCCTTTCATCAGCTCGGCCTCGGCGGGACACTCGTTCCGCTGCACGTTCTCGATCACGCCACGATCTACGAAATCCGCTAACGTGAAGCGATGGACGCAGGCGTCGTGTCGACGATCATCCCGGTCCACAACCGGCCGGACATGCTGCGTCAGGCAGTGGCCAGCGTTCTCGCGCAAACGTACTCATCGTTCGAAGTGATCATCGTCGACGACGAGTCGACCGATCGCACGCCGGACGTCATTCGCGAGCTCGAGAGAAGCGATTCGCGCATCCGCGGCATTCGACGCACGAACGGCGGCCCCGGCCTCGCGCGCGAGTCGGGGCGTCTCGCCGCGCGCGGCGAGTTCATTCAGTACCTCGACAGCGACGATCTGCTGATGCCTCGCAAGTTCGAGCTGCAGGTCGCGGCACTGCGCGCGCATCCCGAATGCGGCGTCGCCTACGGGCGCGTCCGTTATCGCGACGACTCCGGACGCGAGATCGCGTGCGACTGGAAGCCCGCCAATCAGCGCGTGGAGGCGCTCTTCCCGTCGTTTCTCATCGCGCGATGGTGGGAAACGATCGCGCCGCTGTATCGCCGCAGCGTGACCGACGCGATCGGCCCGTGGACCGCGCTGCGCCTCGAGGAAGACTGGGAGTACGACGCCCGCCTCGCCGCCCTCGGCGTGCGCCTCGCGTTCGTCGACGAGATCGTCGGCGAGCATCGCGATCACGGCGAAGGACGTCTCTCGCGCGGTGCGGGACTCGATCCCGCGCGTCTGCGCGATCGCGCGCAGGCGCACGAACTGATCGCGCAGCACGCGCGGCGCGGCGGCGTTTCGAACGACGCGCCGGAGATGCAGACCTTCGCGCGCGAGCTCTTCCATCTCGCGAGGCAGTGCGGTGCGGCCGGCCTCCCCGAGGAATCGCGGCGGCTCGCCGAAGCCGCGGCGGCGATCTCGAGCTCCCGCGATCTCCGCCTCTACACGATCGCCGCGAAAACGATCGGATGGACCGCCGCCGGCAAGGCGTCGTTGTGGATCGATCGTCTCCGCGGTTGATTCACATCGCGAGATACGCGCGGCGCAGCGCGGGCGGGAACTTCTCGATCGCGTAGCGCAGCATCGTGCGTGACATGCGCGCGATGTGCTCGCGCAGGAACTCTTCCTCGAGTGCGCGATCGCGATCGCCGACTTCGCGCAGCATCCACCCGACCGCCTTGTGAATGAGGTCGTGCGCGTCATCGATGAGCATCGTGGCGATGCGCAGCGTCTCCTCGAGGTCCCCCGCGCGGATCAGATGCTGCGTCGCGATGATCGCGATGCGCCGCTCCCACAGCGACTTCGATCGCGCGAGCTTCCGCAGAATCGCGCGACTGCTGCCGCGAACGTGCGCGCCGACGATCTGCGGCGCGGAGCAGTCGACGAGATCCCAGTTGTTGATCGACGCGGTGTTGCGCAGATAAAGATCGAAGATCGTCTTTCGCATCTTCTCATCGCCGCGCTTGTACTGCTCGACGAGGATCAGCAGCGCCAGCGATCGCGCCTCGTGCCACGGCGACGCGAGCAGCTTCGTGACCTCGCCGAGGCCGAGGTCACGAAATTCGCGGACGACGCGGCGCAGATCGGGAACGGTGACGCCGAGGAAGCGATCGCCCTCGCCGTAGTCGCCGGGAGCGGTCTTGAAATAGCGCTTCGCCCCTTCCGCGCGCTCGGGCGTCGCGACCGCGCGCAACGCGCGCATCGGGGTCAGGCCTTCACTTTTCACTTTCTCTACACAATCGACCGCAAAACGCCTACGCCAGGTAGAACCACGGTCATTCTCCACACTGCGTGGAGAGAATCACCGAAAACGTCGCGAAAGTCGCCACCGCCGATAGAGAAAGTGAAAAGTGAAGGCCTGACCCCCGTAGACTTCCAGGCGATGGCTGATCCGCGGGCACGGGCGTTCTTCGACTCCTCCGATCCGACGCGATGGGGGCGCGAGGAGATGCCCGAGCAGGGGCAGGTCACGCTCGACTGGCTTGCGAGAACGGGCGCGGCGGGACCGGCCCTCGAGCTCGGCTGCGGGAAATGCGCGCTCGCATCCGTGGCTCCGGAGTACGTCGGTCTCGACCTCGCGTTCGTGCCGCTCGCGAGCGCGCGCGATGGCGTTCGCCGCTTGTCGGGCGACATGGAGCGTCTTCCGTTTCGCGACGGCTCGATCGGATTCCTCTTCACGTGGGCCGCGCTCGAGCACGTCCCGCATCCCGAGCTCGTGATCGCGGAGATCGAGCGCGTGCTGCGCAGCGGCGGCGTCGCGCTGCTCGCTCCCGCGTGGCATTGCCGCACGTGGGCGGCGGAGGGGCTCGAGTTTCGTCCATACGACGCACTGATGGCGACGCAGAAGTTCCGTAAGGCGCTCATCCCGTTGCGCAATGCCGTGTGGTGGCGCGCACTGTTCGAGCTGCCGCATCGCGTATGGCGCGAGAGCGTTGCTCGTTTGCGTACGCCGCGATTCGAATACGGTCGTCTCGAGCCGAATCTTGATGAATACGTCGGCACGGACTGCGACGCGTTCACCAGCATGGATCCGCAGATGGCGAGTCTCTACTTCGCGGCGCGCGGATGGGACGTGCTCTCGCATCCGACGTTTTCGCGGCGGATGCTCGCGAGGCACGAGCCAGTGGTGGTTCGCAAGCCATGACCGCGATCAGCGTGGTGATGGGCGTGTACAACGGCGGCGCAACGCTGCGCGCGACGCTGGACAGCATCCTCGCCCAGACCGAACGCGATTTCGAATTGATCGTCGTCGACGACGGATCGACGGACGACACTCCGCAAACGCTCGCGGAGTTCGCGCAACGCGATCCGCAAATTCGAGTCGTGAGCCAGGCGAACGCCGGACTCACGCGCGCGCTGATCGCGGGATGCGCGGCCGCGCGCGGGATATACATCGCGCGCCATGACGCGGGCGACCTCTCCGATCCGCGCCGCTTCGAAATCCAGAAACGCGCGCTCGATGCCGACGCGGACATCACGTTCGTTTCCTGCGCGACGCAATACGCGGGACCGGAGCTGGAGCCGCTGTACGTCGCGCGGCCCGCCGGTCCGGCGCTGACGGCAATGCACGTCATCGACCTCGATCGCCCGCACGCGCTGATCGACGGCCCGACGCATCACGGATCGGTCATGTTCCGCCGCGACGCCTACGAGCGCGCCGGTGGATATCGCGCCGCGTTTTATTACGGCCAGGACTTCGATCTCTGGTACCGCCTCGCGGAGCTCGGAACGTTCCAGGCCATCGACGACGTGCTGTACATCGCGCGCGTGACGCCGGACAGCATCACCACCGGCGCCGGCGACGAGCAGCGCGCCATCGCCGAGTTGTCCCGCGAGGCGCTGCGCGCGCGGCAACGCGGCGAGCCGGACGACGCCTTCGTCGCACGCGCTGTCGCGATTCCGCGCGCGCCGAAGAAACGCAGCCGCGCGGATGGCCTCTACTTCATCGGCGAGGCCCTGCGCCGCAACGGCGATCCGCGCGCGCGACGCTATCTTCGCGAGGTCATCCGCACGGAGCCGCTGCGGATTCGGGCGTGGCTGCGTTACCTGCAGTCGCTTATGCTGAAGCCCTGATGTCGCGGAGCGTGCCGGCCATCGATCGACTGCACCGATTTCTCAGCCGCTCGTCCCTCGCCACACGCGCCGCCGTGCTGCTCCGCAATCAGTGCCGCGCGATCATCAAGTACCGCCTCATGACCACGCATCAGGTCGAAGAGAGCGGCGAGCTGTGGCTGGCCGAGCGCGTCGCGCCGCGCTGCCGCACCTTCGTCGACGTTGGCGCCAACCGCGGCGAGTGGACGGCGATGATGCTTCGCTACGCGCCGCCGGACGTCCGGGCGGTGCTGTTCGAGCCTGGAACGAAGGCGAGCGCGATGCTGCGCGAGCGCTTTGCGGATCGCGCCGGAATCGAGATCGTGTCGCGCGCGCTCTCCGATCGCCCAGCAACCGCCGCGCGCTTCTTCGAGGAGCCCGACGCGGGCAACACGTCATCGCTGAGCCGCGGCGCCGCGACGGCCGGCGCGACCGAGACCGCGGTCGACGTCACGACGCTCGACATCGAAGCGGAGCGCCTCTCGATCGAGCGCATCGATCTTCTGAAAGTCGATGCCGAAGGACACGACCTCGCGGTGCTGCGCGGCGCCGAGAAACTGCTTCGCGAGGACCGCGTCGGCATCGTGCAGTGGGAGTACAGCGACTCCTGGATCGCCGGCGGCGCGACCCTCGCCGCCGCCCTCGATTTCCTCGGCTCCTTCGGTTATCAGACCTGGCTGCTGAAGCGCGGCGGCCTTCACCGCTTCGACTATTCTGTCTTTGGCGAGTACTTCACGTTCAGCAATTTCGTCTCGCTCCGGCCGCGCGATCTCGAAACGCTCGCCGGCGCCGTCCACGAGCTCCTATGAACCCGCTTCGACCTGCGAACCTCCGCAAGCTCGCCGATCGCAAATGGCTCGGCGAAAAAATCTTCCAGACCGGCGTGCGCCTCCGGACGGCACCGCCGCAGTCGGGAAGCATCGAAGGCTTCCTCGCGCCGATCGAGGAGCGCACGATCCAGTGGTCCGTGCGCCACGTCCCGCCGGGCGGAAAGATCGTCGAGGTCGGATCGTACAAGGGGAAGTCGGCCGTGAACTTCGCGTATGCCGTTCGCAAACGCGGCGGCGACGCGACGATCTTCTGCGTCGACACGTGGCGCAACGAGAACATCGAGTTCGCGAAGAACGTCGACGTCTTCGCCGCGTTCGAGGCCAACGTCGCCCGCGATCGCGATCTCATCGTGCCGCTGCGCGGACGATCGGAGGAAGTGGGCGCGGCCTGGGACCGCGGTCCGATCGACGTGCTGTTCATTGACGGCGACCACTCCTACGAAGGTGTCGTGCGCGACGTGGAGGCGTGGGTGCCGCACGTGAAACCGGGCGGACTGGTGATGTTCCACGACACCGGTCTCGAGGGAGTGTGGAAAGGAATCGAAGCGACGCTGCCTCTGCTGAAACCGACGCGGAAGCGCAAGGCGTGGTCGATTCTCCTCTACTGGAAGGGATGACCACGCGCGTCGTCTTCCTCTGCGGCGACGATGAACTGGACAAGGAGCGCCGCGGCTTCGCACGCGCCTTCGCGCGGCACGCGGAGCTGTCGTTCGTTCCACCCTCACGCGGCGACGCGTGGCTCGGCGAGGTCCGCGCGCTGCGTCCGCATCTCGTGCTCAATCCGGATGGGCGCCCCTGGCTGCCGCGCGGCATCGAGACGCTCGACGCAACGACGGCCTGCTTTCAAATCGACACGTTCACCGGACTCGAAGCGCGCATTCGCTGGTCCGCGATGTACGACTACGTCTTGGTGTTCCATCCCGGATTCGAATCGCGGTTCGATCATCCGGGCGCGCGTCTGCTTCCGCATGCCGCGGATCGCGAGCTGCTCGAGGGAGACGATCCGCCGCGCGAATACGACGTGGGATGGGTCGGTCACACCGGCCGCGCGATCTACCGGCAGCGCGACGCCGTTCTCGCCGAGCTCGCGCCGCGTTTTCGCATGAACGATCCGTCGCGCTGGTACACCGCGGAGGAAATGGCGGCGATCTATCGCGCGTCGAAGATCGTCGTGAACGTCTCTCGCGACGATTACCCGATCGACGCCAACATGCGCTGCTTCGAAGCGATGGCCTCCGGCGCGCTGCTGATCACCGGAATGCCGACGGAACTGACCGCGCTCGGCTTCGATGAAGGCGTTCACTTCATCGGATTCACGACTACCACAGCGATTCCCTCGCTCGTCGAGCAGTGGCTCGGCGATGACACGCGACGCGAAGCGATCGCGGCGCGTGCGCGCGCACTCGTGGGCCGCGTCCACACCTACGACGCGCGCGTCGATGCGATCCTCACCGCGATCGAGAGCGGCGCGCGCGCTCCGGCGCGATCGATGCCGCCCGCGCGAGCGCGGCAGTGTCATTTCGAATATGGCGTCGAGCATGCGGATGTGCGCGGCAGCCTCCGCGCGCTCCGCGACGTCGCGAAGGCCTCTCCGATGGCCGCTCTCGCGAGCGCGTCTCGACTCGCGAGACTCGCGGCGAAGGTCGCGCGAAAGGCCCTCCGCTGATGCGCATCCTGCTGATGGCCGACGTCCCGCCCGACCCGAATGCCGGCGCGTCGGGAACGGAGCTCCGGACGATCGAAGCCCTCCGCGCGCAGGGCCACGAGGTCGACGCGATCTGGGCCGGCGATCTCGGCCGCCGCATCGCGCACGGCAATCTCCACTATCTCGTCGAGCTTCCGCGCGCGTACCGCCGCGCGTTGTCGGCCGCTCTGACGCAAAAACGCTACGACGTCGTTCACGTCAACCAGCCGCACGGCTGGCTCGCCGCGAAGTGGCTGCGCGACATCAGCGATCGCCCGCAATTCGTGCATCGCTCGCACGGTCTCGAACCACACGTCGACGAAGTCGTCAGCGAATGGCGCGAACGCCTCGGACACGAACGCGCCGCATCGCCGCATCGCCGTCTGATGCGCGCGGCCATGCAACGCCTGCTCGATCGGCACGTCCGCGCGATTGCGCGTTACGCTGACGGCCACATCGTCAGCGCGAGTCTCGATCGCGACTACCTCACCGCGCATTACGGCGTCGCGGCCGAGCGCATCGCCGTCATCCCGCAGGCCGCGCCCGACGAATTTCTCACCGCCGATGCGCCGCCGATGACATCGGAGCGCTACCGCCGCGTCCTCCACGTCGCGCAGACCGCCTTCTTCAAGGCGCCGATGATCACCGCCGCGGCGATCAATCGTCTCGCCGCCGATCCCGATCGCACGTTCACGTGGGTGTCCGACCGGTCGAGTCACGCGTCGATTCGCGCGATGCTCACGGCCGAGGCGGGGGCGCGAACGGAGCTGCTGCACTGGATGCCGCAGGATGCGCTGCGTGACGTGTACGACGCGCACGGCGTCTTTCTTTTTCCGTCGTTCTTCGAGGGATTCGGCAAGGCCTTCCTCGAGGCGATGAGTCGCGGGTTGTGCGTCATCGCCAGCGATGCCGGCGGGATGCACGACGTCATCACGCACGGCGTCGACGGCGTGCTCGTCCCACCTGGCGACGCTGAAGCAATTGCCGATGCCGTGCGCGCACTGACGCCGGAGCGCGCCGCATCGATGTCCGTCGCCGCCGCACAGACGGCGCGTCGATACACGTGGGATCGGGTTGCGCGCGAAACAGCCGCGTTCTATCGTCGTCTGATGGAGGCGAAGCGATGACCTATCGCGTGGCGATCGTCGCCTCGCACGTCATCCAGTATCAGGATCCGTTTTTTCGCCTCCTCGCCGCGGAACCGGGCATCGACCTCACGGTTCTCTACTGCTCTCGCGCGGGAGCCGAGGTCTATCGCGATGTGGACATGCAGACCACGCTGCGGTGGGACATCGAGCTGCTCGAGGGTTACCGGCATCGATTTCTGCGCAACTTCGGCTGGAACGATGGCTACACACGCGCGATCAATCCGAGGGTCGTCCGCGAGATCCTCTTCGGTCGCTACGACGCCGTGATCTTCTTTCTCGGATGGGGAACGATCACCTCGCTCCTCGGCATGGCCGCCTGCCGGATGTCGGGAACGCCGTTTTTTCTTTACGGCGACAGCAGTTTCCCGCCGCCGGTACGTACCGCGCGCGACGCGATCCGCGCCGGTTTCGTTCGCACGATCTTCGGCTCCGCGAGCGGCTTCATGGTCTCGGGCATGCTCAACGGCGATTACTACCGCCACTACGGCGGCGATCCGCATCGCTTCTTTCTGCTGCCGTGGGCGATCGACAACGAGCGCTTCATCACCAGCAGCGCGTTCGAGCCCGGCGAGCGCGAGACGTTGCGCGAGAGCCACGGCATTCTCGAGAACGACATGGCCATCGTCTTCTCGGCGAAGCTCGTTCCGCGCAAGGATCCGATGACGCTGCTGCGCGCCGTCGACGCGATGCAGCATCGCGACCGCGCCGTCGTGGTCTTTCTCGGCAACGGCGCATTGATGGACGAGCTGCGCGCATTTGCAAACGAGCGCGGTTTGCGCGTGCACTTCGCGGGCTTCATCAATCAAACGGATCTTCCGAAGCACTACGCGATGTGTGACGTCTTCGTGCTCCCGTCGACCTACGAGCCGCGCGGCGCGGTGATCAATGAGGCGATGGCGTGCGGTCTGCCGGTGATCGTCACCGATCGATGCGGATCGATTGGCGACATCGTGCTCGAAGACGAGAACGCATTCATTTATCCGGCGGGCGATGCGCGTGCTCTAGCGCGACATCTCGACCGCCTCGCGGCGAATCCAGACCTGCGCGCGCAGATGGGCGATCGATCGCGGGAGATCATCGCGACGTGGGACTACGAGGCCGGAGTGGAAGGCGTCGTCGAAGCGCTGCGGTCCGTCACGTCATGAACGCCGGCGACGTCACCATCGCCATCCCGACATTCAATCGCGGCGAGATCCTGCTGCAGACGATCGCGCGGCTCCTCGCCGTCGAGCCGCGCGCGAAGGAGATCGTCGTCGTCGATCAGACCGCCGCGCATCCGGAAGCGGTCGAGCGATCGCTGCGCGACTTCGCGCAGCGCGGCGACATCCGTCTCATTCGCCTGCCGCAGCCGTCGATTCCGCATGCGATGAACACGGCGCTGCTCGAGGCAACGACATCGCTTGTCCTCTTCCTCGACGACGACGTCGAGCCGTCAGCGGCACTCGTCAGCGCGCACGCGGCGGGATTCGCCGACGAGACCACGCACGCCGTCGTCGGACAGATCCTGCAGCCCGGCCAGTCGCCGCAGCATCACAGCCGGCCCGCGGATGATCTCGAGTTTCGCTTCAATCACGACGAAGCGGTCTTCATCACGAACGTGATGGCCGGCAATCTCTCCGTGCGGCGCGATCGCGCGCTCGCCATCGGCGGGTTCGACGAGAACTTCGTCGGCGCCGCTTATCGATTCGAAACGGATTTCGCGCTGCGGCTCGCCGCGGCGGGAGGGCGCATTCGATTCGAGCCGCATGCAACGCTGCGTCATTTGCAGCTCGCGACGGGCGGCCTGCGCTCGTACGGCGACCATCGCACGAGCGCTTCGCCGCTGCACGCGACCGGCGACTACTACTTCGCGCTGCGGCATCGAAGCGACTTCTGGCGTTACGCGCTGCGGCGCATGCGACGCAACGTCGCCACGCGCTGGCACCTGCGTCATCCGTGGTTCATGGCGCCGAAGCTCATCGGCGAGCTGCGCGGATTGCGACTCGCGTTCGCGCTGCGGCGGCGCGGGCCCGCATTGCTGAAGGGGAATAGATGATGCTCGTGGAATCTTCCCAACGCTGACCCGCGCATCGATGATCACCATCGCCTTCTTCGCCTTCGTGGCCCTCGCGGCCCTCGTCGCGCTGACCGACTGGCAGCGCGGCTGGCTGCTCGTGCTCGTGGTCGGCGTGCTGCAGGACCCGGTGCGCAAGCTCACGCCGGGTGCGCCGATTTACGTGACGTTCAGCGTGCTCGTCGTCGTCGCGGCGATGATGTTCGCGTCGCACGTTCGGGTGACGCTGAACCTGCGCGAGTTCACGCGCCGGTTCGCCTCGATCTCGCAGGCGACGATGCTCGTCCTGATCATGCTCGTGATCGCCGCGATCAACGGCATCCTGACCTTCGGTCTCGCGGCCTGGAAGGCGCCGGTGCTCAGTTTCGCGATCTACACGGCACCGGTCGCGGCCGTGCTCTTCGGATACACGTGGCTCACGCGCGAGGAGATGGCGTATCGGTTCATGTCCTTCTACTCCGTGATCACCTCGATCGCCCTCGTCGGGTCAGTGCTCGAGTACCTGCGCGTCAAGGCTCCGGGACTCGGCCTCGTCGCATCCTACGGCGATTACGTCCGTCAGCTGCCGGGCCTGACGATTCGCATGGTCTCCGGCTTCTATCGCGCGCCGGACGTGATGGGCTGGCACGCGGCGATGCTCGCCTCGATCGGCATCGCCATGGCGGTGCGCGCGGGCATGCGCGCGCGGGCCCTCCCCTGGCTCCTCGCGACCGGATGGGGTTTCTACAACTGCATGATCAGCGGACGGCGCAAGGCGATCTACTTCGTGCTCGCGTTCGCCGCGGTGTTCGTGTGGCGCTACTTCCGGCGTCTGCAGCTTTCCCAGCTGATCTCGATTGCGATCGCGGGCGCGATCATGCTGCTCGTCGTTCGCAACCTCGCGTCGACCGAAGACACGAGCGTCTACACGCGAGGGGCGATGACGTCGCGAGAGGAGCTCTTCCAGCGCCTCGAGGGCGGCATGTTCGCCACGATGCGGGAGTTCGGAATCATGGGCGCGGGACTCGGGTCCGCGACGCAGGGCGTGCGACACGTGCTCGGCACCGAGTCCGACGTCGGGTGGCAGGAGGGCGGGCTCGGCAAGCTCACGGTCGAGGTCGGCCTGCCCGGCGTGATCGCTGTCGGCGTTCTGGCGTGGGCGATGTTCCGGCTGTTCCTGCTCATGACGCGCATCGGCGACGTGCCCGGGTCGTCGCAATTCCTGCGCGTGACGCTGTTCGCACTCGTGGCCGCGAACGTCGCGAACTTCATCGCCTCGGCGCAGGCCTATACCGATCCGCTGCTCGCTCTCGTCACAGCATTCGTCCTCGGCTGTCTCTTCGCCTCGGCGACCCTCGACGACCGGCTCGCCGCGCAGGAACAGACTCCGCAGACGGCGCTCACGCCGGCGACGGCCAGCGCATAAGCGATGCGAATCCTCCACGTCGTCCCCACGTATCTGCCGGCGAGGCGTTACGGAGGGCCGATCGTTGCGGTTCACGGGTTGTGCAAAGCGCTCGTCGCGCGCGGCCATCAGGTCGACGTCTTCACGACGAACGTCGACGGCGAGGGCACGCTCGACGTTCCCGTCGCGACGCCGGTCGATGTCGACGGCGTGCGCGTGCACTACTTTCCGTCGCCGCTGCGGCGTTTGTACTGGTCGCCATCGATGCCGTTCGCCTCCGATTACGACCTCATTCACTCGCACGCGATCTACCTCTGGCCGGGCGTCGCGGCGGCGCGATTCGCACGCAAGCACGGCGTGCCGTACGTCATCTCCCCGCGCGGCATGCTCGTGCCGGAGCTGATCCGGCGCAAAAGCGCGGTCGCGAAAAACGTCTGGCTCGCGCTGTTCGAGAAACGCGCGTTCGCTCACGCGTCGGCGATCCACTTCACATCGCAGCTCGAATGGGATGAAGCGAATCGGACGCACATGCCGCTTCCCTCGCCGTTCGTCGTTCCGAACGGCATCGATCTCGTCGCGAAGCCCGACGTTCCCCGCGACGCAAACACGCTCCTTTTCCTGGGCCGCATCAACTGGAAGAAGGGGCTCGATCGCGTGATCGAAGCGCTGCCGCGGCTCGATGCGCGCCTCGTGATCGCAGGCAACGACGAGGAGAACCTGACGCCACGCCTGCGCGAGCTCGCGGCGAAGCTCGGCGTCGCGGAGCGCGTCGAGTTTCCGGGCCCGATTTACGGCGACGCGAAGAACGAGCTGCTCGCGCGCGCGACGCTCTTCGTCCTCGCCTCGACGTCGGAGAATTTCGGCAACGCGGTCGTCGAGGCGATGATGATGGAGACGCCGGTCGTGCTGTCGCAGGAAGTCGGTCTCGCGGATGACGTCGCGCGCGCGAATGCGGGCGTGATCGGACTCGACGCAATCGATGCGCTCCTGCGCGATCCGGCGCGACGCGCGGAGCTCGGTCGCAATGGACGGCGGCTCGTGGAAGAGCGATTCACCTGGCCGCGCGTGGTAGAGGAAATGGAAGAAGCGTACGGACGATGCTCGAGCAAATCACTCCGGTGATCATTTGCCGCGACGAGGAGCCGAACATCGAGCGCACGCTGCGGCAGCTCGAGTGGGCGAAGGACGTCGTCGTGGTCGACAGCTTCAGCAAAGACGCGACGCCCGACATCGCCCGGCGCTTTGCGAACGTGCGGCTCTTCTATCGTGAGTTCGATTCCTTCGCCGGACAGTGCAACTTCGGTCTGGCGCAGATCCACACGCCCTGGGCGCTCATGCTCGATGCCGACTACTTCGTGCCGCGTGCATTCACGGACGAGCTGGCGCGCCTCGCGCCGCCACCCGGCACGCACGCGTACATCGCGCCGTTTCGCTACGCCGTGAACGGCAAGCCACTGCGCGCCTCGCTCTATCCGCCGCGCGAGGTCCTGCTGCACCGCGAGCACAGCTCGTACTTGCAGGACGGGCATGCGCAGCGCGCGCGCGTCAACGGCGCGACCGGCAGACTCACCACGCCGATCATTCACGACGATCGCAAGAGCTTTCGCTTCTTCCTCGAGCGCCAGAAGCGCTACATGCGCCAGGAGGCGGTGAAGCTCCGCACCGCGGACCCGCGGACGCTCAACCTTCCGGCGCGCATCCGCAAACTGATCGTCGTCGCCCCGTTCGCCGTCGTTGTTCACACGTTCTTCGTGAAGGGCCTGATCCTCGACGGCCCGGCCGGGTGGTGGTACGCGTGGGAGAGGCTAGTGGCGGAGTTGATCCTGTCGCGGGAGCTCATGCGGCGGAAGGGCGGCGGACCGGCTCACACGATCTGAATGCAGAAGGCAGCGTGCAGAGTGCAGAAGTGAGAAGCGCTGCGCGACGCCTTCTCACCTCTGCACTCTGCACTCTGCACTCTGCCTTCTGCCTTCTGCCTTCTGCCTTCTGCCTTCTGCATTCTGCCTTCTGCCTCCCCCCTCACATCCTCTCGACCATCAGGTTCCCCATCACCAGCAGGTCCATCTTCGTTCTGAGAAAACAGTCGAGCGCTTCGGTCGGGTTGTTCACGACCGGCTCGTTTTCGTTGAACGATGTGTTGAGCACGATCGGTACGCCGGTCTGATCGCGGAACGCTTCGATGAGGTGGTAGTAGCGCGGGTTCTGTGATTCCGTCACCGACTGCAGGCGTCCCGATCCGTTCACGTGCGTGACCGCGGGGATCGTCGCCCGCTTCTCTTCGCGGATCTGGTAGACCTGCAGCATGAACGGCACGTCGTAGTCGGTCTCGAACCACTCGCCGACGGCGTCGCGCAGGATCGACGGCGCGAACGGGCGAAACGACTCGCGCCGTTTGATCTTGTGATTGAGGATGTCCTTCATGTCGGCGCGGCGCGGGTCGCAGACGATCGATCGATTGCCGAGGGCGCGCGGTCCCCACTCCATCCGCCCCTGGAACCAGCCCACGACGTTGCCCTTCGCGATCTGCTCCGCGGTCCGTTTGCAGAGCTCGCGCTCGTCGTGCACGCGATGCAGCGAGCAATGCGCGTCGTCGAGGTCCTTCCGCCGCGCGACGATCGCGCGATCGACGTCCGCCGCGTCGTACTCGGGACCCCAGTACGCGTGATCCATCACGAACGATCGCGGTTCGTGCAGTTCCTGATTCCACACCCAGTACGCCGCGCCGATCGCGCCGCCGGCATCGCCGGCCGCGGCCTGGATGTAGAGATCGCGATACGGCGAGCGATCGAACACGAGGCCATTCGCGACGCTGTTGTAGCCGCAGCCGCCGGCGAGACAGAGATTCGGCGACTTCGTTTTCTCGAAGAGCGCATTCGCAAGCGCGAAGTACGCCTCCTCGAACATCGCCTGCATCGACGCGGCGAGATCCTTGTGCTTCTGCTCCATCGGATCCTGCGGCGCGCGCGCGGGTCCGAGTTTCTCGACGAGCTTCTCGGAGTAAACGGGACCGATCGCCGGCGAGCCGCCCTGCCACACCATGTCGAGGCCGACCGAATGATGCGTGAAGTAGTCGAGGTTCAGTGCGAAGCGGCCGCCCTTCACCTGCACGATGTCGCGCATCTCGCTCATGAATCGCGGCGTGCCGTACGGCGCGAGTCCCATCACCTTGTACTCGTCGCCGTAGTGCGGGAAGCCGAGGAACTGCGTCATCGCGGTGTAGAAGATGCCGAGCGAGTGCGGGAAGCCGACTTCGCCGAGGACCTCGATGCGATTGCCGCGGGCAATGCCCCACATCGAGCTCACGAAGTCGCCGAAGCCGTCGATCGAGAGCACCGCGGACTCCTCGAACGGCGCGACGAAGAACGCCGACGCGAGATGCGCGCGATGGTGCTCGACGTTGTGAATGGGCGGCTTCAGCGAGTCGATGCGAAAGCTCTCCGCGATCTCGCCGCCGATGTCGCGGATCTTCGCGCGATTCTCGAGGCGGCGTTTGACCGCGCCCAACGACGGCCGTTTCGTCAGGAGGAACTTCGCGCGCTTGAACATGCGCGCGTTCGGATCGCGATTGACGGCGATGTGATCGACGTCGTTGATCGACTGCAATCCCGCCGCTTCGAGGCAGTACTGAATGGCGACGCTCGGAAATCCGGCCCAGTGTTTGATCCGCCGGAACCGCTCCTCCTCGGCCGCCGCAACGAGCTTCCCGTCGACGACGATCGCCGCGGATGCATCGGCGTGATGGGCGTTGATGCCTAGAATGATCATGTTTGCGCGTCGTGCTCGTGAATCGCTATTTCCACCCCGACCATTCTGCAACAAGTCAGATGGCGTCCGATCTGGCGTTCCATCTCGCCGCGCGCGGAAACGACGTCGAGGCGATCACGAGCCGCATGCGCTACGACGATGCCAACGTGCAGCTCGAATCGAAGAGCGCGACGAACGGCGTGCGCATCACGCGCATCTGGTCGACGCGCTTCGGACGGACGTCGCTCATCGGACGCGCATTCGATTACGCGACGTTTTATCTCGCCGCGTTCTTCGCGATCCTGCGGCGCGCGCGGCGCGGCACGATCATCATCGCCATGACCGACCCGCCGGCGCTGTCGGTCGTCGCCGCGGCGGCGCGGCGACGGGCGATCCTCATCAACTGGCTGCAGGACATCTTCCCCGAGGTGGCAGAAGCGCTGGGATTCCGCGCGACGGGGATGCTGCGCGGCATTCGCAACTGGTCGCTGCGCCGCGCGAAAACGAACGTCGTCCTCGGCGAGCTCATGGCGGCGCGCGTGCCGCACGCGGTCGTGCGGCACAACTGGGCCGATGCCGATCTGCGTCCGATCGCGCGCGCGTCCGACGCACCCTTCACCATCGCCTACTCCGGCAACCTCGGCCGTGCGCATGACGTCGCGACGATCGCCGGCGCGATTCGGGCACTGCCGGGCGTGCGGTTCGTGTTCACGGGCGGCGGACGATTCAACGAGCTGCCTCGAACGGCGAACGTCGAGATCCGGCCGTACGCGCCGCGTGAAAAACTGAGCGAGAGTCTCAGCGATGCCGACGCGCACCTCGTTTCGCTGCAGCCGTCGCTGGAGGGATTGATCGTGCCGAGCAAGTTTTACGGCGTCCTCGCGGTTGCACGTCCGGTGATCTTCATCGGCGCGAAGGACGGCGAGCTCGCGCGCATCATCGAGGCGCATCGCTGCGGCATCGTCGTCGAACAGGGCGACGTCGACGGACTCGCGCGCGCGATTGGCGTCGTGCGCGACGAAGGCGAGGCGATGGGACGGCGCGGCCGCGAGCTCTATCTCGCGCAGTTCGCGCCGGAACATGCGTTTGCAGCGTGGGAACGGATCCTCGAGGAGGCTACGCCCCTCACCCGGCGCTCCGCGCCACCCTCTCCCCGCAAGCGGGGCGAGGGGCCACCCACCCGCAACGAAGGGCCATCCACCCGGGGCGAGGGGTCACCCACCCATGGCAGGCCGGATGAGGGGTCGTCGCGATGACGCGCCGCACGCATCGCATCCTGCTGACGACGATCCTCACCGCGTCGCTCGTCGCGATCGCGTTTTATGCGGCGTTCGAGGACGTCATCGTCCGCGATCCCGTGCCGCCGGATGATCCGGGCGGGATGGTGCGATGGCTCGGGGCGCATCCGGCCGACTGGCTGACGGCGAGCGTGCTCACCGATCGCGCGCTCGATTCATCGCTGCCGCGGCGATTCGAAGTGTGGCGCGCGGCGCACGCGCTTGCGACGCGTCTCGCGCCGGAGCGGCCGAACGGCACCGCCGCGTTCGTGCGCTCCGGCCTCTTTCACTGGTACGAGCTCGGCGACGGCGATCGCCGGCTCGTGCTCGATGCGACGCCGCCGCTGCTGCGCGACGATGCGACGTTCCAGCAGCTCGCGATTCCGCTCTGGATGCTGACGCGCAATTTCGCGCTGTTGCGCCGCGCGAATCCGGGAACACCGGTGGCGCTCGGAAAACTGAGGGATCTCGCGATCACGAACGGACTGTTCGACGACTATCGCGCGATGCGCGAAGAGGTCCGCGCCGCGCGGCTGCGGAGATTCGAGGCGAATCCGACGACGGATGACTGGTGGGGACTGCTGCCGCGGCCGATCGAGGTCGCGGACGAGCCGCTGATCCGGCGGATTCTCGTCGAGTTGCGCGCGCATCCCATCGGATCATCGCCGCCTGCGCCGTTCATCGATTACGTGTTGCGCCATCACCTCACGCCGCTCGAAGGTCTCGCGCCGGCGGTTGGCTTCGAGGATTTGCCGCTGCCGCTGCGCGCTCGCCTCGCGCACGCGCTCGGGCCGGATCGGACCACGGCGCCGGCCGAGGAGCCGCACGCGGAAGGGTGGACCGGCCTGTGTGGCACCGACATCTGCAATGCCGCATCGATCGAGATCAACGCCGGCGGAAGGCTTCCACTCGAACTGCACAACGTGCAGAGCGATGAAGTGCCGCCATACGCCGAGATCCTCGTCGACGATGCGCTCGTTGCCGAAGGGCCAGTCGTCGAAAAGGCAACATTCGACATTCCCCTTGGCGAGACCGGCCTCCACAAAGTCGACGTGCGGATCGCGAATCCGATGACGCGCAATCGCATTCAGCGGCGCGTGGCGCTGTCGTCCAGGCCGCCGCTTCTGCGCAGATCGTGATCGATCACCGTCACCGCGGCGCCGAGGATCGTGGCGAGGGTTGCGGGATTCGCGGGAATGAAGAAATTGAAATCGAAGAGCGCGTGCACCATCGCGATGGTGAGGCTCGCCAGCGCCGCGATCTGGAACGCACGGCGATTCCACTTCAGCGCTGACGCATCGGGCCCGATCGTCTGCCGCACGAGCGCGAGATATGCCGCGGCGAGGAATCCGATCGCAACAACAAAACCGAGAGTGCCCGCCGTCGCGGCGATTTCGGCGTAGTCGTCGTGCGCGTGGTGATAGATGCGATTCGAACCGCCGCGCAGCGAGATATCGGCGACGCGCTGGAACGTCCCGAGCCCGCTGCCGAGAATCGGGAACGCGCGCCACGTCGAGATCGATGCGGCGAGCGCGACGCGACGGCCCGTGAGCGCGCTTGCTGCGTCTTCCGGCTCGCCCAGGCGACGCATCGTGCGCTGCGATCCGAGCAGGATCACGAGCGAAACGATGAGCACCGCGACCGCGGCGATCGCAAATCCGGCGCGTGCCAGCCGGCGGCCCGGAAGAATCGCGCCGGTGATGAGCAGGCCGCCGCTGAGCGCGAGCAGACCGCCGCGCGACTGTGCGAGGAGGATCGCCGCGACGCATCCGATCGCGCCAAGGATGGCGAAGGCGAAGGGCATGAAGCGGCGCTCGAAGAGGTGCACGAGACGCACACTCAATCGCGCCGTGCCCGGCGCCGCCTCGTGCCACGCAGTGGCGGCGATGAACAGCGCCATCGGCAATGAGATCGCGACGTAGTGCGCGAAGTGATTCGGGTTGACGAACGTGCCGGTCACGCGATCGAAGATCAAACGATTGACCCAGCCCCAGATCGCGTAGCGGCCCATCGCCGCCTCACGCACGCCGTAGAGCGTCTGGAACAGCGCGGAGAGAGAGACGACGACCGCCAGCGCGACGCGACGCGCGTGATTGCGGATCAGCAGCGTGGACGCCTGGAACGCGGCGACGAGACCCAGCAGGCGAAAGAGCTCGAACGCGGTCGCACCGGGGTCGATCGAGATCGGTCGTGCGGACGGCGTCGCGACGCCGGCGAGAGTGGCGAGGTTCGACGCATCGGTCCAGATCGCATGCGATGCCGGCGATACGGCGTGCAGCAATCCGAGCGGCAGCGGGACGAGCTGAACGATGCCGATCGCGATCAGGCCGAGGCCGCCGAGGATCCCGAGCTTCCAGGCGAGCGCGAGCACCGGCGCGTTCGCGCGCCAGCGCGTCGCGACGAGCCGCACGCACGCCGCGAACGCGCAGAGGATCAGCGGCGTGAGGATCAGCGGACGACGCGCGATCTCGACGTTCGACCCGAACGGCAGCGGCAGCCACAGCAGCCACGCGAACAACACGGCAGCTGCCACGCGCTCCGCAGTCGCGACCCCTCGGCTGCTGGACGGCATTCCGTCAATTGTAAGACGGCACCGTGATAAACTGTTTGGTCTTCAGCAGTTAGGTGTGGAGGGGAATGGTGCGCGGAAGAAACCTGGCAAAGTCGATCGCGGTGCTCATCGCGGTCCTTTTTCCGACAATCCTCACGGCCCAAAGCGATCAGCAGACCTCGACGGGCATCCGCGACCGCGATCGCGCCCTCGCGGGCGCGCGCGAGCTGCAGAACGAGATGCAGAAGTCGAACTTCCACAACGGCCCGTGGTACCTCTCCACGCGGCTGCAGCTCTCCGACATCGGCTTCGAGGACGAGTTTTTCGTTCCGACGTCCGATCACGGCGCCGGGCTCGCCTTTTCGGTCGGCATGCCGACGCGGCTCTACTACGTCCCGCACAAGAAGGTCGTCTTCTCCGGCTCTTTTCTCCCCGGCTATTCGTTCTTCAATCCGAAGTCGAGCAAGGACCGGGGACAGTTCGACTACATGGCGCGCGGCGGCGTCTCGTTCCTCTTCAACCACCTCTTTCTCGACTTCTACGGGCAGCGCTCCGATCAGCTGCGTCCGCGCATCGGCGACGTCAACGCTTTGGCGACGATCAAGTCCGATGAGGTGGGGATGAGTGGCGAGCTCAAATGGTCCAGCCGCACGAGCCTGCTTTTCAGCAATCGCTTTTTCGATACGTCGTATCCGCAGGATCGCTATCAGCCGAAGCTCCTTCCGCTGGTGATCCTCGACCGCGACGAGCGCATCAGCCGTCTGCAGATCGTCCACAAGACCTTTCCGCGGACGTCGCTCGCACTCGCGGCGGAAGACGGCTCGTTCGACTTCAACTACGCGACGTACAAGACCGGCCGGCGTCACTACATCGCGCCGGGCTTCATCTACGACGCCGGACGCTTCTCGATGAAGGCGGAAGCCGGCCCATCGAAGCTCGACTTCCGCGATCCGCTCGAGCACGACTTCAGCGGCGTGATCGGACAGCTGACGATGGGCTCGCGCGCCGGCCGCTGGGGCGTCTCGGCGGGCGTCGAGCGCGACACCGAGTTCGCGATCTTTCTCGACAACAACTACTACATCCAGGATCGCGCCGCGGCGATCGTCGAGTACGGCGCGACGCGGCGCCTCAAGCTGCGCACGTCGAGCAACCTCGAGCGCGACACGTACGAGACGCGTGTGAATGGCATTCTTCGGCAGGACGACCTAAGTTTTACAACCGCCGGTTTTCGTTACTCGTGGCGGAGGCTCAACGGCGGAATCGACGTTGGGTACTACCAGCGCGAATCGAACTTCGATGCGGCCGAAGAGCATGGAATACGCTACATCCTCCATTTGTCCTTTACCCCGTAACCAAATAACTGTCCGGTCTCTCTCGGCAGGGTCCCCATTTTTGACGAAGTAATGACATGCGCCCGGCTCCTCGGTGACACGTCAGGCCGTAGATTGACGACAACGGTCCAACGTCATCAGGAAGCCCGCGGTCGCGGCCGGTCTCGCGTGGAGGCCGGCAGCGATCGCATCTGTAGTTTTTGCGAAGAAGAATGATGAAGCGTCTCTCTCTTGGATTAGTCCTGGTTCTCGCCGCGGTGGGCCTGTCCGCTCAGGATCTGCCCGAGCTGTCGGTCGAGACGCCTGTGGGTCCTCGCGACGTTCTCGAGATCAAGGTTCTCGAAGACCCGACCATCACCAACCGCTACACGGTCACCGAGGACGGACAGGTCGTTCTGAACGTCGTCGGCAAGGTCACGGTCAGCGGCCAGAGCACGGCGCAGATCGAGTCGCTCCTCAAGTCCCTTCTCGAGGCGAACTTCGTCCGCAAGGCAACCGTTTCCGTCCAGGTCGTCGAGTTCGGCAGCAAGCCGATCTCGGTCGTCGGCGCGGTGCAGAGGCCCGGCCCGATCGGCGCGAGCAGCAACATGACGCTGATCCAGGCGATCACGCAGGCGGGCGGTCTGAGCCCCGGCTACGGCAAGGAGCTGTACATCCTGCGCACGGGCCGCAACGGTCTGACCGAGCAGCTCACGATCGAGATCGAAGACCTGATGGTCAACGGGAACCCCGACGTCAACGTCCCGCTCGCTCCGAACGATCTCGTCAACGTGCCGATGGACACGCCGGTCGCGATTTACGTGATGGGCGAAGTGATGCGGCCGGGCAAGGTCGAGTTCCGGCGCTCGCAGTCGCCGACGCTGCTGCAGGCGATCTCGGCCGCCGGCGGTCAGACCGATCGCGCGGCGAAAAAGGCCATCATCAAGCGGACGGTTGACGGCAAGGAAACGACCATCACCGTCAACTACCGCGACATCATCAACGGGAAGCGTCAGGACATCATCCTGCAGGACAACGACACGGTCGTTCTGCCGGAAAGCTTCTTCTGATCCACCCTGTTGGGTGCATCATCAAGCCATGGACCTGAGCGCACAACAGCAGGAGATCCATCTTTCCCACTACTGGAACGTCATCCGGAAGCGATGGAAAGTCGCGGCCTCGATTCTTCTCGTCGTCGTCGCGGGCTCGTTCTTCTCGAGCTATCTGCAGAAGCCCGAATACCGCTCGCAGGTCGTCATCCAGATCGAGCGCGAGAATCCGAATCAGCTCACGGTCGAGGATCTCTTCGGCATCGAGGCATCGGAGCAGGAGTTTCTTCAGACGCAGTACGTCCTGCTCAAGAGCCGCGGTCTCGCCGAGCGTGTGATCGAAGAGCAGAACCTGCTCAACGATCCCGATTTCTATCCGCCCGGGACGACCGGCAAAACGCCCGCCGAAATCCGTAACCTTCGCGAGGGCATGGCCCGCGCGCTCCTCGGCGGCATCTCCGTCGATCCGGTCCGCGCGACGTCGCTCGTGCAGATCGGCTACGTCGGCCCGACGCCCGCTCTCGCGAAGAAAGTCGCGGAAGGGTGGGGACAGGCGTACATCAATCAGAACATCGCCAAGAAGCTCGACAGCGTCAATCAGGCGAGCAAGTTCCTCAGCGATCAGATCGTGGCGACGAAGAAGGAGCTCGACGTCGCACGTGCGCAGCTGCAGCGCTACGGCCGCGAGCGCGACATCATCTCCGTCGGCGACACGAACGAAGGCAATCCCGTCCTGCAGAAGCTCACGCAGCTCAACTCCGACGTCACGCTCGCGCAGGGCGCGAGGATTCAGAAGCAGTCGGCGTACGACGCGCTTCTGCGGACGTCGCCCGAAGCCATCGCGGCAGGCGATCCGCTCGTCCTGAAGGTGACGGGTGATCTCAGCTCGCTGCAGCGCGAGTATCAGGAAAAACTCGCGCTCTACAAGCCGGGACATCCGGTCATGCTGCAGCTCGAGCAGCAGATCGACAAGGCCCGCACCGAGCGCGCGAACGCGGTGCAGTCCGCCTACGCGAAAGCGCGCGAGACCGCGCAGGGCGAAGCGCAGGCCGCGGCGTCGCGCGAGGCGTCGATTCGCTCCGCGTTCGAGGGACAGAAGTCGGAGGCGCAGAAGCTGAACGTCGACGCGGCCACGTTCCTCGACCTCCGAACCACGGTCGAAACCAAACAGCAATCGCTCGCGACGCTGCAGAAGCAGCTCAGCGAAACGGAAGTGCAGGCCCGCCTGCGCGGCTCCGCGACCTCGAACATCCACTTCGTCGATCACGCCGAGCTTCCGGGTGGACGCTTCAACGTGACGATGAAGAAGAACATGCAGAACGCGGTGCCGCTCGGTCTCATCCTCGGCCTCGCGGCGATCTTCTTCCTCGAGTACATGGATCGCTCGGTCAAGACGCCGGAAGAGCTCGAGCGCGTGACCGGCTTCGCGTCGCTCGGCGTCATTCCGGCCGCATCGTCGATGTCGCGCTCGTACGGCTACAACTACAGCAGCGGCCGCACGAAACTGCGCGCCGTCGACGCCGAGCCGAACGAGCCGGTCGGCATCGAGCTGATTCCGCACACCGACGGCCGCTCGCCGATCTCGGAGTCGTATCGCGCGTTCCGCACGTCGCTGCTGCTCGCGTCCGCGAACTCGCCGAAGGTCATCGTGATCACGTCGTCATTCGCGCGCGAAGGCAAGACCACGACGTCGATCAATCTCGCGACGGTGCTCGCGCAGATGGGCAAGCCGGTGCTGCTCATCGATGCGGACCTGCGCCGCCCGCGACTGCAGAAAGTTTTCCGCGGCAAGAATTTCGGTCTCGTGAATCACCTCGCGGCGGGCATCACCATCGACGACGCGATTCAGCCGACAGAGGTACCGAATTTGTCGGTGATGCTGTCCGGACCGATTCCGCCGAATCCGTCGGAGCTGCTCGCGTCCGACAAGATGAAGCACCTCATCGCGGAAGTGCGCGCGAAGTTCGCGTACGTGATCTTCGACTCGCCTCCCGTGCTCGCCGTGACCGACGCGATCGTGCTCGCCGCGAGCGCGGACGGCGTCGTGCTGACGATCCACGGCGGCGTCACGCCGCGCGAGCTCGTGCAGCGCTCCGCCGAGCGCCTCCGTCACAGCAACATCCCGGTCCTCGGCGCGCTGCTGAACAATCTCGACCTGCATCAGTACGGCTACACGTACCGCAAGAGCTACTACGACTACTACGAGAGCGACGAGCAGGGCAACGAGCGCAAATCCGCGGGGGTCACATCTGGAAAACGAACTTAACGGTCAACGCCTGTAGACACGAAGTTCGATTTCCAGATGTGACCCCATGATCGACATCCACCATCACTGCCTCCCCGGCGTCGATGACGGTCCCGCGACTCTCGACGAAGCGGTCGCGATGTGTCGCATGTCCGCCGACGAAGGGATCGAGACGATCGTCGCGACGCCGCACGTGCTGCGCGGCCGATGGAAAACGTGGCGCCCGCTCGAGCTATCGACGCGACTCGAGGAGCTGCGCGCGGCGGTCGGCGACTCTCCCCGCCTGGTCATGGGTTCGGAGGCGTTCTTTACGCACGACGTCGCGGATGTGCTCGCTGCGAACGACGCCATCATTCCGCTGGCGCGCGGCCGTTACGTGCTGATCGAGTTCGCCGCGAACAACGTTCCGCCGAACATCGAGCAGCCGCTGTATCGCATGCAGCTCGGCGGATGGACGCCGATCGTCGCGCATCCGGAGCGCAACATCGTCTTTCAGGCGAAACCGGAGCTGCTCGTGTCGATGATCGAGGCCGGCGCGCGGATGCAGATCACCGCCGGAAGTCTCCTCGGCGAATTCGGTCCCGCCGCGCAGACCGCGTGCGAGACGTGGATCGGCTGCGGTCTGGTGCATTTCGTGGCCACCGACGCGCACAACACGAGCAAGAGGCCGCCGGCCGCCCGCGCCGCGGTCGCCCGTCTGCGCGAGATCGCCGGCGACGCCACTGCCGATGCGCTGACAGTCAAAAACCCACAAGCCGTGGTCGAAAATGAGGTTCTCGCGTTCGAGCCGGAGCCGGTCCGGCCCGCCAAAAACGGATTTTTCACCGGGATCCGCCGGTTTTTCGGACGCAGCTGACGTACACTTTTCGTTCGGACATCCTATGAAAAAGACTCTGATCGCCGCCGCCGTTCTTCTCGCCGCGTCCGTCGCGGCCGCGCAGCAGCAGCCGCCGCAGCAACCGCAGCCGGAGCGGCCGATGTCCATCAGCCACGAGCCGGTGGTCTGCATCCGCGAAGGCGAGATGCCGTCGCTGCAGATGAAGGTCGAAGGGAAGGGCGAGCTGCGCGCGTACTTCCGGCGCATCAACACGACCGACTGGTGCTCGGTCGAAGGCGTGAACGACGGACCGCTGTCGCATGTCGCGCTGCCGAAGTTCGAGGGCGGCGACGAGATCGAGTACTTCTTCGTCCTGCTCGAGGGACGCCGCGTGCTCGCGCGCAGCACCACGATCTATCGCGCGAAAGTGACGCAGGCCTGCGAGACGCCGTGGGTGCGCTACTCGATGCGCCTGACGATGGATTGCGGCGAGAACTCCGCCGGATCGATCCCGTCGTCGATGGGCGCGGGCTACTCGATCAGGGACGTGCTCGTCGAGGATCAGCCGCCATTCGGCTCGCCCGATCGTCCGAATCCGCAAAAGCTGCCGCCGGTCTCACGGCGCGCCAAAAGCAACAACAAGAAATAAAGCTTCGGACGAACCCTGAGCGCAGCGAAGGGTCAGCGGAGCAACAGCGCCGCTCGACCCACGAGCGTTCACGATCGTGTATCGCTCGTGCCACCGTCAGAGCGGTTGCTCCATTGACCCTTCGCTGCGCTCAGGGTTCGTCCCATCCTCAGTGCTTCGCCTTCTTCACCTCTTCCGTGAGCACGGGAAGAATCGTGAAGAGATCGCCGACCACGCCGAGATCGGCGACGCGGAAGATCGGCGCCTCGGGATCCTTGTTGATGGCGACGATGTGCTTCGACGACGACATGCCCGCGAGGTGCTGAATCGCACCCGACACGCCGGCGGCGATGTAGAGGTTCGGGCTCACGACGCGTCCCGTCTGGCCGACCTGGTGCTGATGATCGATCCATCCCGCGTCGACGGTCGCGCGTGATGCGCCGACCGCGCCGCCGATCGCATGCGCGAGATCGCGGATGTACGAGAAGTTCGCCGCTTCCTTCAGGCCGCGGCCGCCGCTCACGATGATGTCCGCCTCCGCGATCGAAAGCTCTCCCGCCTCGGGCACCTTCGTCTCGACGACTTTCGCCTTGCTGTCCGTCGACGCGGAAACGTTCGCGACTTCCGCCGCCCCGCCGCCCGACTCCTGCGCGGGGAACGCGTTCGGCCGCGTCGTCGCGATCGCGGGCGTACCGGTCACATCGAGCGTCGCGAACACCTTGCCCGAGTAGACGGAGCGGCGCGCGCGCAGCTTGCCGTCGGTCCACTCGAGACGGTCGACATCCGACGCAACGCCGACGCCGAGCCGCGCGGCGACGCGCGGTGCGAGATCGCGGCCGTTCGACGTGCCGCCGAACAGCAGCACCGACGGCTGCGCGTCTTTGCAAATTTGCTCAATCGCGTTCGTGTACGTCTCGGTGTTGTAGCCGCCGAGGGATGAGGTGGAGAGCTTCTTCGCACCGAAGCGGCCCGCTTCATCCGCGACCGCGGCGTCATCGGCGAATGCGATCACATCGCCGCCGGTCTGCTCGGCGAGTTTGCGTCCGATCGTCAGTGCTTCGCGGGAAGCCTTCTTCAGCTTCCCATCCTTCGTTTCACAAAAAACCAGAACTCCGGGCATCGTTTCGTTCTCCGTTGAATCGTCCGTCAGAGCGCTTTCGCTTCTTCCCTGATGAATTTGAGGATCGCCTGCGCGGCGACGTTCGGGTCGCCGCCGTCGATCTTCTTGCCGCCGCTCTTCTCGGGCGGCGTTTCCATCGACACGACGACGACGCGCTTGTTGAAGATGTCGCCTTCATCGAGGCCGAGGTCCGCGACCGACTTCACGTCGATGGCGATCTTCTTCGCGGCCATGATTCCCTTGAGCGACGCGTAGCGCGGCTCGTTGAGGCCCTTCTGCGCGGTGATCACCGCCGGCGTCGGCGCCTCGATGATCTCCTCCGCGCCTTCGATCTCGCGATGCGCGGTGAGCTTGCTGTCCGCGACCTCGAGGTGCGTGACGACGTTGACCTGCGGGTAGCCGAGGAGCTCGGCGACCATCGGACCGACGAGGCCATTGTCGGTGCCGACGCCCTGCTTGCCGAAGAACACGACATCGTGCGGCACGGATTTGATCGCGGCGGCGAGAACCTTCGCGACGCCGAGCGAATCGGCGTCGCTCGCCTCGCCCTTCACGTGCAGCGCCTTCGTCGCGCCGCGGGCGAGCGCTTCACGCAATGCCTGCTGCGCGCGATCGGGACCGAACGTGATGACGGTGACGTCGCCGGGCGACTTCTCCTTCAGACGAATCGCCTCTTCGAGCGCGAACTCGTCGTACGGAGAGACGATGAACTTGATGCCGGCCTCGTCGACCTTGCGGCCGTCCGCGGCGATTTTGATCCTCGACTCGGTGTCGGGGACGTGAGCAATACAGACTACGGAATTCAAGGGAGACCTCCGGGTGAGCTGTAGGTGCCGGAAAGGCGGGCGAAAAACCGCGCAATTCTAGGCAATGCGACGAGTTGCCGCAACCGGCGGCACGCAACTCGCAAACCTCCCGGTCACAGGTCAACTTCAGGATTCACAACGAGGAGGGACGATGCCCATCGCCACGAGGCCGAACGAATATGACGGCAGTTACGGAGCAGGGCGGAAACCCTTCCGCACGTTCGAGTTCCGACGCTCGAAAAACGGCAACGGAAACGGCAGCGGACATGGACACGCGAACGCCAGGAACGCGAAGTCCGCGCCGCCGGAATCGACGAACGCCGAGAATTTCTATTACCTCAAGCAGATGAACTCCCGGACGCCGATGGTCATTGTCATGACCGACGGCGAGGAGATCCGCGGCTGGATCGAGTGGTACGACAAGACCTGCCTGAAAGTGAATCGCGAAGGCGCACCGAATCTGCTGATCCAGAAGCACTGGATCAAGTACTTGTTCAAGGCCGAGGAACTGGCGACCTAAAATCGCCTTCGTGAAACCGCTCGCCATCACCCTCGGCGATCCTGCCGGGATCGGTCCCGAGGTCGTTGCGAAGGCGCTTCGTCAGATCGACGTCCCGCATCGCTTGTTCGGTGAGACGCGCGAGCCCGTTCGGTACGGCGAGATCTCCGCGGCGTCCGGCCGCATTGCACTCGATGCCATCGAGAGCGCGATTCAGTCGATCGAGCGCGGCGAGTGTTCGGCGCTCGTCACCGCGCCGATTCACAAGCAGGCCATCGCCCTCGCGGGCTCACCGCATCCGGGCCACACCGAGATCCTCGCCGCGCGCGCGGGGCTCACGCGCTACGCGCACGACTTCGCGATGTATTTCGATTCGCCGCGCCTGCGCACGGTCCTGCTCAGCGTGCACGTTTCGCTGCGCGAGGCGATCGATGCGATCGACGCGGACGCCATCGCCGCGCTGGCGCGGCTCACGACGCGCGAGCTCACGCGACTGCACGGCAAAGCGCCGAGGATCGCGGTCGCGGGACTGAATCCGCATGCGGGGGAAGGCGGACAGTTCGGCTTCGAGGAGGAGCGCATCGCGCACGGCGTCGAGCTCGCGCGGCGTGACGGTCTCGACGTCAGCGGACCGCATCCGCCCGACACAGTGTTCCTCGCCGCGGTGAACGGAAAGTACGACGTCGTGATGGCGATGTACCACGACCAGGGATTGATCCCGATCAAGACCCTCGACTTCGAGCGCTCCGTCAACGTGACCATCGGACTGCCCTACCTCCGCGTGTCGGTCGATCACGGCACCGCGTTCGACATCGCGGGCCGCGGC
>Ga0075425_100000365_pt1 | contig 41759 bp, 46 predicted proteins | sample SoiMethybrSBSTD4_FD_75300 | JGI IMG/M metagenome (GOLD analysis project Ga0075425, IMG submission 75300) | Bulk soil microbial communities from a Populus tree surrounding site in Tennessee, USA - Soil MetaG P. TD hybrid SBSTD4 | ecosystem: Environmental > Terrestrial > Soil > Tree plantation... | reverse complement strand
ACCGGGTCGACGTGGGAGAGGCCGATCAGGTAGCAGACGATCGAGCCGACGCTGGAGCCGCGGCCGCGGCCGGGGGGCAGCAGGCGGCGGGCGGCGCTTTGGCCGCGCACCTGGAGGGCGACGTCGCGGGCCAGTTCGAGGATGTCGCGGTGCAGGAGGAAGAAGCCGGCCAGGCCGTGGTGGTCGATCAGGGACAGCTCCTCGTCCAGGCGGCGGCGGGCCTCGTGCAGGTCACGGCTGCCGGCGTAGCGGAGCTCGAGCTGGTCGCGGCAGATGCGGTAGAGGGCCTGGGAGGCCGACTCGCCGGTGTCGGAGACGAAGTCGGGGTAGCTGTAGCCGAGGTCGCTGGCGAGGTCGAAGCGGCAGCGGTCGGCTACCTCGAGGGCGCCGCGGACGGCGTCGTCGGGGAAGCGGGAGGCCATCTCGGCGGGGGTGCGCAGCACGGCCTCGCGGTTGCCGCGGCGGTCGCGCTCGCAGGCGTCGAGGGTGGTGTTGAGGCGGATCGCGACCAGGGTGTCCTGCAGGAAGGCGCGGCGGGCGTTGTGGGCGTGGACGTCGCCGGTGGCGACGGTGCGCAGGCGCAGCTCGGCGGCCAGCTCGGCCAGCAGGCGGTTGCGGCGGGCGTCGCCGCGCCAGTAGGGACGCTGCAGCTCGATCGCGAATCGGTCGCGGCCGAAGATGCCGCGCAGCCGGCGGGCGGCGGCGTCGGCCTGGCGGGGGCGGTCGGCGGCGACCTCGCGTGCAACCAGGCCGTCGCGGGCGCAGCCGGACAGGCAGTGCAGGCCGTCGGCGTGGACGGCCAGCTGGTCGATGGTGACGGAGGGGGAGCGGCGGTCGTCGGCGTGGGCGAGGGTGAGCAGCCGGCAGAGGTTCCGGTAGCCGGCCTGGGTCTCGACCAGGAGGGTGAGGTGGGCGCCGCCGGCCAGGGTCAGCTCGCAGCCGGTGATGGGGCGCAGGCCGGCGTCGTGGGCGGCGTGGGCGAACTCGAGCGAGCCGGACAGGCTGTCGTGGTCGGTCAGTGCGAGGGTCTGGTGGCCGAGGCCGGCGGCGGTCAGGGCCAGCTCCTGGGGCTGGGAGGCGCCGTCCAGGAAGGAGTAGCAGGAGTGGGCGTGCAGCTCGATCATGCGCGCTGCTCGTACCAGCGGCCCTGGCGGCGATCGCAGAAGACGACGGTGTTGCGGCCGTCGGCCAGCACCAGGTCGAAGTAGGTGCGGTGGACGGGACGGCGCGTCCACCAGCCCTCCTCTACCCGCCACTCGTCGCGGGTGACGGAGACGGGGCGGTTGGCGACGGCCACGGGCAGGCCGGCCTGGTCGGTGGTGACGTGGATGGGGCGGGGGAGCCCCAGCCGGCGTACGTATGTGCGATCCATGACCCCTTCACCTTCGGTTATTCGTACGGCACGAGCAGCTCCCGGCCCTCCGGCAGGCGTGACCAGGGAGCGACCTCGACGACGCGAAGCAGGTGGCCCTCGCCCATGGCGGCGCGCAGCTGGCGGGCTGCCTCCGAGGCGCGCTCGCGGCGAACCTCGTGGGCGGGGCGCATCAGGAGTTGCTGGCGGCCGCCCGGCTCGCCCAGCTCGGCCAGCTCCATGGTCAGCCGGTCGAGCGCGCCGGGCAGGCCGGAGAGGGCGGGGAGCAGGGCGTCGCGCAGGCGGCGCGGCTCGGAGGTGGCGTCGCGCAGGCGCACCGGGTGGCGCCAGGATCCGCCGGCGGACAGGCGCGCGGAGAGCGTGAGCGTGCGAACGGGACGGCCGGCCCGGCGAGGAGTGGCCAGCAGGCGCTCGACCAGCAGGGTGGCGGCCTGGTGGAGGGTGGCCTCGTCGCCTACCGGCTCCGGGAAATCGATCCACTCGCGCAGCGGCTGGGGCGGCATGCGCGGCGCGACGTAGTCCTCGTCCTCGCCCTGAGCGAGGCGGCGGCCGGCGATGCCGGCGGGGCCGAAGCGATCGGCCACGGCGGGGAGCGGGAGCGCGGCCAGCGCGCCGGCGGTGCGGATGCCGAGCGCCTCCAGCTCGTCGGTGATGTGAGGGTCGAGGCCCAGGCGGCCGATCGCCATGCGGCCGATGAAGCCTGATGCGCCGTCCGCGTCGACCACGCGCGGGCGGCCGGGCCGGGCCTTGATGGCGGCGGCCCGGGCGGTGAAGCGGCCAGGGCCGGCGCCGATCCGGCCGCCGGGCGGGAGCAGCTGGCCGGCGGCGTGCAGCAGGCGTCCGAGGCCGCCGTGCATGCGCAGCAGGCCGTCGGCGCGGAACAGCGCGTGGCCGGGCTCGAGCGGCTCGACGGCGGCGCCGATCGCCTCCAGGCCGGCCAGCAGCTCCTCGGCGGCATCGGCGACGGCCCCAGGATCGGCGGTGACCAGCCGGATTCCCGGGCAGCGAGCGATCGCCTCGCCGGCGCGCATTCCGGGCCGCACGCCGAAGGTGGCCGCGGCGGCATTCACCTCGCCCACCAGCGGCGAGCCGCCCGCCTCCGGGGCAAGCGCTGTCGGGACATCGCCCAGCGAACCGCCCATCGCCACCCGCAGCGCGAAGCGGGGGACGAGCGCGCAGACCAGGATGCGGGGGCGTTTCGGCAAGGGCTCTCCAGCATAGGCGAACATGTGTTCGTATGCAACGGCCGCGATGACACTTCCGGGAGCGCAACAGCCGCGCCTGGCACCGGTGTTGCCCGCAAAGTGCTCGCGAGCAGTGACTGCGGGGTTGCAAATCGTGCGCGTGACGGGCGCGTTGATGCTTCCGGGAGCGCAACAGCCGCGCCTGGCACCCGTGTTGCCTCCAGTGTTGCTTCAAACGGTGACGAGCGGGTTGCGATCTGTGCGCGTCAAGGGCGCGTTGACGCTTCTGGGAGCGCAACAGCCGCGCCTGGCACCGGTGTTGCCTCCAGATTCGTCACGGGCCGTGACGAATCACCGACGGGACGCCGCTAGCCGGCGACGTCCATGTGCAGCTGTGGCTCGAACAGCTGCAGGCCCGGGTTGTGCCGCTCGACCACGGTCAGGTCGAAGACCTTGCCGCAGGAGTCGCACATGAAGCGCTGGCGCCCTTCCAGCCAGCGCAGCGAACGCCGGTGGCACGAGTGGCACCGGGGCTGCTTGCGCTTCTTGGGCATTCGGGCCATGGACGCCGGAGGCTAGCCGCGGGCTCGGACGCGATGCAGGACGAACACCCCTGCCGCCGCCACCGCCGCCACCACCGCCGCGACCGGCCCGACGCTTGCCTCGATCGCCGCCAGCGACTCCCCGAACAGGAACCCACCTCCGGTCACGATCACCACCCACGCCACCGCACCGACCACGTTCCACGCCACGAAATGGCGCAGCGGCATCCCAGCCGCTCCGGCCATCCAGGGCGCGAAGATCCGCACGAACGGCACGAACCGCGCGCCCACCAGCGACTTGCCGCCGTGCCGCCCGAAGAACTGCTCGACCTGCAGCACCTGCTGCTGCCGCGGCCAGCCGCGCGCCACCAGCCGGTCCAGCAGCGGCCGCCCGCCGATCCGCCCGATCTCGTATCCGCCCAGCGCGCCCAGCGTCGCCGCGATCGCCGCCACCGCCATCACCAGCAGCACGTTCAGATGTCCCGCCGCCGCCGCCGCGCCGGCGCCGATCAGGATCGTCTCAGACGGAAACGGCACCCCCACCAGCTCCAGCGTCACCGTCACGAACACGAGCAGGTAGGCGTGGTTCTCGAACCAGCCGACCAGCGTGCTCACATCTCACTCGTCAATATCCGGATCCATCGCCCGCTGGTAGATGCGCCGCACCACGAGCGATGGCAGCCGCCTCTCCGCCGCCTTCGAGAACTCGCGCTCGTACCGCATCCGATCCCGCGCCGCCATCGTCTCGGCATACCGGTCGCGCAGCGCCAGCAGCTCCTCCTCCGCCTCCTCGACCAGGTCCATGTAGTCGCCGTAGCGCTCTTCCGCCTCGCTCGCGCCCGCATGCGTGTACGACACGCGCGCTTGCTCGACGCGCAGCATCAGGTCGCGGTGGTCGTCGGCGAACATCGCCAGCTGCCGCGCGATCACGTCTCCGAAGCGAGCCCTCCCGGGAATCCTCATGCCCGGGATGCTACCGGTGCCCGGCGGTCGCCCGGTAGCATCGCCCTCGTGAGCGATCCCGTCCGCATCCACGTCCGCGCCTGGAACATCGCCCACGGCCGTGACATCCCTCCCGACCGCCAGCACGGCCACGTCCATCGCAAGCTGCTCGATGAGATGTGCGAGCTGATCGTCCGCGACGCGCCCGACCTGGTGCTGCTGCAGGAGGTGCCGGTGTGGGCCGGCGCCCTGCTGCGCGAGGGCACCGGCATGGGCATCACCCTGGCCCCCGCCTACGGCGCCCACATCCCGTTCCTGCACGTGCCCCTGCCGCTGGCGCTCGGCGCCGCCGTGGGCAGGGCCCTGCCCGACCTCGTCCGCACCCAGGTCGAGGGCCAGGCCAACGCCGTCCTCTACGGCGCCGAGCTGCTGCTCGTGTCCGCCCGCCGCGTCCAGATCAACGACCGCCGCCGCCTTCGCGGCGAGCCCCGCATCGCCCAGCTGGTGCGCCTCCGCCACCGATCCGCCGGCCGCGAGCTCACGCTTGCCAACGTCCACGCCGATTCCGGCGACAACCGCCAGCAGCTGGAGCGGGCCGGCTACGTGCTCGAGCGCTTCGCACGCGGCGCTCCGATGCTCCTGGGCGGCGACCTCAACGCCGATGCCAGCTCGCCCGGCCTGCAGGCGCTCGCGGCACGCGGCTGGATCGAGGACGCCACCAAGCTGCACCCCGGCGTCGATCACCTCTTCGTCCGCGGCATGCAGGTCGAGTCGCCACCGGCTGCCTGGCCGCCCGAGCTGCGCGACCTGTACCTGGACGACGACCTGCCCGTGCGCCTCTCTGACCATGATCCCGTCGACGCGGTGGTGACATTGTGAGCATCCGGTCCGACCTGCCCTCGCTGCAGGGCGTTGCCTACCTGAATGCCGGCACCAACGGGCCGCTGCCCCGGCCCGCCGCCGAGGCCATGCGGCGCGAGCTGGACACGTCCCTGGCCGAGCCCCGCATCGGCATGGCCGCCTTCCAGCACTACCGCGACCTGCGCGACCGCGCCCGCGCTGCGCTGGGCCGCGCCGTCGGCGCGCCGCCCGAGCAGATCGCGCTGACGGGCTCGACCACACAGGGCGTCGGCATCGTCATCTCGGGCATCGACTGGAAGCCTGGCGACGAGGTGGTGACAACGACCGAGGAGCACCCCGGAATCCTCAGCCCGCTGGACGTGATCGCTCGCCGCGCCGGGGTGCGCGTCGTCGAACTGCCGCCCGAGCGGCTCCTGGACGGCATCGGCGACGACACCCGGATGGTGGCCGTGTCCCACGTGCTGTGGACGACCGGCCGGGTGCTGGACGTGGTCGAGATCTCCGCGGCCGCGCACGAGGTCGGAGCGTCGCTGCTGCTGGACGGCGCCCAGTCGGCCGGCGCGATCGCCGTCGACGCGGCCGCCACCGGCGCCGACTTCTACGCCTTCTCCGGCCAGAAGTGGCTGCTCGGCCCGCAGGGCAGCGGCGGCCTGTGGGTGTCCCCGGAGTGGCTGGACCGCGCGTGGACCGCCCAGTCGAGCTACTGGAACCTCGAACAGGGAGTGGTCGGCGACTTCCTCCCGACCGCGGCCCGCTTCGACGGCGGCACGCTCGACACGGTCACCGTGGCCGGCATCGGCGCCGCCATCGAGTGGGTCGAGTCGCTGCCCGGCGGCCGCGCCGGCTGGCTTGCGCAGACTGCCGACAATGCACGACGCGCCCGCGAGCGCCTGCGCCAGCAGCCGGGCGTGACCGTGGTCGATCACGGCAACGACGGCGCACCGCTGATCGCGCTCACCGTCGCCGGGCAGGAGGACACCGTCGCGCTCAACGAGCGGCTCGGCGAGCAGGGCATCCTCGCGCGCTACATCCCCGACACGCCCTGGCTGCGGGTCTCCGTCGGCGCGTGGACCAGCGACGACGAGGTGGAGCGGCTGGCGGCCGCGCTCGGCTGACCAGCGCTCAGCTGCGCAGGCCCAGCTCGGCCGAGATCGGCCGCAGCGCCGCGATCACGAACGTGATGTGCTCGTCGAGGTCGACGCCGAGCTGCTCGGCACCCTGGACGACGTCGTCACGATTCACGCCCTTTGCGAAGCTGGGCTGCTTCAGCTTCTTTCGCACCGACTTCGCCTCCAGCGACGTCAGCCCGTCCGGCCGCACCAGGCCGCAGGCGTGCACGAACCCCGACACCTCGTCGCAGGCGTAGAGCGTGCGCTCGAGCTGTGACTCGCGGGCCACGCCGGTGTGGTCGCCGTGCGACTGAATGGCGCGTATGAACCACTCCGGATAGCCCTTCTCGCGCAGCACCGGCGCTCCATCGGAGGGGTGCTTGTCGAGCGTGGGGTGGCGCTCGTAGTCGAAGTCGTGCAGCAGCGCGACGTTGCCCCACGTGTCCACGTCCTCGTCGAACGAGCCCGCGTATGCGCGCACCGATGCTTCCACCGCCAGCGCGTGGCGGCGCAGCGCCTCGCTCTGCGTCCACTCGGTGAGCAGCGCCCAGGCTGCGTCACGATCGCGTACCAGTTGCTCGTCCATGCGGCGAAAATAGCAGGAACCAGGAGCAAACGGGTCGAATGGGGCTACCCTAGATGGCCATGGCTACCGCGACGCGAGAGGGCACTGTGCAGGCATTCCTGATCGAGGGCTGTCAGCCGCTGTCGGGCACCATCAGGCCGGCCGGCAACAAGAACGCGGCCCTCCCGATCCTCGCCGCCTGCCTGCTCACCGGGGAGCCCGTCATCCTCGAGAATGTCCCGCACATCCGTGACGTCGAGGAGATGATCGAGCTGATCGCGGCGCTTGGCGTCGACGTCGAGTGGCAGGGCCCGAACACCGTGCGGGTGTGGGCGGCCGAGGTCAACGGCACCAAGCTCGACCCCGAGCTCTGCACCCATATCCGCGCCTCGATCCTGCTGGCGGGGCCGCTGCTGGCCCGCTTCGGGGCCGCTGACGTACCGCCTCCGGGCGGCGACGTGATCGGCCGGCGCCGGGTGGACACCCACCTGATGGCGTTCGCCGCGCTGGGCGCCGACGTGCAGGTCGACCGCGAGTACCGCCTGCGCGCGCCCGACGGCCTCGACGGCGCCGAGATCCACCTCGACGAGGCCAGCGTCACCGGCACCGAGAACGCGCTGATGGCGGCCGCCCGCGCCCGCGGCACGACCGTGATCATGAACGCCGCCTGCGAGCCGCACGTGCAGGACCTGTGCCACCTGCTCTGCAAGATGGGCGTCGGCATCGAGGGGATCGGCTCCAACGTGCTCGTGATCGAGGGCGCCGACGCGCTGCACGGCTGCACCCACCGGGTCGGCCCCGACCACATCGAGGTGGCCTCGTTCATCGGCCTGGCCGCCGTCACCGGCGGCGACCTCCTGATCGAGGACGCTGCCGTCGAGCACCTGCGCGCGATCCGCCACAGCTTTCGGCGGCTGGGCGTCGAGATCGAGATCCAGGGCACCAGCGTGCGCGTGCCTCCCGGCCAGGAGCTGGTCGTGGTCGACGACATCCACGATCAGGTGCCGAAGATCGACGACGGGCCGTGGCCGATGTTCCCCGCCGACCTGACCTCGATCGCGGTCGCGGTGGCGACCCAGGCCAAGGGCACGGTGCTGATCTTCGAGAAGATGTTCGAGAACCGGCTGGTGTTCACCGACAAGCTGGTCTCGATGGGCGCCCGCATCATCCTCTGCGACCCGCACCGCGCCGTCGTCACCGGCCCCAGCAAGCTCTACGGCTACCGCATGGAGAGCCCGGACATCCGCGCCGGCATGGCGATGCTGATGGCCAGCCTCTGCGCGGAGGGCACCAGCCGGATCGGCAACGTCGGCCAGATCGACCGCGGCTACGAGCGCATCGACGAGCGCCTGCGCGACCTTGGCGCCCGCATCGAGCGGGTCGAGGCGTGAGCGTCGACGGCTGCCTGTCGGCGCTGCTGACGCGCGGGCTGGTGCGCACGCGGCCGGCCGCCGACATGCTGGCGCCGTCCTCCCTGCTGTCGGGGTCGGGCGCGCCGCTGCCGCTCGATCACGCCCGGCTGCTCTCGCTCAGCAACGGCCTGGATGGCTACGGCGGCTACTTCCGCGTGTTCGGCGTCGGTCCCTGGTCGGTGCGCGACATGCGCCGCTGGAACGCCCCCGACGGCTGGCGGCGGGCATGGGACGGGCGGGCCGACGGCTGGTGGTTCATCGGCGAGACCGCCTGGGGCGATCAGTACGCCTACGCCACCGGCGACGATCCCCTCGAGTTCGATGCCACCGTCTACCGGCTGGACGCCTGCCGACTCGAGGCGGAGCCGATCGCGGCCTGCTTCGGGGACTTCCTTCGCGACGAGCTGGCCCGCAACGCGGCCGCCCCCCGCGACGAGACGACCGTCGCCGCTCGCCTCCGCTTCGGCGATCTGGAGCCGTCGGTGCAGCTCAGCTACGTGCCATCGCTGTTGGCCGGCGGTGACGAGGACCTGGCCCACGTGGTGGAACTGGGCGCCCGCGAGGCCATGACGCTGGCCGGCGACAGCTACCGCGCTCTGGCCGCCGTCGCGGCCGCCACGGCGTAGATCCGGCCTCACTAGACTGCTGGCGTGGAGACCCGTCAGATAACGGCCGCCATGGTCACGGAGACGGTTCGGGCGCTGCGCCCCACGGACGAGGACCGGGAGCGCGTCAAGGGCTCGGTGGCCGACATCGTGGAGATGGTGCGAAGCGGCGGCGATGCCGCCGTGCGCCGTCTCACGGCCCGGCTCGACGGCGTCGACGTGGAGCAGGCGCGGGTGCCCGCGGCCGCCATCAAGCGCTCGCTGAAGGAGACGTCGCCGGGCGTGCTGCGGGCGCTCGAGACGCTGACCGAGAACCTGCGCGCCACCGCGCGCGAGACGATGCCTCAGCCCAGCCGCCAGGTTCTGGCCCAGGGGCAGATCGTCAGCACTCGCCCGATGCCGGTCGACCGCGCCGGCGTGTACGCCCCCGGCGGCCGCGCCGCCTACCCGTCCAGCGCTGTGATGGCGCTTGTGCCCGCGCAGGTGGCCGGCGTCAAGGAGATCGCCGTGTGTTCGCCGCCGGGGTCGGACGGCCTGCCGTCACACGCCGTGCTGGCCGCCTGCAGCCTGGCCGGCGTCGAGGAGGTGTACGCCATCGGCGGGGCCCAGGCGGTGGCCGCAATGGCGCTCGGGACGGAGACGATCCGGCCCGTGGACGTGCTGGTCGGCCCCGGCAACGCGTTCGTCGAGGAGGCCAAGCGCGGCCTGTTCGGCGAGGTCGGGATCGAGTCGCTGGCCGGGCCCAGCGAGCTGATCGTGCTGGCCGACGAGACCGCTCCGCCCGACGTCGTGGCATGGGACCTGCGCGCCCAGGCCGAGCACGGCGCCGGGTCGCAGTCGGTGCTGGTGGCCGTGGACGAGGCTGTGTTGGCGGCCGTGTCGGCCCAGCTGCCCGACCCCGCCGGCATCACGCTGCTGCAGGCCGACTCGTGGGACACCGCCCTCGAGCTGGTCAACGCCTACGCGCCCGAGCACCTGCAGCTGATGGTGGCCGACCCGCAGGCGCTGCTCGAGCGCGTGCGCCACGCCGGCGCCATCTTCATGGGCATGATGAGTGGCACGGCGTTCGGCGACTACGTGGCCGGCTCGAACCACATCCTGCCCACCGGTGGCCGCGGCCGCTTCTCGTCGGGCCTGGCCACGGGCGTGTTCCTTCGCATCCAGGAGGTGGTCGAGATCCCCGACGCCGCCGTCGAGCGGCTGGCCGCGCCGCTGGCCGACCTGGCCCGCGCCGAGGGCCTGCCCGCCCACGCCCGCTCGGCCGAGGTGCGGGCCGAGCGCCTCGCCAACGCATCGTCACTGACCGAAGGAGCCGCAACGTGAGCAAGACCGTGATCGCCGTCGACGGCGCGCCTCGCCCGTTCCAGGGCGCGCCCTACAACCAGGCCATCCGCACCGACGGGCTGGTCTTCTGCGCCGGCCAGGTGGGGCTCGACCCCGACTCCGGCGACATGGTCGAGGGCGACGTCGCGGCCCAGACCGAGCGCGCGCTGCAGAACCTGAAAGCGGTACTGGAGGGCGCCGGCAGCGGCCTCAACCAGGTCGTCAAGACCACCGTGTTCATGACCGACCTGGGCGAGTTTGCGGCCATGAACGAGGTGTACGCCACCTACTTCGTGAGCGACCCGCCTGCCCGCTCCACCGTGCAGGTCGCGGGCCTCCCCGCCGGCGCCCGCGTGGAGATTGAGGCGATCGCACTGACGTAGTGCTCCGGTACCCTCTGCGCATGCGGCCTGCAGAGGTGATCATCTCCCATCAGAGCACGGATTTCGACGCCCTCGGCTCGATGCTGGCGGCGCGCCGGCTGTACCCTGGTGCGACCGTACTCGTGCACGGCGGGCTCAACCGCAACGTGCGCGAGTTCGCTGCCCTGCACGAGCAGGAGCTTGCCCTGGCCGATGCCTCCCGCTGCGATCTGTCCGCGGTCTCCAGGGTGATCGTGGTCGAGACCTCGCAGCTGGGCCGTCTGGGCGACATGGCCGAGCTGGTCGAGCGTCCCGGGGTGGAGACGATGCTGTTCGACCACCACGGCACGGAGCCGCCCGCGTGGGTCGCGCACGAGCGCTACCTCTGCTCCGGCGACGGCGCCCTCAGCAGCACCATGGCAGGCATCCTGGCCGAGCGCGGGATCGAGCCGACGACGACCGAGGCGACCGTGCTGGCGCTGGGCATCCACGAGGACACGGGGTCGCTGACGTACGCCTCGACCACCGTCCGCGACGTGGAGGCACTGGCGTTCTGCGTCCGCCACGGCGCGAACCAGGAGCTGATCGGCGGCTTCCTGCACACGCCCCTGGATGCCGATCACCGCGCGCTCCTGACCACCCTGATCGACGCGTCCGAGCAGCTCGAGCTGGGCGGCGTGGCGGTGCTGGTCGCGGCCGCGCGCTGGCCGCGATACGTGGACGGCGTGTCCACTCTCGCCTCCAAGATCACCGACCTCACCGACAGCCCGGCGATGGTGATGCTGGTGGAGATGGACGGCCGAGTGTTCGCGGTCGGGCGCAGCCGCACCGCCGCGTTCGACGTGGCCGCGGTGATGGCAGCCCTGGGCGGCGGCGGCCACGCCCAGGCGGCCTCGGCGCTGGTGCGCGACGAGACGCTCGAGGGCGCCCGCGCCCGGCTGGGTGCGGCGCTGGCGCTCGGCATCGCGGCCGGCCCGCGAGCGGCCGACATCATGTCGGCGCCGCCCTGGTTCGTGGAGGCTGACAGCACCATCGACGATGCCCTGGCCGAGTGCCGCCGCCGCGGCACCTCCGGCGTGCCGGTCGCCTCGGGCGGCGAGATGGTGGGCGTCGTTGCCCGCGAGGACATGGGCCGCGCGATCGGCCACGGCCTCGGCCACGCGCCGGTGCGCGGCATCATGAGCGCCGAGGTGGCGGGGCTGCCGCCTGACGCGACCCTGGCCGACGTACAGCGGGTGCTGCTGCGCGGGGTCGGCCGCCTGGCGGTGACCCGCGACGGTCACGACGGGCCGCACGCGACCGCCGACGTGCTCGGCATCATCACCCGCGGCGACCTGCTGCGGGCGCTGCGCGATGCCCCGCCCGGCGCGTCGCCGAAGCGCCCGACCGACCTGAGTGACCGGCTGCGGGCCATGCCCGGCCTGGAGCGTTTGTGGCCCGCCGCCGCGGCCGCCGCCGACGACGCCGGCGTCTACCTGGTGGGCGGCGCCGTGCGCGACCTGCTGCTGGAGGAGCCCAGCTTCGACATCGATCTCGCCTACGAGGGTGACGGCATCGCCTTCGCCGAGCGCCTGGCAGCGGTGCTGGACGGACGCATGCACGCCCACGAGAAGTTCCACACCGCGGTGGTGCTGGCGGGCGACCTGCGGGTCGATGTGGCCAGCGCTCGCACCGAGCACTACGAGTATCCGGCTGCCCTGCCCACGGTCGAGCACTCGTCGATCCGCCAGGACCTGCACCGCCGGGACTTCACCATCAACGCGATGGCCGTGTCGCTGCTGCCCGCCGAGTTCGGCCTGCTGTTCGACCCCTACGGCGGCGAGGGCGACCTCGGCCGCGGCATCGTGCGGGTGCTGCACAACCTGTCCTTCATCGAGGACCCGACCCGCATCTTCCGCGCCATCCGCTACCAGAACCGCTACGGGTTCGACATGGACGGCCTCACCCTCCAGCTGGCCCGAAGCTGTGTCGAGATGGGGCTGGTGGGCGACCTTTCCGGGGCGCGCGTGCGGGATGAGCTGGTGGCGCTGCTGGGCGAGGAGGAGGTGGCGGGCGCGCTCGTCAGCCTCGATCAGCTGGGATTGGCCGGCGCCGTGCACCCGGCGCTCGACTGCGGCCCGGCGTCGGTGCAGCTGGTGGAGCGACTCGACCGCGCCCGCCGGCGCCACGCACCGGAGCTGCCGCCCTGGCGCGGCCGGCTGGCCGCGATCGCGCGCGGCATCCCGGGCGGCGAGCTGGACGCGTGGCTGGAGCGGCTGCGGGTGCGGCGGCGCGACGCCCGCGTGGTGGCGTCGGCGGCCGTGGTGCCGCCGCGGCTGGCCGGGGCGCTGGCGGAGACCGCCGAGCCGGCGCGGATCGCGGAGCTGCTGGCGCCGCATCCGGCCGAGGTGGCGCTGATGGTGGTGTCGCTGGAAGGGCCCGCGGCGGAGTCCGCCGAGCTGTACCTGGGGCAGCTGCGTGACCTGCGGCTCGACATCGACGGGGACACGCTGCGCGAGCAGCTGGGGATGGCGGAGTCGCCGCAGGTGGGCACGCTCCTGGCCGAGCTGCTGCGGCGCCGCCGAAACGGCGAGCTGGGTGGCCGCGATGAGCAGCTCGAGGCCGCCCGGGAGCTGCTCGCCGAGGTCGCGGGATGAGGCTCAGCGCCGCGAACGCCAGCCGCTGGCGCGGCCAGCCGGGCCATTACGAGGCCTGGCACCTGCGCCTCGGCGACCCGCACAGCGCCGCGTCGGCCTGGATCCGCCACAGCTTCCACGTGCCCCCGGAGGCCGCCCCCGGCGAGTCCACCGCCGAGCTGTGGTTCGTCGGGCGCGACCCCGACGGCGTCGCCTATGCCCGCCGCCAGAGCTTTTCGATCGACCAGTTCCGGACCGGCGCCGGCGGCTTTCCGCTCACGCTCGGCCCCAGCTCGCTGGATGTGGCCAGCGCCAGCGGCCGCGTCGACGAGGCGCGCTGGGACCTGCGCTGGTCGCCCACCGGCGAGCCCTTCGGGTACGGCGGCGGCGGTAGCCGTCGGAGGCGGGCGGAGATCGTCGTCAGCCAGCCGACGATCCGCGCCAGCGGCACCTTCGTCATCGGATCGCAGGAGCTGGAGGTGCGCTCCTGGCCGGCCCATCAGCTGCACGCCTGGGGCAACCGCCACGCAGAGGCGTCGGCGCGGGTGCACTGCAACGCCTTCGCATCGCCGGACGACTTCGTCGAGGTGTTCAGCCGCCGGTACGACAATCTCGGCAAGCACACGCCGGTGATCTCGACCGGCGCGGTGGTCGCGCAGGGCGAGCGCCATGAGCTGCACGGCGCGCTGCGGGGGCTGGCGGCGCGGGCAACCATCGAGCCGAACCGCTACCGGTTCACCATCCGGGGGCCGTTCCTGAGCATCGAGGGTGAGGTCCACTGCGCGCTGGCGGACATGGTCGGCGTCTCCTACCGCGACCCCGACGGCGGCCGCGTGTACGCCTACGCCGCCGACCACGCCGTGATCGAGGTCGAGGTGCGCCGTCGGACGGTGCGCGGCTGGTCGCGGGCAGCGCGGCTGTCGGCCGGCAGCTGCGCCTACGAGTACGCCAGCCGGATGCAGGTGCCGGGTGTCGAGGTGGTGCTGTGAGCGCCGGACTGGCCTGGCGCCAGGAGCCGCTGCCGCTGCTCGACTGGGCGACGGCGCCGGCCGGCGTGCGGGTGTCGTTCACCTGCCGTCACGGCGGCGTGTCTGCGGGTCAGTTCGCGTCCCTCAACCTGGGGGCGCTGACGGCGGACGACGCGGCGAACGTGGCCGAGAACCGGCGGCGGGCCGTGGCCGGCGCGGGCGGCGACGGAGCGACGGCGACCATGGCCTGGCAGGTGCACGGCACGGACATCCGCGAGGTGACCGATGGGCCGTCCTCGGGACGCTTCCTGCAGCCAGGTGCCGAGCCGTTCCCCAAGTCGGACGGCCTGGTCACCAGCAGCCGCGGCCGGGCGCTGACGCTGCTCACCGCCGACTGCCTGCCGGTCGCGATCGCAGCCGCCGACGGCAGCCGGCTGGCGCTGCTGCACGCCGGCTGGCGTGGCATCGAGGGCGGCGTGATCGAGGCCGGTGTGGCGGCCGTGGGCGGCGAGGCGGTGGCCGCGATCGGGCCCGGGGCGGGACCGTGCTGCTACGCGGTGGGCGAGGACGTGGCCGGCCCGCTGGCCAGGCGTTTCGGTGAGGACGTCGTCCGCGACGGACGCGCCGACCTGTGGCTGTGCGCCGAGCGGGCGCTTCGCACGAGCGGCGTCGAGCAGGTGGCCGTTGCTGGCGAGTGTACGATCTGCACCGAGGACCGCTACTTCTCGCACCGCCGTGACCACGGCGTCACCGGCCGGCAGGGGGTGGTGGGGCTGCTTGCTTGATCCGGCCCTGATCGCTGAGAACCTGGCGCTGGTGCGCGAGCGCGTTGGCCCGGACGTGGAGATCCTGGCCGCCACCAAGTACGTCGAGGCTGACGACCTGCCGGCGTTGCACGAGGGGGGCGTGCGGCTGGTCGGAGAGAACCGGTCGGACGCGCTGATCACCAAGCAGGAGGCGCACCGCGACCTGTTCACCTGGGACTTCATCGGCCATGTCCAGAGCCGCAAGGTGCGCGAGGTGGTCGGCCGGGTGCGGCTGATCCACGCCATCGACTCGCTATCTGCCTGCCGGCGGATGCAGGGTCAGGCCGAGACTCCGGTGGACTGCCTGTTGCAGGTGAACGTGGCCGGCGAGGACACCAAGGCCGGCGTGGGGCTCGGCGATGTCGACGGATTCCTCGACGAAGTGGCGGCGCTCGAGCGTGTCCGGTTCCGCGGCCTGATGACGATGCCGCCGTTGGTCGACGACCCGAACGCTGCACGGCCGTGGTTCGCGGCGCTCCGCGAGCTGCGGGATCGGCTGGCGCCGGCCTGGCAAGGGCGGCACGAATTCCGGGAGCTCTCGATGGGTACCAGCCAGGACTACGAGGCGGCTGCGGCAGAGGGCGCGACGATCGTACGGGTGGGGAGCGTCCTCTATGGGCGGTAAAGTGAGGGGCGCATGAGTGTAAAAGACATGTGGCAGCGCACCCAGGTCTACTTCGGCATCAAGGAGGAGGACTGGGAGGAGGACTACTTCGACGACGACGGCTCCGCGGCCCACGAGGATCTCGAGAGCCGCTACAACGAGCGGCCGAACGTCCGTCGGCTGAACCCGCGACGCCGCTCCGGCGCCGACTTCGACGACATCTTCTCGGACGAGCCGCCTCCACAGCGCGGCCGTGGGCGGCAGCCCGCCGCGCAGAACGGCGGCCAGCGCCACGCCGCGCAGGTCGAGCTGATCGTGCCGAAGTCGTTCAACGACGCGCAGAAGGTGGCCGACAAACTGAAGGCCGACGTGCCGGTGATCATCAACCTGCAGGCGGCGGACTCCGACCTGGCCAAGCGGCTGATCGACTTCTCGAGCGGGCTGACCTACGCGCTGGACGGCGCCATGCAGCGCGTCGCCGACCGAGTGTTCCTGCTCACCCCCGCCCACGTGACCGTTTCCGCCGAGGATAAGGCGTCGTTGATGGAGCGCGGCTTTTTCAATCAATACTGACGGCGCCGCGAGCCTACATGCGAGCCAGCCACCGCGCGCAGTCGATCATCGCCGCGTCGGCCTGATCCCCCTCGACGCCCCAGGCCAGCGCGTGCACGATCGCCCAGCAGCGCATCCGCTCGCGGTCGAGCCCGAGCAGCTCTGACAGCAAATCCAGCCGCCGCCGCACCAGCCGCTCGTCGACGCGCTCGCGGGTGTCCCGGATCAGCGACGCCAGGTCGAACTCGCGCTCGCCTACCAGCGGCTTCGGGTCGATCGCCAGCCACGGCGATCGCTCCGCCCGCAGCACGTTGCCGCCGTGCAGATCCTGGTGCAGCACCACCTGCTCGCCCTGCGACTGCGCCAGTTCCGCCGCCAGCGCCCCACCCAGGTCGGCCAGCTCCCGCTCGAACGGCTCGCTCAGCCCCGCCCATGCCTCCGGGATCCCGGTCGACCACCGCATCGCGTCGCCGGCCAGCGTCCGGAACGGATGACCATCTGCGGGAGCGTGCCATAGCTGCTCGAGCAGGCCCGCCACGATCCGCGCCGCCTCGTCGTCGTCCCTCAGCTGCCAGAGGCTCGTGCCCGGCCGCAGCCGCTCCAGCAAGAGCGCTCCCGGCTCGTCCTCCAGCAGCCGCACGGCGCCGCGGCCGCGGTAGTGGCGTAGCGCGTCTGGCTCATGCCGGTTCTCGAGGTCGGGCAGGAACACCTTCAGCACCGCCTCCGACCCGCCCGCCGTGGTCGCCGGCGCCACCCAGGAGACGGCGCCGTCGTCGCCGAACGGCTCTCCCACCGTCAGCCCCCAGCGGGCGGCGAGCCCGGCCACCGCTGCGGGCAGCGCCGCCAGCCAGTCGCAGCCCTCCCGCCCGTGCCAGCTGCGGATGTTCTCGTCCAGCTGCGGCGGGATGGTCACCATGGCCGGACTCTACGGGACGGTGTTCCGGTACGCTCTTTGGCCTCGTGGCCTCCTCCTCGTTCACCCTCGGCCTGCTCGGCGCGGGCAACATGGCATCGGCCATGGTGCGCGGCTGGGTGCGGGCCGATCCGGCCATGGCCGGGCGGATCCTGGTTACCGACCGTGGCTCCGGCCGCGCCGCCGCGCTGGCCGAGCATCACGGCGTGCGGCACCTCGAGCACAACGCCGAGGTGGCGTCCGAGGCCGACCTGGTGGTGCTGTGCGTGAAGCCGGTCGACGTCGAGCGCGTGCTGCGCGAGGTGAGCGAGCTGATCACACCCACCAAGGCGATCGCGTCGGTGGCCGCCGGCGTGCCCACCTCCACGCTGGAGACGATCCTGGACGTGGACGCCCCCGTCTTCCGGTTCATGCCCAACGTGGGCGTGCAGGTCGGCATGGGCACGCTCGCCTACTCGGCCGGCCGCTTCATCGACACCGCCGCCGAGCAGCAGGTGCTGGAGGCGTTCGGGCTGCTGGGCGAGGTGGTGCGGCTGGAGGAGCGCGCCTTCGACGCCGCCACGGCCCTGTCCGGCTCCGGCCCCGCCTTCCTGGCGCTGATCATCGAGGCGTTCGAGGACGCCGGCATCGTCAGCGGGCTCAGCTACGCCGATGCCCGCGCCCTGATCCTGACCACGGTCACCGGCACAGCCGGCCTGATGCGCGAGGAGGACATGCCGGCCAGCGCGCTGAGGCGGATGGTCACGTCGCCGGGCGGCACCGCGGCCGCGGGCCTGGCCGAGATGGAGCGCCAGGGCGTGCGCGGCGCCATCATCGACGGGGTCGTGGCGGCCATGCGCCGGGCCGGCGAGCTAGGCTAGCCCGCCGTGATCTCCACACTCGTCAGCTTCCTGACGGCTCTGTACTACGTGTACACGATCCTGATCCTGCTCTACATCATCATGTCGTGGGTGCAGCTGCCCTACAACGTGTGGATCGGCCGGGTGCGGACGTTCCTGCACGACACGGTCGAGCCCTACCTGGGGCTGTTCCGCCGCATGATCCCGCCGATCGGGGCGTTCGACCTGTCGCCGATCGTGGCGCTGATCGTGCTGGGGCTGGTCTACCAGATCCTCGCGAACATCCTGACCAACCTCGAGTAGCAGGACTGGGAGCGCGGTCGTCGAAACCGGACGGCATGTCTCTCTCACCCGCAGAACTCAGGCACCAGCGTCCCAAGCGGACGTTCATCGGCTACCGCGTCTCCGAAGTCGACGAGATCATGACCCACGCCACCTCCGCGTTCGAGACGGTGTGGCGCGATCGCGCCGACCTCGAGGACCGAGTGCACGAGCTGGAGACCTCGCTGGGCGAGCTCCGCGACACCGAGCACGCGATGCGCGACGCGCTCGTGACGGCCCAGCGCACGGCCGACGAGCTGCGCGCGGCCGCCGGCCGTGACGCCGAGCTGATCGTCCGCGAGGCCGAGGCACGGGCCCGCGAGATCATCCACAAGACCTACGCCGAGCGCGAGCAGGTGCGGCGCGAGGTCGAGCGCCTGCGCGCAGACGAGCGGCAGTTCCGCACGCGGCTGCGAACGCTGCTGGGCACCACCCTGCAGACGGTGCGCGACCACGAGGAGATGATCGCCGAGCCGGCCGGCGAGTTGACCGCGGCCGGATAGGCCGCGCGGCGGCGGTCTTCGGAAGGGCCGCCCTGGCTATACTGGGCGCTGGTTTTGAGCATCTCTCGCCAGCCCCGTCGTGACCGTCACCCCTCCCCGATCTTCGCTCCGCGTCTCATCCGGCGCCCGCCGCTCGGCAAACGCCGGGCGCTACGCTGAGGGGCGGAAGGCGTGCGAGGAGGTGAGGGCGTGAGCGTCGATCTCGATTCCGCTCGTGACCGGCTGATGGCGGAGCGCCTTCGCGTGACCTCCGAGATGCAGGCCCTGCAGGACGACCTGTCGCACTCGCTCGAGGATCAGACCGACGAGGACGGCAACGACTCGCACATGGCCGACAGCGCCAGCGAGACCGTCGACCGCGAGATCGAGCAGTCGCTCGAGGACAACGCCGAGCACCTGCTGGCCTGCATTGACGCCGCCCTCGGCAGGATCGACGCCGGCTCCTACGGCAAGTGCGAGCGCTGCGCCCAGCCGATCTCGGAGGAGCGGCTGGAGGCGCTGCCATACGCGACCAAGTGCATCGAGTGCAAACGGCTCGAGGAACGGGGCTGATCGAGCAACTCCCCCCGCTGGAGCCGACGCCGCGCTCCGCGGGCTCGTTGCAGTGGGCCGGGCTGCTGGCCGTGGCCGCCGCCGTCGTCGTCGCGGACCAGGTCACCAAGCACCTGATCGTCGACCGGATCGCGCTCGGTGACGGCCACCAGGTGCTGCCGTTCCTCGAGATCACGCACCTGCGCAACACCGGCATCGCGTTCGGCATCTTCCCCGGCCGCTTGGAGGTCGTGTCCCTGCTGACCGCGCTGGCGGTGGTCTGGATGCTGGCCCACTTCGCGAAGTCGGGCTCGCGGCACGTGCTGTTCCCGGTGGCGCTCGGCTTCCTGATCGGCGGCAGCGTGTCGAACCTGTTCGACCGCATCACCAACGGCTACGTCACCGACTTCATCCACGTCTCGCACTGGCCCACGTTCAACCTGGCCGACTGCTTCATCGTGGTGGGCGTGGTGCTGCTGCTGGTGGGGCTGGGCCGGCTCGACCACGGCGCCTCGGCGGAGCACGGCGGCCCGCCCGGCGAGCTGGTCTGATGCACTCGCTGACGGTGCCGGACGACGCCGCCGGCGGCCGTCTCGACCGGTTCCTGGCGTCGCTGGAGGAGGTCGGATCGCGTGCCGCCGCCGAGCGCCTGATCGAGACCGGGGCGGTCACGGTGGACGGACGCTCCCGGCCCAAGTCCCACAAGCTTGCGGCCGGCCAGACGATCACCTTCCCGGCGGTCGAGCCGGTCATGTCCGAGCTGGTGCCCCAGGAGATGGACATCCAGGTGCTCTACCGCGACGACCACCTGCTGGTGGTCGACAAACCGGCCGGGCTGCTCGTGCACCCGGTGCCGGGCTATAGCGGTCCGACGCTGGTGCACGGCCTGCTGCACGAGATCGGCGGCGAGGGCCTGCGGCCGGGGATCGTGCACCGGCTCGATCGCGACACGTCCGGGCTGCTGGTGGTCGCCCGCGACGACCGCACGCTGGCGCGGCTGCAGTCGCTGCTGCGCCGGCGGCGCATCCACCGCAGCTACTCGGCGCTGGTGCGCGGCCGCCCGGCGTCGCGCCGCGGCACCATCGAGGCGCCGATCGGCCGCGACCGGCGCGACCCGACCCGCGTCTCGCTCGACTCGGACGTGGCCAAGCCGGCCGTCACGCACTTCACGATCGCCGAGCTGTGCGAGGGCCGCACGCTGCTGGACGTGGAGCTCGAGACCGGCCGCACCCACCAGATCCGCGTGCACCTGGCGGCGATCGGCTGCCCGGTGGTGGGCGACCGCGTCTACGGGCACGGGCCCGAGCTCGGTCTCGAGCGCCAGTTCCTGCACGCCGCACGGCTGCGGTTCCCGCATCCCTGGAGCGGCGACCAGATCGATGTCGCCTCGCCGTTGCCGCCCGACCTGGCGGCCGCGCTGGAGCTGGCGCGGGGCAGCGCGGTCCGGGCGGAACCGGGTTTCCGCTAGAATCGTCCCGCGTTTCCGTTCGTCAACCCTCTCCCCGGCGGGCATCAGTCGCCCGGTGGTGCCTCTGCGCAGCTGCGAGGCTCCGGTCGTCTCCGCCGGCTACATACCCAACAACCATGTTCAAGGAGGCGATTGCGTGCCCACAACCGCAGTCACCATGCGAGAGCTGCTGGAGGCCGGCGTCCACTTCGGCCACCAGACACGGCGCTGGAACCCCAAGATGCGCCGCTTCATCTTCGGCGAGCGCGGCGGCATCTACATCATCGATCTGCAGCAGTCGATCGTGATGCTGCAGGACGCCTACGACTACGTCCGCAACATCGCCGAGCGCAACGGCACGGTGCTGTTCGTGGGCACCAAGAAGCAGGCCCAGGACGCGGTCGAGGAGCAGGCCCGCCGGGTCGGGCAGCCCTACGTCAACCACCGCTGGCTGGGCGGCCTGCTCACGAATTACCGCACCATCCAGGACCGCATCGCCGCGCTGCACGAGCTGCGCCGGCAGAAGGCCGAGGGCCAGCTCGAGCTGCTGCCCTCCAAGGAGCGGCAGAGCACCATCGCCGAGCTCGAGAAGCTCGAGACCAACCTGGGCGGGCTGGCCGACACGCGCAAGCTGCCCGACGCGGTGGTCGTGATCGACATGAAGAAGGAGGCCCTGGCCGTGCGCGAGGCGCGCCGGCTGGGCATCACGGTAATCGGCCTGGTCGACACCAACTGCGACCCCGACGACGCCGACTTCATCATCCCCGGAAACGACGACGCGATCCGCTCCACCGGCCTGATCGTGCGGGTGCTGGCCGACGCGGTCGCCGAGGGCCAGCTGAAGGTGCGGGCCGCCGAGATGGAGGCCGAGGCGGCGCGCCGCGCGGCCGAGGAGGCGGCTGCGGCGGAGGCCGAGGCAGCCGCGGCGGCCGCCGCTGAGGCCGAGGCTGCGGCGAGCGCCACGGAGGGCCAGAACGCCGAGGAGGCGCCGGTCGCGGTCGCGGCCGAGCAGGAGACGACGAGCAGCGAGGATGCATCGTGAGTGACGTGGCATACAGGCCGTCAGCGGCCGAGGTGAAGGAGCTCCGCGAGCAGACGCAGGCGGGGATGATGGACTGCAAGCGCGCCCTCGAGGAGGCCGCCGGCGACATGGACGCGGCCAAGAAGTGGCTGCGCGAGAAAGGCCTGGCGGCCGCCGGCAAGCGGGCCGGGCGCGGCACCGGCGCCGGCGTGGTCGAGAGCTACGTCCACGCCACCGGCACCATCGGCGCGATGGTCGAGGTCGGCTGTGAGACCGACTTCGTCGCCCGCAACGACACGTTCAAGGCGTTCGCCCGCGACGTGGCGCTGCAGATCGCGGCCGGCCGCTCGCTGCAGTTCGTGTCCGAGGACGAGATCCCCGACGCCTTTCGCGCGGCCGAGATCGACACCTTCCGCGGCAAGGCCGCGAACGAGGGCAAGCCCGAGAACATGCTGGACAAGATCGCCGAGGGCATGTGGAACAAGTCCCTGGTCGACACGGTGCTGCTGAAGCAGCCGTCGATCAAGCCCGAGCACGACGGCAAGACGATCGAGACGCTGCGGGCCGAGTTGTCCGGCACCATCGGCGAGAACATCGAGATCAAGCGCTTCGCGCGCTTCGAGGTGGGCGAGGAGTGAGCGAGCCGGCCTTTGAGCGGGTGCTGCTGAAGCTGTCCGGCGAGGCCCTGATGGGCGACCGCGAATACGGGCAGGCGCCGGAGCGGATCGCGGCCGTCGCGCGGGCCGTGGGGGAGGTGGTCGAGACCGGCGTCGAGATGGCGATCGTGGTCGGCGGCGGCAACATCCTGCGCGGCACCCAGGAGGCGGCGCGCGGCATGGACCGGGCCACAGCCGACTACGCGGGCATGCTGGCCACCGTTCTGAATGCGCTCACCGTGCAGGACGCGCTCGAGCAGCTGGGCGTGTTCACGCGAGTGATGTCGGCGATCGACGTGTCGGAAGTGGCCGAGCCCTACATCCGCCGTCGCGCGATCCGCCACCTCGAGAAGGGGCGCGTTGTGATCTTTGCGGCGGGCACCGGCAACCCGTTCTTCACGACCGACACGGCGGCCGCGCTGCGGGCGCTGGAGATCGGGGCACAGGCGATCCTGATGGGCAAGAACGGCGTGGACGGCGTGCTGGACGACGATCCCCGCACGAACCCGAAGGCGCGGCTGATCCCGCAGATCACCCACATCGAGGCGATCGAGCGAGGGCTGAAGGTGATGGACACGACCGCCCTGTCGCTGTGCATGGACAACGCGCTGCCGCTGTACGTGTTTAATCTCGACGACGAGCACAACATCGCCCGGATCGCGCGCGGCGAACGGCTCGGAACCATCATCTCGAGCGTCCCTGGAGGTCTCCCGGTGCAGGTCACACCATGATCGACGACGTGCTGAAGGATGCGGCTCGGCGGATGGACAAGTCCGTCGAGGCGACCCGTCACGAGTTCACGACCATCCGCACCGGCCGCGCGTCGGCCGCGCTGCTGGAGCGCATCAACGTGAGCGCGTACGGAACGAAGATGCCGATCAACCAGCTGGCCACGATCAGCGTGCCGGAGCCGCGGCTGCTGACGATCACGCCGTTCGACAAGGGCGTGATGAGGGACATCGAGAAGGCGATCATGGAGTCGGATCTGGGGCTGACGCCGAACAACGACGGCCAGCTGATCCGCCTGCCGATCCCGCAGCTGACCGAAGAGCGCCGCAAGGAGCTGGTCAAGCAGGTGCGGCACCTGGCGGAGGAGGGCCGTGTGGCCGCCCGCAACGTGCGCCGCGACGCCCAGCATCACCTCAAGGAGGCTGAGAAGAACGGCGAGACGGGCGCGGACGACGTCCACCGCGCCGAAGAGCGGCTGCAGAAGGTGACCGACGAGCACGTGGCGGCGATCGACGCCGCGCTGAAGGCCAAAGAGGCCGAGATCATGGAGGTCTGAGGCATGTCCGGCTGCCCTGCTCAGCCGGCTGCGTCCCGCACCAACTCCATCGTGGAGCAGTGCACCCCGCCGCCGCCCTTCTGGATCTCCGCGTAGGGCACCGTCACAACCTCGACGCTGTGCGCCACCAGCCGGTCGACGGTGTGCGGGAAGCCCTCGCACATCAGCACTCGCCGCGGCGCCAGCGCCAGCGAGTTGATCGCCCACTCCTCGCCGGGCACGCACGGCACGGTCTCGATGCCAAGCGCACGCAGCCGCTCGACGAACCACCAGGGCAGCCCCAGCGGGTCGATCAGCGCCAGGTCGGGCGCGATCATCCCGATGTGCCCGTCGATGTGGATCGAGTAGGGCGACAGCGGCACCACGATCAGCTCGATCCCGAGCGGCCGCAGCGCGTCCTCCAGCTGCTGGGCGGCCTCGTCGTTGCAGCGAAACGACGTGCCGAACGCGGCCACCGTCGGCGTCAGCTTGACGAAGCTGCCGCCTTCCATCAGCCCGCGTCCATGGATCGTTGCCAGGATCGGCATCCCCAGCGCGGCCAGCGTTCGCGTCACCAGCGCCTCCTCGCCGCGGCGCTTGTAGGGCTCCAGCCGCCCGATGATGGCCCCGCCCGGCACCGTGATCAGCGGGTCGCGCGTGTAGATCGGCGTCGTGATGTGCGCCGGCAGATCGCCCTCCACCTCGACCACCGCGACGCCCTCCGACTCGAGCGCCGCCACGAGCGCCGCGTGTTGGGCGTCCACCAGCGCCAGGTCGGGCGGCGTCCGGTCCTCCCAGTACCAGAGCCCGTCCGGATCGACCAGCGCGCCTGAGTCCTCGTCCCAGCAGTCGTCGCGCACGGCGCCGAACTCGCCGCGGGGCCTGCGCACCAGAGCCATCCGCAGCCGCCCGACCTCGTCGGCAGCGCCCCATTCGCGTCCCCATACGCGCTCCTGCTCGGCCGGGTCGGCGAACGGCGTGCCGTCGTCGCCGCGCAGCTTCGTCAGGTGATAGCCGAAGGGGTAGCCGCCGCTCATCGCCCGAGCCTACCGTCTCGATGGCAGTACTGTGCCCCGGACAAGACGACCGCGGAGGGAACGTTGGCGTACAGCGTGGTTCACAGCGACGAGATCGACCCGGCCGGCCCGGGAGGGATGGTGCGGTTCGTGCGCCGCGGCCTCGGGGTCGAGGCGTTCGGCATCAACCGCTTCGACCTGCCGCCCGGCGCCGGCGGCCTCGAACACGACGAGGCCTCAACCGGCCAGGAGGAGGTCGCGTTCGTGTTCGCCGGCGACGGCCACTGGCTGGTCGACGGTGAGCAGGTACCGGTGCGGGCCGGCTCCTTCATCCGCTTCGATGCAGGCACGGTGCGCCGTCCCATGGCCGGCGCGGACGGCCTCTCGTTCGTCGCGGTCGGCTGCCCACCCGGCGGCTACAAGCCGCACGGCCCGTTCTGATCCGGCGCCGGTGAGACCGGCGATCCGCTTGAATACCTGGATGCCCGCCGTCTCGGTCGGTCGCCTGCGCCGCTTGCTGCGGCTGCGGCGCGTCGCGTCAGTCGAGCAGTCGCTCCCCGACTCGGCGACGTCGGTGGCGATCATCATGGACGGCAACGGCCGCTGGGCCCGCCAGCGCGGGCTGCCGCCGATCGCCGGTCACCGTGCCGGCACCCGCGCGCTGCGCCGGACGGTGGAGGCGGCTCCCGGCCTGGGCGTCCGCAGCCTTGCGGTGTACGCCTTCTCGACGGAGAACTGGGGACGGCCGGCGCAGGAGGTGGACGACCTGATGGAGCTGTTCACCGAGACGATCCGCGACCAGTTCCCCGACCTCCATCGCCAGGGCGTGTGCGTGCGCTTCGTCGGGCGCCGCGACCGATGTCCGGCGGCGCTGCTGGAGCTGATGACCGACATGGAGCGCCGTACCGCCGGGAACACCCGCCTCCACCTGTGGGTGGCCTTCGACTACGGCGGCCGCGACGAGCTGGTGCGGGCGGCGCGGGCGCTGGTGGAGGAGGGCGTCACGGCCGAGGCGATCGACGAGGCCGCCCTCCGTGCGCATCTGTACGCTCCCGAGATGCCCGACCCCGACCTCGTGATCCGCACCAGCGGCGAGCTGCGCGTGTCCAACTTCCTGCTCTGGCAGGCCGCCTACGCGGAGTACCACTTCACACCCGACCACTGGCCCGACTTCGGCGAGGAGCAGCTGGCGGAAGCGCTGTCGGCCTACGCGACGCGCCGGCGGCGGTTCGGCAAGCGGTGAGCGGCCTGGTGGGGCGCGTCCTGATCGCGGTGCCGCTGCTGGCGATCGCGATCCTGGCGGTGGTGGTCGGCGGCTGGCCGATGGTGGCGCTGGCCGTCGCCTTCGGAGTGATCGCGATGCACGAGTACGGCGCCGCCACCCGCTCGCTGCGGCCGCTCACGATCGCAGGGTTTGCCGGTGTGACCGGGATCATCGTGGTCACCCACCAGGGCGGCCTGGTGTGGAGCCTGGCGGCGCTGATGGGAACCCTGCTGCTCGCGTTCTGGCTGAGCGCGGTGGCGGACGTGCGCCAGGCGGCCACCGTGCAGCTGAGCGTGACGCTGCTGGGCGTGGTCTGGATCGGTTACGGATTGGCCTTCCTGGTGGCGCTGCGCGATATCCCGCCGGCCGACTGGGGCAAGCAGCTGCTGATCGCGGTGATGCTCGGCGTATGGCTGTCTGACACGTTCGCCTACTTCGGGGGCCGCATGTTCGGGAAGCGGAAACTGGCGTCGGCGATATCGCCCAACAAGACCGTCGAGGGGCTGGTGATCGGGTTCGTGCTGGGGGCCGCGGCCGTCTTCCTCACGGTCTACAACCAGCCCAGCGGCGATCCCATCAGCCCGCTGAACGCGTTCGAGTTCGCCGTCGCGATCGCAGTCGCATCGCCGGTCGGAGACCTGTTCGAGAGCTACCTCAAGCGCGACATGGGCGTCAAGGACACCGGTCGGCTGCTTGGCGGCCACGGCGGCGTGCTCGACCGCATCGACGGGCTGCTGTTCGCCGGCGCCGCCGCCTACTTCGTGGCGCTGGCGCTGCATCGGGTCGCCTAGCTGCGCGATCGCCTAACGGTGCCGCAATCGGGCCCCGATACACTGACGCCATGAGGACGGTGGCCATTCTGGGCGCGACCGGCTCGGTCGGCCGTCAGGCGCTCGAGATCGTTCGCAACCACCCTGACCTGCGTCTCGCCGGCCTGGCCGCGCACGGATCGCACACCGGCGTGGTGGCGGCTGCGCGCGAGCACGGCGCTGACGCGATCGCGCTGGCCGACCCCACCGCCGCCGAACGCGCACGCTCGGAATTCGACGGCCGGGTGCTGGGCGGGCAGGACGGCGTGGTCGAGTTGGTGCGCGAGCTCCGAGCCGACATCGTGCTGAACGCGATCGTCGGCGCCGCCGGGCTCGAGGCCACGATGGCGGCGCTCGACGCCGGCAGCGACCTGGCCCTCGCCAACAAGGAGAGCCTGGTGGCGGGCGGCGAGCTGGTGACCGCCGCCGTGCGCCGCAGCGGCCGTCTGCTGCTGCCGGTCGACAGCGAGCACTCGGCGCTGCAGCAGTGCCTGGAGGGCGCTTCCCCGGAGTCGCTCGAGTCGCTGGTGCTAACCGCGTCGGGCGGCCCCTTCCGGGGCTGGTCGCAGGAACGGCTGGCAGACGTCGTTCCGGCCCAGGCCCTGGCCCATCCCACCTGGTCGATGGGCGCAAAGATCACGATCGACTCGGCCACGCTGATGAACAAGGGCCTGGAGCTGATCGAGGCCCACCACCTGTTCGGCGTCTCCTACCGGCGCATCGAAGTGGTGGTGCACCCGCAGTCGATCGTGCACGGCATGGCCCGCTTCCGCGACGGCGCGCTGATCGCGCACCTGGGCCTTCCCGACATGCGCGTGCCGATCAGCTACGCCCTCACCTATCCCGAGCGCGCCGCCACGCCGGCGCCGCGGCTCGACCTGTCGCAGGGGTTCGCGCTGGAGTTCGAGCCGCCCGATCTGGACGCCTTCCGGTGCCTGGCGCTCGCCCGCGCGGCCGGCGAGGCCGGCGGCACCGCGCCCTGCGCGCTGAACGCCGCCAACGAGGTGGCCGTGGCCGCGTTCCTGGCCGGCGAGTGCCGGTTTCCGCAGATCGCCGACGCGGTCGCGGCCGTGCTCGACCGTCTCGACCCTGAGCCGCTCGAGTCGGTCGAGCAGGTGCTGGCCGCCGACGCCGCCGCCCGCGCGCTGGCGCGGGACGCGCTGGGGGTGCCCGCGTGAATTACATCATCCCGATCCTTGGACTGCTCGGACTGGTCTTCCTGCACGAGCTGGGACACTTCACGGCGGCCAAACGCACCGGCATGCGCGCGCTGAAGTTCTACGTCGGGTTCCCGCCGCCGCTGGCGCGAAAGCAGGTGGGGGAGACGGAGTATGGGATCGGGGTGGTGCCGCTTGGCGGCTTCGTCAAGATCCCGGGGATGCTGCGGCCGGAGCCGTCCGACCTGTGGGCGGTCGAGGACCTGCTGCATCGCAGTGAGTCGCTGCCGCCGGAGCGGGCCAGCGAGATCGGCATCGCCTACGACCGGCTGGCGCAGCTGGTTGCGCAGGGCCGCGTCGACGAGGCCGCGCCCGCCGCCGGCGATCTGAGCCGGATGATCGACGAGACTGAGGGCGTCACCGACGCCGATCGCCGCCGCGTCAATCGCTGTCTGAGCCGCTTCGTGGAGTCGACCGATCGCCGCGGCTACTGGCGCAGCTCGCGGTCGAAGCGGCTGATCGTGATCGGCGCCGGCCCGTTCGCGAACATCCTGTTCGCGTTCCTGCTCTTGACGGCGCTCGCCGTCACCGGATTGCCGCAACCACTCCAGCCGACCGCCGTCGTGGCCGGGCTCGAGAAGGGCCTGCCGGCTCAGAAGGCAGGCCTGCGCGCGCACGACCGGATCGTCGCCATTGACGGCCATCCCATCACCGGCTTCGACCAGGTGCGGGCGCTGATCTCGACCAGCGGCGGGCACCCGGTCTCGCTGACGGTGCGCCGCAACGGCACCACCGTCCACCTCGGCCCGATCACGCCGGTCAAGCAGGGTGGGCGCTACATCGTCGGCTTCCTGCCGGACGTGATCGCGACCACCCGCAGCGTGCCCGTCTGGGAGGCCCCGGGCGAGGGTCTGTCGCAGATGTGGACGATGATCAGCGGTTCGGTCACCGGCATCCGCAGCCAGGGCACGTCGTCGCTGTCGGGGCCGGTCGGCATAGTGCGCGTCTCGGCGTCCGCCGCCGACACCGGTGCGCCCTACTACCTGTGGCTGCTGGCCTACATCTCGCTGTCGCTCGGCATTCTCAACCTGCTGCCGTTCCTGCCGCTGGACGGCGGCCACATCCTGCTGGTCGTGCTCGAGAAGATCCGCGGCGGCCGGGCGCTGTCGCGGGCGACGTTCGAGCGCGTGTCGATGGCGGGCATTGCGCTGGTGCTGTTCCTGTTCCTGTTCGGGCTGCACAACGACCTGCTGGGCGCCCAGCCGCGCTAGACCGGTAGGACCAGAGACGACCTGACGGTATCCTCTGTGGATGGTTGATTCCACGAGCTACGCGGCGCTGGACTTGACTGGGACGGCCTGGACGCCACGATCGTCCTCGGCCAGGACATCATCCAGCCCGCCCTGCGGCCGCTCCCGTCGACCAGACCGCCCCATCCTGCGTCCATCATCCACGTATCCCGTGAAACCAACCATCTGATGTCCAGCGAGAAGCAGATCACGGTCGGCGGCGTCCCCATCGGCGGCGGCGCGCCGGTGGTGGTGCAGTCGATGACCACGACCGAGACGGCCGACGTCGAGGCCACGCTGGCTCAGGCGCGGGCGCTTGCCGAGGCCGGCTGCGACCTGGTGCGGGTGGCGGTGCCGGGACGGGCGGACGCGGATGCGCTGCCGGCGATCGTGGCCGGCTCGCCGCTGCCCGTGATCGCCGACATCCATTTCAACGCCTCGCTCGCCCTGCGCGCGATGGACGCGGGCGTGGCCGCCGTGCGCATCAACCCCGGCAATATCGGTGGCCCGGACAAGGTCGAGCAGGTCGTGCAGCGGGCCAAGCAGACCGGCACGCCGATGCGGATCGGCGCCAACTCCGGGTCGCTGCCCGACCACCTGCGCCAGTTTGCGACCAACGATCCGGCCGGCGCGCTGGTGGAGGCGGCGCTGGAGGAGGTGCGGCTGCTGGAGCGACTCGAGTACCGCGAGTTCAAGATCTCGGTGAAGTCGTCGTCGGTGCCGGTGATGGTGCAGGCCTACCAGCGCCTGAGCGAGCGCGTCCCCTATCCGCTGCACCTGGGCGTGACGGAGGCCGGCCCCGCCTTCACGGGCACGGTCAAGAGCTCGATCGGCATCGGCACGCTGCTGGGACAGGGCGTCGGGGACACGATCCGCGTGTCGCTGACCGCCGACCCGGTGGAGGAGGTGCGGGTGGCCTGGGAGATCCTGCGCTCGCTGGGCCTGCGCCAGCGCGGGCCGATGATGATCGCCTGCCCGTCCTGCGGCCGCACCAACGTGGACGTGCTCGACCTGGCCGAGCAGGTGGAGGAGCGGCTGGGGACGTACGACGAGGTGTTCGAGGTGGCGGTGATGGGCTGCGCGGTGAACGGGCCGGGCGAGGCGGGGGATGCCGACTTCGGCATCGCCGGCGGCCGCGACGCCGGATTCATCTACGCCCACGGCCTGGTGCTGCGCAAGGTCGAGCAGTCGCAGCTGGTGGACGAGCTGTTTCGCGAGGTGGATGCCTGGATTGCAGCCGGCATGGTGCGGCCCAAGCGCGGCACCCGCAAGCACGTGCTGCCGATGGTCCCCAGCACCTGAACAAAGACACCACAGAGCGGGTATCCGACTACCCCAATTCGGCCATGGCACCGCCGCGCAGCGGCGTCGAAGATCCCCCTGTGAACGAGTACCGACAGACCGTGATCGATGATCGCTACATGGCCGACTGGCTGGAGTTCGGCTTCTCCGAGCTGACCGCCTACCTGGCCAAACAGGCGCGCTTCGAGCGCTACCTGAGCGATCGCGAGCCGAGCGACAGCAGCGGCGACTGACGCTTCCGCTGTCCCCGGGCGATTGCCGATCGGCTCCACCGGGTAGACTCACGCCATGCGGGAATGGCGTCACAGGCTGGTCGGATTCGTCACCCTGCTGGTGGCGCGGCGGATCATCCGCCGCGCCATCCGCAAGCAGACCGCGCAGGTGCTGACGAGGCTTGAGATCCACCACCGCCCGTCGCGCCTGCGGCGGAGCCTGCCGGTCGTGGGTGCGGCGGCACTCGCGGCGGCGGCCGGCGCGGCGGTGCTGGCCGGACGCCAGCAGCGCGGCGGCTGATGTTCAGCCACGTCGTGGTGTTCCGGTTCAAGCCGGGTACGAGCGACCAGCAGGTGGATGCGATCGAGCGCGGCCTGGCCGGACTGCGCGCGCGGCTGCCCGATATGCGGTCGTATGCGTACGGTCGTGACCTCGGCATACGTGAGGGAAACGGCGACTTCGCGGTCGTTGCCGAGTTTGACGACGAGGCCGCCTGGCTGGTCTACCAGCAGGATGAGGAGCACCGGCGTGTGATCGATCAGTTGATCGTCCCGGTCACCGCGGAGCGCCACGCGGTCCAGCTCCGTCACCCCTGATCGGTACACTGCTGCGGCTGTGACCGAGCCCTCGCCGTACGTCCACCTTCACGTCCACAGCGAGTACTCGATCCTCGACGGCGCCTGCCGCATCGGCCCGCTGGTGGATCGGGCAGCTGAGCTGGGGATGCCCGCCATCGGGCTGACAGACCACGGATCGATGGCGGGTGCGGTCGAGCTCAGCCGCACCGCCGCGAAGGCCGGGGTGAAGCCGGTGCTGGGATGCGAGGTCTACGTCGTGGATGATCACGCGGCCCGGCCGCAGCGTGAGAAGCGCGCTCACCTGACGCTGCTGGCGGAGACCACCGAGGGCTACCACAACCTGATCCGGCTGGTCTCGAGCGGGTTTCTGGACGGCTACTGGTACAAGCCACGGGTCGACCTAGAGCAGCTGGCGGCGCATGCCGGCGGCGTGATCGCGCTGTCGGGCTGCCTGTCCGGACGCGTCTGCAAGGCGCTTGTGGACGACGACCCGGCCGGCGCCCGCGAGCAGCTCGACCGGCTGGTACAGATCTTCGGCCGCGACGACGTCTACGTCGAGATCCAGGACGGCGGAATCGACGTGCAGACCCGGATCCTGCCCTCGCTGGTGGCGATGGCGAAGGACGCCGGCCTGCCCATGGTCGGAACCGGTGACGTCCACTACCTGACCCGCGACGACGCGATCCCGCACGAGGCGCTGCTCTGCATCCAGACGCAGGACAAGCTCGACAACCCCGATCGCTTCCGCTTCTCCAACCACGAGTTCTATCTGAAGTCCCCGCAGGAGATGTACGCGCTGATGGGCGAGCGCTTCGGCGAGGACACGCTGCGCCGCACGGTCGAGATCGCGGACCGCTGTAGTGCCGAGGTCGGCCTGGGCGCGATGCACTTGCCGCACTTCGAGGTGCCCGAGGGCCAGACCGCCGTTGGCTACCTGCGCGACCTGGCCGAGTCCGGTCTGCGCGAGCGCTACCCGCATGTGACACCCGAGCTGCGCGACCGGCTCGAGTTCGAGCTGAAGACGATCGAGGAGATGGGCTTCCCCGACTACTTCCTGATCGTGTGGGACTTCATCCGCTTCGCCCGCGAGGACGGCGTCTCCGTCGGCCCGGGACGCGGCTCCGCCGCCGGCTCGCTGGTCGCCTACTGCCTGCGCATCACCGACCTCGATCCGATGGCCTACTCGCTGCTGTTCGAGCGGTTCCTGAACCCCGGCCGCAAGAGCATGCCCGACATCGACATCGACTTCGCGGTGGCCGGCCGCGAGCGCGTCATCAACTACGTGGCCGAGAAGTATGGCCGCCGCAGCGTCGCCCAGATCATCACCTTCGGCAAGATGCAGCCCAAGGCCGCGATCAAGGATGCGGGGCGCGTGATGGGCATCGGCTACGGCGAGGTCGACCGCATCGCCAAGCTGGTGCCCGAGGGCCCGAAGGTGTCGTTCGAGGAGTGCATGAAGCCGGGCGCCGAGCTGCGCAAGGTCTACGACGTGGACGACACCGCCCGCTCGATCGTGGACATGGCGCGGCCGCTGGAGGGTGTCGTCCGTAACGACTCGATCCATGCCGCCGCGGTCGTGATCGGCGACCGGCCGCTGACCGAGTACCTGCCGCTGCAGCAGAAAGGCGCCGAGGCCGAGGTCGTGACGCAGTTCCCGATGGGCGACGTCGAGGCGCTGGGCCTGCTGAAGATGGACTTCCTGGGGCTGCGCAACCTGGACGTGATCGACCGCGCGGTGGAGCTGGTCGAGCAGACCAGCGGGCAGCGGCTGTCGATGCAAGACCTGCCGCTGGACGACGCCCGCACCTACGAGATGCTGACCAGGGGCGACGCGACCGGGGTGTTCCAGTTCGAGTCGGGCGGCATGCGCGAGGCGCTGCGCCAGGTGCGGCCCACCCGCTTTGAGGACCTGATCGCGCTGGGTGCCCTGTACCGGCCCGGCCCGATGCAGAACATCCCCAAGTTCGCCGCTCGCAAGAATGGCCGCGAGCCGGTCACCTACCCCGATCCCCGGCTCGAGGGGATCCTGTCGGAGACGTCCGGCATCACGGTCTACCAGGAGCAGAGCATGCTGATAGCCCGCGAGATCGCCGGGTTCAGCCCCGCCGAAGCGGACGACCTGCGCAAGGCGATCGGCAAGAAGATCCGCTCGCTGATGATCTCGCTGAAGGACAAGTTCATCGACGGCTGCCTGGCCAACGGCATCTCGCGGCAGGTTGCCGAGCAGCTCTGGGACGACAACGAGCGCAGCAGCGACTACTCGTTCAACAAGGCGCACGCAGCCTGCTACGCGCTCATCTCGTACCGCACGGCCTGGCTGAAGGCCAACCACCCCGCCGAGTACATGGCCGCCCTGATCTCCTCGGTGATGTCGACCAAGGACCGGGTGCCGTACTACGTGTCGGAGTGCGAGTCGATGGGCATCGAGGTGCTTCCGCCCGACGTCAATTCCAGCCAGGCCGACTTCGCGGTGGTGGACGGGCGCATCCGCTTCGGACTGACGGCCGTCAAGAAGGTCGGCGATGGGGCCGTGCGGGCGATCATCACCGCCCGCGAGGCGGAGCCGTTCACGTCGATCTGGGACTTCTGCGAGCGGGTCGACGCCTCTGTCCTGAACAAGGGCATGCTCGAGAGCCTGATCTGTTGCGGCGCGCTCGACTCGACCGGCGCCACCCGCCGCGGCATGATGGAGGTGATGGACGCGGCCCACGCGTCCGGCACCAAGCAGCAGGCCGACACGCTGATGGGGCACATGTCGATCTTCGACCTCGGCGGCGATGGCGACGGGAACGGCGACGCCCCGCTGGCGCGCAGCCACCCACCGGTGCCGCCGGGCGAGTGGGAGCGGGGCGAGCTGCTGGCGCGCGAGAAGGAGGCGGTCGGGCTGTACGTCTCCAGCCACCCGCTGGCCGACGTCCGCGACCAGCTGGCGCGGCGCTCGGACCTACCGCTGGCGCAGGCCGGATCGCTGCGCGACGGCCAGGTGGTGACGGTGGGCGGGCTGGTCACCGCGATCAAGCCGTTCGTGACCCGCAAGGGCGATCACATGGCCTTCGCGGAGATCGACGACACCACCGGCACGATCGAGGTGGTGGTGTTCGCGAACACGCTGGCGGCGTCCCGCCAGCTGCTGGTTGCCGACTCGGTGGTGCTGGTGAAGGGCCGCGCCGACCGCAAGAACGAGGGCGAGGTGAAGCTGGTCGCGATCGAGATCCTGCCCTTCGAGGCCACCGCCAACTTCGGCGTGGTGCGGCTGCGTCTGGACGCGCGGGAGACGCCGGCGGCGATCATCGACGACCTGAAGTCGCTGATCGGCGAGTTCCCCGGCGACGCGCCGGTGCTGCTCGAGGTGCAGACCTCGGAGGGGCCGAAGACGCTGCGGTTCGGCCCGGAGTTCAAGGTGCGCCCCGACGGCGACTTCTTCGCGGAAGCGAAGGCGCTGCTCGGCGACGCGGCGTTGATCGCCTAGCTGGCCACGCCCTGCACCATCCGCTCCGGCGGCCCGGCATCCGACCTGGAGCCTAGAATGCGGCGATGATCCTGGCCGATCTTGAGCTGGACCTGGACGTGTTCCAGGGGCCGTTCGACCTGCTGCTGGCGCTGGTGCTGCGCGAGGAGGTCGAGCTGGCCGACGTGCCGATCGCCGAGATCGTGGTCGCCTACGTCGAGCGCGCGTACGAGAAGGGCGAGCTCGACCTGGAATCCGCCAGCGAGTTCCTGGTGCTGATGGCGGCGCTGCTGGAGATCAAGGTGCGCCTGCTGTTCCCCGGCGAGGCCGAGGAGGACGAGCTGTCTCCGGAGCAGGCCGAGGCAGAGCTGTTCCAGCGGCTGATCGAGTACCGCCGCTTCCAGGGCGCGGCGGCCTGGCTGCGCGACCGCACGGCCGGCCCGCCCCGCGTGTTCCGCATCGGCCCCGCGCCCCTTGCGCCACGGCCGGAGCCGGTGGTGGTCGAGTTCAGCGAGGACCCCTGGCAGCTGGCGGCGGCCGTCGACCGGCTGCTGGTGCCGCCCCCGCACATCGACGTGTCGTCCGTGCGGCGGCCGCTGGTGCCGGTGGAGCGCTTCCTCGACCACTTTCGCACGATCCTGCGCACGCGCCGCGGCTTCCAGTTCGAGGAGGCGGTGAAGGGGCTTGACCGCCTGTCGCAGGCGGCGGCGTTTCTGGCGCTGCTGGAGATGATCAAGCGCGGCGAGGTCGTCCCCGAGCAGCCCCGGCTGTTCGCCCCGATCAGGGTCGTGGCGGCCCCGGGGGCCGCTGCCGAGGCTGAGGTCGACGCCGACCGGGCGATCGCATGAGCGAGCTCACCCACACGGTCGAGGCGCTGCTGTTCGTGGCCTCCGAGCCGCTCACGCCGAAGGAGCTGGCCGAGCTGACCGATGCTGCCCCCGAGCGGATCGAGCGGGCGCTGGGCGCGCTGGCCGACCGTCACTGCGAGGGGCGATCCGGCGTGGTGCTGGAACGGGTGGCCGGCGGGTATGGCCTGCGTGCCGCCCGGGAGACGGCCGAGGTCTGCGCGCGATTGGTCAACCGTCCCAGCGCCAAGGGCCTCAGCCAGGCCGCGTTGGAGACGCTGGCGATCGTGGCCTATCTGCAGCCGGTGTCGCGGCCCGAGATCGCCCGCATCCGCGGCGTCGGCGCCGACTCGGCCGTCGGCGGGTTGATCGAGCGGGGTCTGATCGAGGAGGCGGGGCGGGCCGACACCCCGGGCACGCCGGTCGTCTACCGCACGACCAGCGCCTTCCTGCGCGTATTCGGCCTGGGCGAGGGCGAGGATCTGCCGGCGCTGTCGGACTTCGAGCTGACCGAGGCCGATCACCAGGCGCTGCGAGCGCGCCTGCACCTGGTCGCCGACCAGCGTGCCGGTCAGGCTTAACCGGTACCTGGCCTCCGCCGGGGTGGGGTCACGGCGAGCGGTGGACGAGCTGATCCGCGACGCCCGCGTGACCGTGAACGGCACCGTGGCCGAGCTCGGCACGAGCGTCGGCGAGGGAGACGAGGTGTGCGTGGACGGCCGTCCCGTCAGCGCCGAGCGGCAGGCGTGGGTGCTGCTGCACAAGCCGGCCGGCGTCGTCACCACGGCGAACGATCCGCAGGGGCGCCCCACGGTGCTCGACCTGGTCGGCTCGCCGCTACGGCTGTTCCCGGTGGGCCGGCTGGACATGGACACCACCGGCGCGCTGCTCTTGACGAACGACGGCCTGCTCGCGCACCGCCTGATGCACCCCAGCCACGAGGTGGACAAGGTCTATGTGGCAGACGTGGAGGGTCGGCCGGATGCGGCCGCGCTGGAGCGGCTGCGGTGCGGGGTCGAGCTGGAGGACGGGCCGACGGCGCCGGCGCAGGTGAGCGAGCTGGCTCCGGGCCGGATCGAGCTTCGCATCCACGAGGGCCGCAACCGGCAGGTGCGCCGGATGTGCGAGGCGGTGGGACACCCGGTGCTGCACCTGCACCGGTCGGCCTACGCCGGCCTCAGGGTGGAGGGTCTTGCGCCGGGCCGGTGGCGTGAGCTCGAGCCCGCCGAGCTCGACCGCCTGCGCAGGCTGTGACGATCTGTGCTCATCGCCACTTGACATAACCGGGACGGCTTTGCGATACTGCCGCTAACACTTCCCTTACAACTGGGAAGCGTCGGAGGAGCAGGGCAGCTCAGGCGCGCGGCGGGCGCTTCACCCGCCGCGCGGGGGTACCCGAAAGCCCATCGCGGCGAGCATCTCGGCGAGCGTTAGGTCGGCCACCTGGGAGGCGCGGTCGCGGCCCCGTGCCAGGATGCCGATCAGCTCCGTCTCGTCGGCCCGCAGCTCGAGGTAGCGCTCCCGGATCGGCCGCAACAGCTCGACCACGGCGTCGGCCACGTCCCCCTTGAAGTCGCCGTAGCCCTTGCCGTCGTAGGCGGCCTCGATCGCTTCCGGCGACTCGCCGGTGGCCACCGACAGGATCTCGATCAGGTTCTCGATGCCCTGCTTGCCCTCGCCGCGGCGCACCTCGCGCCCGGAGTCGGTCACCGCCGAGCGGATCTTCCTGGCGACCACCTCGGGCGGGTCGACCACCAGCACCGTGCCCTGCGGCGTGCCGCGGGTGGTCGACATCTTGTTGTCCGGTTCCTGCAGGTCCATCACGCGGTCGCCGCTTGTGGGGATGGCCGCCTCGGGCAGCGGGAACAGCTCGCCGAACCGCGAGTTGAAGCGCTGCGCGATGTTCCGGGCCAGCTCCAGGTGCTGGCGCTGATCGTCTCCCACCGGGACGCGGTCGGCCTTGTAGAGCAGGATGTCGGCGGCCTGCAGCACCGGGTAGGTGAACAGGTCGGCGCTGACGGAATCGCGGCCGGTGCTCTTCTCCTTGAACTGGGTCATCCGGTTCAGCTCGCCCATGGTGGCAACGGAGCCCAGCAGCCAGGCGCCGTAGGCGTGGGCGGCCACGTGGCTCTGCACGAACAGCGTGCAGCGGGCCGGGTCGAGACCCGCCGCCAACAGGGTCGCGGCCGTGTCGAGCGTGTTCTCATGCAGGGTCGCAGGTTCGTAGGGCACCGAGATCGCGTGCAGGTCGACGACGCAGTAGAAGGCCTCGCCCTGGTCCTGGTCGGCGACGTAGTGGCGGATGGCCCCGATGTAGTTGCCGAGGTGCTTGGTGCCGGTCGGCTGGATGCCCGAGAAGACGCGTGCCATGGCGGGCCATATTAGATGGTCGATCCCACGAGCTACGCGGCGCCCGCTGGTCTGAGACACGCCGGATGCCACGATCGTCCTCGGCCAGGCATCACCCGGCCCGCCCTGTGGACGCTCCCGTCGTCCGACGCGCCTGATCCTGCGCCTGGCATCCACGTATCCCGTGGGATCGACCATCGAGTCACGTCGGTACACTGATTGCTCCATGGCAACCACCCAGCCAACCTGGTCTCCGGCCTGCTGGAGGGAGCGTCCCGCGCTCCACCAGCCGGACTGGCCCGACCCCGTCGCCGCCGAGGCGGCGCGCGAGCGCCTGAGCGCAATGCCGCCGCTCGTGTTCGCCGGCGAGGCGCGGCGGCTGCGTGAGTCGCTGGCGCAGGTGGCGGCCGGGCGCGCCTTCCTGCTGCAGGCGGGCGACTGCGCGGAGTCGTTCCACGACTTCTCGGCGGTCAGCATCCGCGAGAAACTCAAGGTGATCCTGCAGATGGCGGCCGTGCTCACGTACGGCTCGATGCTGCCCGTCGTCAAGCTGGGCCGCATCGCCGGCCAGTTCGTGAAGCCGCGGTCGTCGCCGACCGAGCTGGTGGACGGGATCGAGCTGCCCAGCTTCCGCGGCCACATGGTGCACGGCGACGAGCCGAACGCCGCCGCCCGCGTCTTCGACCCGGCCCGGATGGTGCAGGGCTACCACCAGTCGGCGTCGACGCTGAACCTGCTGCGGGCGTTCACCAAAGGCGGCTTCGCCGACCTCACCAAGGTGCACCTGTGGAACCAGGAGTTCGTCGCGTCCTCGCCGGAGGGCCGCCGCTACGAGGCGATCGCCCTCGAGATCGAGCGCGCTCTGCGGTTCATGGCCGCCTGCGGCATCGACCTCGAGGCCGAGCGCAACCTGCACGAGGTGGACGTCTGGACGAGCCACGAGGGCCTGTTGCTGGACTACGAGCAGGGGCTGACACGCCGTGACTCGCTGACCGGCGACTGGTACGACTGCTCGGCGCACATGCTCTGGATCGGCGAGCGCACGCGTGCCGCCGACGGCGCCCACGTCGCGTTCTTCGCCGGCGTCCACAACCCGATCGGGGTGAAGCTGGGTCCGGCAGCGACCGCCGCCGACGTGACCGCGCTGTGCGAGGCCCTGAACCCCGGGCGCATTCCGGGCCGGCTGACGCTGATCACGCGCATGGGCGCGGGCCGGGTCGAGGAGGCGCTGCCGCCACTGCTGCGCGCCGCCCGCCAGGGCGAGCACCCGGTCGTCTGGGTGTGCGACCCGATGCACGCCAACATATTCAAGACCGAGTCCGGCTACAAGACGCGCCGGTTCGAGGACATCCTGAGCGAGATCCAGGGCTTCTTTGCGGCCTGCCTGAGCGAGGGCGCCTGGCCCGGTGGCGTGCACCTGGAGTTCACCGGCGAGCACGTCACGGAGTGCCTGGGTGGCTCGGAGGAGGTGCTCGAGGATCATCTCGACCGCAACTACGCCACGCTCTGTGACCCCCGCCTGAACGCGCGCCAGTCCCTGGACCTGGCCTTCCGCGTCGCCGAGCTGATGCGCGCGGCCGAGGAGCGCGGCGCCCCGCACCTGCCATGAGGGTGGCGGTGATCGGACTCGGCCTGATCGGGGGCTCGCTGGCGCTGGCCGCGACCGCCCGCGGCGACCAGGTGGTGGCCACCGACCGGGACGAGGCGGCGGGCGAGATCGGCCTCGAACGGGGCGCGATCGCGCGCTTCGAGCCGACCATCGACGGGGCGCTGGACGGCGCCGACCTGGCCTTCGTGTGCGGCCCGGTGGCCGAGCTGGCGTCGCTCACCGGCCAGGCGCTGGAGGCGGCTCCCTCCGGATGCGCCGTGTCCGACGTGGGATCGACCAAGGGCCGGCTGGTGGCACGGGTGGGAGCCAACCCGCAGTTCGTGGGCGGCCACCCGGTGTGCGGGTCGGAGGCGCGGGGCGTCGCGAACGCGCGGCCGGAGCTGTTCGACGGCGCCACCTGGTTCCTGACGCCGGTGGCCGAGACCGACCCGTCGGCGCACCGCCGGCTGCACACCTTCGTGTCGTCGCTGGGCGCGCGGCCGGTCGCGATCGACCCGGACGCCCACGACCGGCTGGTGGCGCTGACCAGCCACCTGCCGCATGCGCTCGCGAACGTGCTGGTCAACCAGGCCGGTGCCGGCAAGGTGGACGGCCACGACCCGCTGGCAGCGGTGGGCGGGTCGTTCCGGGACATGACGCGGGTGGCCGGCGCCAACCCGCGCATCTGGGTTGACATCTTCCTGGACAACCGCACGGCGCTGCTCGACGGCCTGCGTGACCACAGCCGCCGCGTCGACGACCTGACCAGGGCACTCGAGCGGGAGGATGCCGGATTCGTGGCGCGCTGGATCGCCGAGGCGTCCGGCCACCGCCGCCGCCTGCTGGAGGTCGCCTACCCGGCCACGCCGGAGGACCTGTACCGTGTGCGCGTGCACGTGCCCGACCGGCCGGGTGTGCTGTCCGGCATCACGCAGGCGCTGGGAGCCGAGGGCATCAACATCGAGGACTTCGAGCTGCACCACGTGTCGGCCGACCGCGGCGGCACCGTGGTGGTCACGATCGCTGGCCAGACCGAGGCGGAGCGCGCCGTGGCGTTGCTGGACGCGCAGGGCTACGGGGCGATCGCGGCGCCCGCCGTCGATGAGTGAGGATCTGCTGCAGGTGGCGCCGGCCGGCGCGCTGGTCGGCGAGCTGAGCGTGCCGGGCGACAAGTCCATCAGCCACCGCGCCGTGATGGTCGGCGCCCTCAGCGACGACCGGGTGATCGTGACCGGGTTCGGCGCCTCCGCTGACACGCTTGCCACGGTCGACGCCTTCCGGGCGATGGGCGTCCCGATCGAGCGGGTCGGGGACGACGGTCTGGTGATCGAGGGCGTGGGCATGCGGGGACTGCGGCCGCCCGACGGCGTGATCGACGTGCGCAACGCCGGCACGCTGATGCGAATCCTGCCCGGCATACTGGCCGGCCAGATCGGAACCTTCACGCTGGACGGCGACGAGAGCATCCGCTGCCGGCCGATGCGCCGGATCGCCGACCCACTGGAGCGGATGGGGGTGTCCGTCGAGACCAGCCAGGGGCTGCCGCCGGTGACGGTGCACGCGACCGGCGCGGTCGAGCCGATCAGCTACCGCCCGCCCGTGGCCTCGGCGCAGGTGAAGTCGGCGGTGCTGTTCGCAGGCCTGTTCGCCGAGCGCGGCGTGACCGTGGTGGAGGAGGCGATCGCCACCCGCGACCACACGGAGCGGATGCTGCAGCGCGCGGGGGTGCCGGTCGACCGCCGGCCCGGGTACGTCGGCATCTCGCCCGTGCGCGAGCTGGTGTTGCCGGAGATCGCGGTGCCCGGCGACTTCTCGTCGGCGGCGCCGTTCATCGCGGCGGCCACCATCCTGCAGGGCTCCAGCCTGACCCTGCGCGACATCTCGATCAACCCGACTCGCACCGGCATGCTGGCGGTGCTGGAGCGGATGGGCGCCAGGGTCGGGTTGTTCCGGCGCCGGCTGGCGGCCGGTGAGCCCGTTGCCGACATCGAGGTGCGGCCGGCCGAGCTGGTGGCGACCGACATCGAGGCGGAGATCGTGCCCACGCTGATCGACGAGCTGCCCCTGATGGTGCTCCTGGCCAGCTTCGCCCGTGGCACGACCACGATCCGGGGAGCGGGCGAGCTGCGGGTCAAGGAGTCCGACCGGATCGCCACCGTGGTCGAGCTGCTGAACACCTGCGGCGGCCACGTGACGGCGCTGCCGGACGGCTTCGAGGTGCTGGGCGTCCCGCACCGGCTGCGCGGCGGGCGGGTCGACGCCGCCGGCGACCACCGGATCGCAATGCTGGGGGCGATCGTCGGCGTCTGCTCGCAGGAAGGCGTCACCGTGGAGGGCGCCGATGCGCTCGGCGTCAGCTTCCCCGACTTCGCCGACCGGCTGGCCGCGGTGGTGGCATAGGCCGATGGTGATCACGATCGACGGGCCGGCCGGCGCCGGGAAGAGCACGATCGCCCGGGCCCTGGCCGAGCGGCTGGGCCTGCGCTACGTGGACACGGGCGCGATGTACCGGGAGCTGACGGCGGCCGCGCTGGCGGCCGGCGCCGACCTCGACGACGGCGCCGCGCTGGCCGCGCTGGCCGAC
>Ga0075425_100000364_pt1 | contig 41771 bp, 38 predicted proteins | sample SoiMethybrSBSTD4_FD_75300 | JGI IMG/M metagenome (GOLD analysis project Ga0075425, IMG submission 75300) | Bulk soil microbial communities from a Populus tree surrounding site in Tennessee, USA - Soil MetaG P. TD hybrid SBSTD4 | ecosystem: Environmental > Terrestrial > Soil > Tree plantation... | reverse complement strand
TGCCGCGCGTTAGTCCGAAGTACTGCTTCTCTTTGCCAAGGACATAGTCGAGAGTTTGCTTCTCGTGATTTAAGCGGTAGAATTCCGCCACTCTCGGTTTTGCGTCGGCGTCGTAATGGCGAAATTCGGACTCAGACTTTTCCGCTCTGTACCGGCCTTCCACAAAGTCTTCCCACTGATCCAAATTGGAGAGCGGGCTTGAAGACTCTGGAATCCCTGCGCTCATTCGGTGCCGCTCCCGGCTGGCCTTCATAGTTTAAGGCCGAACAGTCCGGTTACCAAGGGCTTTCCAAGCCTGATAACATTGAGAGAACGCCCTTTCACAGGATCTTTATCGTGCGATCAAGATCTCTGGTAGGGAATATCAACCACCATGATCGCGTGAACCACCCTGAAAAAAGGGTCTCCGGGCATCTGGTAGGACTTCTTGGGCGATGGGCCATCGTCCTGGCGGATGGGCAAGGTCACCGGGCTGAGAGCCCGCGGTCCGCATCCGGAGGCCAAGGTGGCACTTGAAGCGACCTTTCCCCCGCGCTCGTGAGTTTCTGAGCTGTCAATCGCAGCGAATCGCGCGAGACGAACATTGACAACCGAAGTTGCAAGGTCATAGGCTACGCCGACCTGCGGAGCGGAAATAATCCGTTCGTAGAGAACTGTACTCCATGCCCGGAACTATTGTACCGAGACTGACGGGATTCTTTCTCCTTGTGACGTGTGTCGTACCGGCAAGCGAGTCAGGAATTCAAGGCGCGATTAGGCCCGGTTCGCGGGTTCTGATGGACGCTCACAACTGTTACCCGTATGACGGTCAATGGGCAGACCGCATCGAGCGCGCGCTCAAAACCGGTACACCGCTGGCGATCGAGCAGGACTTGTTCTGGTATACAGATCCTCACACGCACCAGTCGCAGTCAATCGTCACCCACGGAAAACCGATCCATGGTAACGAGCCGACCATGCGCGACTATTTCTTTGAGCGCATACGTCCGTTGATGGAAGCGGCTTTGCAGGAAGGCGACCAAGGGGATTGGCCTCTGGTGACACTCAACCTGGACTTCAAGTCCGACGAAGCGGCGCATCATGCCGCGGTATGGAAACTTCTCAAACAGTACGAGGGCTGGATTTGCAGCGCCGAGCGTACCGTCGACATTCGCAAGGTGATGCCGATGACGATCAGGCCTCTTCTTGTTCTCACGGGCGAGGCTGACAGCCAGGAGCGAGACTTTCATGACATTGTTCCGTTGGGCGAAAGGTTGCTGGCGTTTGGCGCGATTCATAACAAGGGCAGGAACCCCATGTCGCCCGCTGAGGTTATGGTTCAAGAGCCCGCCAACAACTACCGGCGCTGGGGGAACAATCCCTGGAATGTTGTAGAGCGCGGCGGTCAGAGAAAGGCCGGGCCTTGGACGACGCATGACGAGATTCGGCTCCGGCAGCTCGTGACTCGTGCCCACGAGCTCGGCTTGTGGATTCGTTTCTATACTCTGGACGGGCTTTTGGAGCGCGACTTGGCGCGAAACGGCTGGGACAAGGGATATAATTTTGGATCCCGCGAAAAAGCTTCATTCCGCTGGGTGGCGGCAATCAGGGCAGGCGTGGATTTTATAGCTACGGACCAGTATGAGGATGTAGCCGCCCTGGTCAGGACACCGGGATCGCCGGGGAGGTTCGCTCGTGTCCGTTTCGACGGTAAAGTAGCTAAAGTAGCCGGAATCCTTGCGCTCGGGACGGATTAATGTGAAACTTCCCAAATTCAACTCACCAGGTCGGGGACCGAATAAGGGGAGCAAGCCTATGCTGCGTGTATCGCGAATCGTTTTTGTTTGCTTGTTTTCGTTGCTGCTGACCCATAGCGTCTGGGGCCAGAAGGATGCGGGAAGCATTGCCGGCACAATCCGAGATGCCTCCGGAGCCACGGTGCCGCAAGCGAAGATCACCGTGACTGAGATAGACAAGGGAATCTCATTAATCACTTCTACTGGCGGTTCGGGCGACTATGTGGCATCCCCACTTTCCATAGGACGCTATTCGGTGAAAGTAGAAAAGAGCGGGTTCAAAACGGCGGTGACCGAGGCTATCGAAGTACAGGTACAGCAGCGCGCCGTGGTTGACATTACCCTCCAGGTGGGGGCAGTTGCGGAACAGGTTACGGTCACCAATGTTGCTCCTCTCCTCGAGGCGGAGACCTCGGAACTGGGCCAGGTTGTAGATAACCGCAGTGTGGTAAATCTCCCGCTCAATGGAAGAAATTTTGCGCAACTGGCACAGCTTAGTGCTGGCGTGGCCCCTAGCGAGCCGGGAGCGCGCAACTCCGGCAGCTACGGATTCAGTTCGAACGGGGGCCGTTCTTATCAGAACAATATTCTCCTGGATGGCATTGATAACAATTCCAATCTCACGGATCTCTTAAACAACACGAGTTACGTCATTCAACCTTCGGTGGACGCGCTGCAGGAATTCAAGGTGCAGACCAACGCCTATAGTGCGGAGTTCGGCCGCGGAAACGGAGCAATTCTCAACGCCAGCATCAAGTCCGGAAGCAACCAGTTTCATGGCGATGTCTACGAGTTCTTGCGCAATGACAAGCTGGATGGGCGGAACTTCTTTGACAGCGTCCGGCCTGCTTACCAGCAGAACCAGTTTGGCGCTACCCTGGGCGGGCCGGTCATCATCCCTCATCTCTACGATGGACGCAATCGCACCTTCTTTTTCGTCGACTACGAAGGCTTGCGAGTGCGGCAGGGCCAAACCCTGACCGCCACCGTGCCATCGGTTGCTGAACGTGGCGGGGACTTTTCTGAAGTGCTTGATCTCTCCCACGCGACAGGCGTGCTCGACTGTAACGGAGTAGCGACGTACGCCGGAGAAATTTTCAACAGCCGCCAGGCACAGACTCTGGGTTCGGGCGCTATCTGCGGAGTCCCGTTTGGCTATGACGGAAGCGGCAACCCCACAAACGTGATGCCATCGTCGGTGATCGATCCCTTGGGGGCGCGTCTGGCCCAGCTTTTCCCTTCCCCCAATGCAGATGGTTCACAGGGGTTCAATTTTATAGCGAATCCGAAGCTGAGACAGAATCGCAACAATTTCGACGTGCGCGTAGATCAGAATTTTTCTGCCAAGGACACTGCATTCTTCCGCTTCAGTTATGAACATCAACCCAGCATCATTCCTGCTGTCTTCCAGGCGACCGGTGGCAATGGGGCCGACTTCTCAACCGGTGACGAAGACCAGTCCTACCGCAGCGTGGCGCTCAGCGAGACCCACCTATTCAGTCCGAAGCTGGTCAACGAGTTCCGCTTCGGCTATAACCGCATTCACTCGCGCCGTTTTCAGTTCAATTTTGAAAAGGATGTTTCCGGGCAGCTCGGCATTCCGGGTGTGCCGTTTACACCGATTAATGGCGGGATGCCGGAGTTCGACTTTGGAGACGTGGATTCGATCGGGGATCCCACCTTCCTGCCTTCGCTGGAGATTCAGAACACCTACAGCTATTCGGACAATTTGACCTGGATTCGTGACAAGCACACGATCAAATTCGGTGCTGAAATCCGTAGTGAGGAATTCACCATCTTCCAGCCCGCTTCGCCTCGCGGCAATCTCTTTTTCGATGGGCCGCTGACTGACAACCCCGCGGCCACGGGCACGGGGGGTTCGGGTTTCGCGCAGTTCTTGCTTGGATTGCCCAACGGCGGAAATATCACTAATTTGCATAACGTCGACTACGGACGCCCGGTCTACGCCTTTTATCTCCAGGACGATTACAAGATAACTCCAAAACTGACTCTCAACCTTGGGCTCCGCTACGAACTGTTCATTCCAGTCAGGGAACGTTTCGACGAACAAGGAACGTTTGACCTGGCAACCAAGACAATGCGGGTCCCCAAGGGACAGACCGCTCAATTTACACCCTTAATCGGTGCCAGCATCCCCATCAGCGATACCGCGCCGCGTGGCCTGGTGCCGACCGACAAGAATAATTTCGCACCGCGTATCGGATTCGCGTACAAACTCACCAATCGTGTGGTATTGCGGGGGGGATATGGGATCTTCTATGGAGGCTATGAAACCGGACCGTGGTCAAATCCCAGCCCGGGCTTCAATCCGCCATTTTTCGTCACGGAAAGCTACAACCAACCGTGTGGCGCGTCGTCAGCGAATCCTAATCCTGGCCAGACGGACTGTTCCATTCCAGGGCTGGCACATCTTGCCAATGGCTTTCCGGCAAGTTCTTTGACGGACCCAAACACGCCACAACTGCTGCAACTTGATCCAAAGATCGCCAACCCGTACATGCAACAGTGGAACGTGTCAAGCCAATATGAATTGCCGGGACAATCCGTCTTGCAGGTCACTTACGCTGGCTCCAAGGGAACGAGACTGTATACCTTCTACGACGCCAATCAGGCTAATCCCTCGAGCGACGCCAGCGCGCCGTTTGGCGCTCGGCGCCCAGTGCAGGAGTGCGATAGTTCCGGGAATTGTAACCCGGTATTCGACACCAGCATTTCCAATTTTGCATCGAGCGGCTCTTCGATTTACCACTCGCTGCAGAGCCGCCTTGAGAAACGGTTTTCGAGTGGCTTGTCGTTCCTCGTTTCGTACACTTGGAGCCACTCCATTGATAACGCGTCGTCGGCCAATCTGGGATCCTCCAACAATAGCGGGCCGCGCTTTTTCCGCTCCTTTCCGCAGTGGGAACGCGGGAACTCCGATTTCGACGTCCGCCACCGATTCGTGTTCAGCTACATTTATGATCTGCCCCTCGGACACGGCAAGCGTTTCGGCGGCGGCCTAACCGGCGCGACTGACAAGATTCTCGGCGGCTGGCAGATTGCAGGTATCACCACCCTCTCTACCGGGAACTGGTACACGATAACCGACGGCAATGGCAACTTTGCCAATTCTGATGGCGGCCAACGTGCTGATCTGGTGTCGGGCCAGAATCCGAACGGCCATCCTTGTGTTCCCGGAACATTCTTCAATACCTGTGCGTTCCAGGATCCGCCCACCAATGCTCCGGCATCAGACTTTTTTGGCTTTGGTAATGCTGGACGCAATATCGTTCGCGGCCCTGGTCTTCAGCAATGGGACCTGTCCATATTCAAGATCATTCAGACCAGCGAGACTACACATTTCGAATTCCGGACGGAGATCTTTAACCTTCCGAACCATGCAAACTTCCTCGTACCCTCTGGCAGCTCAAAGCGGCTGGGAGGTGGCAGCTACGGCTTTGCTACGGCCGCAGCCGCGCCCCGACAGATTCAGTTTGGCTTGAAATTTTATTTCTGAATTTCGATCGACTCTTGGCCGCACTCTTGGTCCGGGCCTCTGAGTGCCCGAATCGTCGGGGGACGTGAATGAACAAGTCCATGCGGGCGTCCAGTCGCCTTGGCAGAGACCGCCTCAAGAGTTTCGGTCTTGGTGTTGGCGCTTCGCTGATATGCCTGTTTGCCATCGCGGGTCTGGCATATCCCGAAGATGGCCGCTCTCCCCTGGCTCCCCTTGCAAAAGACGAAATCCAGTCAGCGGTCCAGATATTGAAACAGGCCGCAAAGGTCGGCAATGACAGCCGCTTTTCTCTGATCACCTTACGTGAGCCAGCGAAGCAGGACGTGCTGAACCCACGGCCTGAAAGCAAACCAGACCGTGAAGCCTTTGTGGTGGTCTACGAACGGAACAGCAATCAGACATTTGAGGCCATCGTTGATCTCAGTTCCAAGCAGGTGAGTTCCTGGAAACAGATCCGCGGCGTTCAGCCCAGCTACCTGACCGAAGATACGAAAATCGTCGAGGATGCAGTCCGGGCTGACCCTCGCTGGCAGGAGGCCATGCGCAAGCGGGGAGTCTCCGATCTCAGCAAAGTCAGAATTGACGACTGGGCTGGGGGATATTTCGGCGATCCGAAACAATCCGGTTTCCGTTTCCGCCGCGCCATCTCGTACTACGGTGGCGACCCTTCCGCCAACACCTTTACCACCGGTCCGGTAGAGGGCGTCGTGGTCTATGTAAATCTGAACACGAAAAAAGTATTCAAGTTTGTCGATACCGGAGTGGTGCCGCGACCTCAGAGCACGATCACACCCAGCTCACGGGAACGTGATCAGCAGCGAGAGCCTCTGAAGAGGTTACAAGTCATCCAGCCAGACGGGGCAAACTTCCGCGTGCACGATAACGAAGTGAGCTGGCAGGAGTGGCGGTTTCGGTTCGCGCTGAACGGCCGCGAAGGGCTGGTGCTATACACCGTAGGCTACGAGGATCGAGGAAAGTTACGCTCTATCCTGTATCGCGGGTCGCTTTCAGAAATGGTGGTTCCCTACGGCGACCCCTCAGAAGCCTGGTATTTCCGGAACGCCTTTGATGAAGGCGAGGACAGCATGGGCCGTTATGCCAACTCACTGGAGCCCGAGGCAGATGCGCCTTCCAATGCCACATTTTTCGACGCAACCCTTGCGGACGAGACCGGCGTTCCATTTGTTGTCCCCCGAGCTGTAGCTCTTTACGAGAAAGATGGCGGCCTGCTGTGGAAGCACTTTGATCGCGATAACAATCACAACGATTCCCGGCGTTCCCGTGAACTGGTACTTTCCTGGATCGCAACCGTAGGCAACTATGACTATGGATTCAATTGGATTTTTCATCAGGATGGAACGCTGGAGATGCGGGTGCTGCTCACCGGGATCATGGAAACCAAGGGTGTTGATCTGGCTTCCGAATCGCAAAACCCCGCGTCGCATGAGGGATATGGCCATCTAGTGGACCGGAACCTGCTGGCGGTGCATCATCAGCATTTTTTCAATTTTCGCTTGGACATGGACGTCGACGGAACCAGGAACAGCGTTGTGGAAATGAACACCGCAGCGCAGACGGCCAACCCGGGCAATCGATATAAGAGCGCGTTTGTGATGAAAGGAACTACGCTGCGCTCGGAAGCAGAGGCCCAGAGGAACGTCGACCAGGCGAGCAGCCGCAAGTGGAAAGTCGTGAATCCGTCGGTAAAGAACGGTGTGGGCGCAAGTGCGGGCTACATTGTGGTGCCCGAAGAAAACTCGGTGCCGTACGCGGCGCCAGACTCGTGGCTGCGGAAGCGCGCCGGCTTCATCAATGCACATTTTTGGGCCACCGCCTACGATCCTACGCAATTGTACGCAGCTGGTTTCTATGCGAACCAAAGCCGCGGGGATGACGGCTTGCCTGTTTGGATACGTGCCAATCGGTCGCTTCAAGATAGCGACATCGTGATTTGGTATACGCTCGGCGTGACCCATATCCCGCGCCCGGAAGAGTGGCCGATCATGACCGTCCACCCGGCCGGCTTCAAGCTAATACCGGATGGCTTTTTTGATCACAACCCAGCTGCTGACGTCCCCAAATGACAATCACAATCGAGCTGCAATTGCGAACGAGGAACCGATGAAGGTTCGGGTTCGCCAGTGGAAGTATGTCATTGCAACCATAGTTGTGCTTCTCGCCCCTGGATTTGAGGCTGTTTTCGGTTGGCCACAAGACGAAATCAAGCCAGTCATTGGTACGCCCAATAATCAGTTCCGCCTCGTAAACAGTTATCCGGAGTATTGGGTAGATGGCAAGCCTTTCCTCATGCACGGCGCCGCGTTCTTCTACCACCGCATTCCGCGTGATCGATGGGCGGAAGTCTTACTTCACCTCAAAGCGTTGGGCATCAACACCATTGATCTCTATCCCCTCTGGAATTGGCACCAGCCGGAAGAGGGCGCCCTCGACTTCGACGGTCGCACCAATCCACGCCGCGACCTGAAGTATTTGCTCCGCTTGATTGATCTGATGGATTTCAAGCTTACGTTTCGGCCCGGGCCGTATTTCACCGATGAGTGGCGGAATGGCGGCTATCCGGATTGGCTGCTTCGGCGCCCGGAGTACGGCATGTCCGAACAGAGCATTCTCGAAGGGCGCTATCCCCTCTGGAGCCAGTTGCAATATGACAAGTCGGAAGAGGCGGCGACGAAATGGCTGGAAAACCAGACTCACCTGGACTATACGCGGCGCTGGTTTCACGACGTGTTTGCCGTAGTTAATCCGTTGCTTGCGGAACACGGTGGGCCGCTGATCAATATTCAGATCGATGATGACCAGGCGCTCGGCCGTGAGAACTATAACGGTCCAAACTTCTGGAAATATATGGACCTGCTGCGCACGTACGCGAAAGAGACTACGCATAACAGCGCGATTCCTTATTACATCAATGGCGCGGATATGCGCGTGAACGCGGAGTCCAACGATGCCACAGCCGAGCCGTTCTGGAATACCGGACAGGACTACCAGTCGTTCGGTCCGGGCGGCTACTCGAATGTATATGAGGCAGCCAAGAACAAATTTCTGACAGAGGTCTTAAAAACAGAGCCCTTATTCCCGCCCACTCACATTGAGTTTCTTGCAGGCTGGGACCTGGATGACAAGGACACCTACGCTCGCCTGACCCACCCCTCCAACACGCTCATGGCCATGCGCGTGATGCTTCAAAACGGGCTGAAGGGGCTGAGCCATCATCCCGCAAATGACACGCTTTATCCCGCGGGTTATGAGTGCCCGTGGGCAAACTACTTTTACACCCAGGAGAATGCCATCACTTTTTCCGGGGGAGAAAATGGGCGAGCCCCTTACATTCGGCGCACCGGGCGGCTGATCGAGGGCATGGGCCCGCTGCTCGCCTCTACTCATCTCGCGGCCGACGCTGGGATTGTTTATCCGATGGCGACCTATCCGCAGACAGACCTGACCTCCGCTGAGATTCAGCAGGTGGCGGACGTTGCCGGACGCCTGCTTTGGTCAGGCGCATTTGATCATTACAATTTCGAACTCATCGACTCGGATCACACACCGCTGAAGAATTTCGAACGTTATCGCGTTCTGCTTTTGCCCAATCCGCAGGCCGGGGAAGACGCGGCCACCTTGCCACATCTGGGGGAGTACTCCGAAAAGGCCCAACGAATGATGGTGGACTATGTGACCGACGGCGGCACGCTGATCGTTTTGCCATCCCGTCCCGGAGGCGCAATTCTGGACGAACTCCTCCGCCCGCTGGGACCGCAGCAATTCATTCCGGGAACCAGCACGTTGCGTTTCGCGGACGGCTCGAATGCGACCATAGTCGGAGGCGTGTATGCAGTGTCCGAGAAGTCTGGAGTCACGGTCCTTGCTCGTGATGCCCGCGGGCGCATTGTCGGGGCGCGATTTCAGCACGGCAAAGGACAAGTGTTGTTCTTCGGAGGAGATTTTTCGCGCTGGGTATTTCCTCCCGGTACTCATCTTATGGAAGGCGGTGTGGTTTCGGGGAAGACAGCTGATTTTCCAGACAACGTTCAACGAAACTCTCGCATGGCGCTTTCGGCGCTCATGAAGGCAGCGTGCGTCGACAAGAGAGTCTCCGTCGTCTCGCCGAAGGTCCTCACCCATGCACGCGAAGCAGGGTTATACGCCACGGAGCTAGTCTCCGACCGTGGTAGCCACAGCTTCGAAAGCCGAACGGGTACGCCCGGGGCATACGGTTTTGTCGGCCTCACGAATTTCAGTATTCATCAGCCGTACCCCGGCCAACTCACCGCGCGAGATCCACGATCTGGAGAGGTAGAACAAGCGGCAAAGATACAACTGCCAGTCATCACTCTCGGCCCGCGAGAATCCTTGCTGTTGCCTTTGAGAGTTCCGCTCACGGCTCTGATTTCGTCGGCGCCTGCAGGACTCGACCCTGCGGACGAACTGTATTATTCCACCGCGGAGTTGACGCATGCCACTTACGACGGCAGCACCCTAAAATTCGACTTCAACACGCCCAGCGATGGCGAGATCGCATTGCGACTGGCACGCCGGCCGCAGACGGCTCGGCTCGATGGCAGGTTGGTGAGCGTCATACAAGCGGCAAACCGTCTCCTCATTGTGAAAATTCCTAAGGGCATCAGTCCGGAGTTCAGGCGCACCCTCGTACTTGAATATCCGTCGGCCCAACCTCGGCTGGTTTTTCATTCGAAAAATGACTGGATCGTCGGGGAGGCAAATACGGTTCAGATGACGATCCACAATCCACGGAAAAGATCGCTCAGCGGAGAGCTCACTCTTCGAGCTGCTCGCCTGACGAGCCACGCGCCGCTGTCGGTACACCTCGCGCCGCAATCCAGCCGCGTAGTCGACGTGCCGCTGGACTTGCCGCCGGATGCGCCGGCTGGCCTCGCCGTCAACTTGACTGCAACCCTACGCGAGCAGGGTTCCCAGTCGGATTGGACTTGGCACTCTGAACTGACAGTCCATCAGCCCTTTACGTATAGCCTTCGTCCGCTGGTGAACTTTCCTCTGCGGGAGGATCAGGCTTTCCGGCTGGTCCACCCGGCTCTTGCCAGCATGGACCTGCCTGGCGAAGCGGTCTTTCATCTCAGGCTGAAGAACTGGCGCGGCCGTACTCAAACCATAAAGATTGGACTTTCTGGGGCCGACCTGAAATTTCGCGCAGTTCCGACGGAAGTAAGCATTCCCGCTCATGCCAATCAGGCACTCGAAATTCGCGCGGTCCCGACAAAGGGTTCCGGTCTATATCATTTTTCCTTTCATCTTTCCTCTGGATCTTTCGAACTGGAGGACACAGTTGTGCTGGCGGCAATTGAGCCCGGCATGGCCCTGGCCTATGCCTTTGACTACGATCGGGACGGCTTCGCGGACGTTATTCTGGAAAATCAGAACATTCGCTGTTTCGTGAGTCCATACGCAGGTGGAAGGTCCTTCGCACTCGTCCTCAAGGATTCGAATCACAACGCCTTCAATTCCGTCGGTGGCATGCGGGACACGTTCGCCAAGCGAGTCGAACCTAAGGAACTGGAGGGCCTCAACCAATACACCCGGATGAACTGGATGGGCCTCACCAACCGCCCATACAGTTTTCACATCTTCGCCAGCGCGAGTACCCAGGCAAGGGTAAAGCTTGAGTACGAAGCGCCCGACATCTACCCCGCCGGTGTGAAAGTGGAACGGCTCCTCAGCTTGCTGGGGGACCGAAATATTGTGATCCAAGACTCCACTGTCACCCCAAAAAGCATACAGCCGGGACAGGCGTATGTCCTTGAGAACTCGGTGTCGTTCCAGCAGGCTGATCAGCCTCACTACCGACGCTGGTTTACAAACGCCAAGGGGCCAACGGAATTCTCGCCCGAAAGAGAGCTATCCCTTGAAAACCCAGGATTTTTCGGAACTGTAGATCAACGCAGCGGCGAAACATTTGCGATTATGCTTCTCACTCCTCCGTTGAGCACAGAACTCAAGACGCAGCGTCATTCCGGAGTTTTTCGAATCAGATATCCTGATGCCACGATGGCGGGCCAGGCAGTTCCGTACCGAACAGCCTATTATTTCGGAAAGGAAAGCCCAGCCCGCCTGGGAGCGCTATTGAAAATTGTCAACAGACGCGTGTTGGACGGCAAGTAGAGCTCCCACGATTCCAATGCTTCCCAATATGATCGAGCTGTCACGTTAGTTCGAACTCGCCGGCCCGAAACACATTTACGACCCAGCCTTGGCGCGTGATATTCCAGTCTGGAATAATCAGTCCATGAGTCCCGACCGGCGACACGTCTAACTAAGCTGGTTAGGAGGTTAGTTGAACGTCCTTACAACAGAGCAGAACGTGCGAAAAAATTTGTCATCTTCTTATCTGCCTCGCGCCCAATTGTGCGTCAAATCAATCGGCTGCTAATCAAGCGGCTGCTTCAACAAAAGGCAACAACGTGCTGGAGCCCATGGCGAAAATGCCTAGCCGAAGTTACTGCTTCTGGTACTGCGCCGTTTATTGAAAGTGATTTTCACGCTCTTGCGGCCAATTGAGTCGTCGAGAAAGGCAATGAGCCACTCGCTCGCTGGGCCAACGCTAAGAATAATTACCGTCCTCGCGCCATTGCCTTATTGGTTGTTCCCGCGCATACGTGGCACAACACGACTTTTCCAGGCGTGTGCCAATAGGTAGTTGGCTTGCCGCAGTTGGCGCAGTGCTCTGGCTCAGCCCCCGAGTGAGGAAGTGCCTGACTTAGTTTTAAATCGTAGCTTGCGCGGCTGAGAGGTTTGGACAAGACTGCATAAGCTGCGTTGATTTCTATAATCCGTTTCTCCGCTTCAGCATGTGCTTTGGAGCCTGCGGCAAACCTGTCTGGATGAAAGAGTCTCACAAGATTGCGATAAGAGGCTTTGACCTGTTTCGCGCTTGCGTCTTTTACTATGCCCAGAGTTTCGTAATGCGTTGACATGTGTCTAGCAGGCAGCTCGTGTGAGGAGCGTATTGCGGATAGCAGGACAGTTCAATAGTTCAACCGTAACGATGAAGATTCCTAAAGAATCAAAGAAAACCGACTCCCTTTCGAGAGTCGGCTTGCCCAGCAAACCACTCTAACGGAGACTCGAACATGATTTCCCACGACTGCTGCCCCGTAAAGGTGACTTTGGTGCATGCGGCAGAGAGGCTACTGAAGCGAACTAGCGACCGTAGAGAAGGCATTATTCGCGTTTGTCCCAACTAGACGAATCGTGCCGACTACGAGTACCAGAATTACAGCCAGCATCACGGCATATTCGGCAATGTCTTGGCCCTGTTCCTCGCGGAAAAATTGGGGGAGGTTTTTCATTCTCGGGGGTGTTCCTTTCATCTTGATTCAATTGTTCGGCTGGGCCACACTTAGAGGAGAAGTAGAAGCAGTTTGCGATGCGAACGACGACTTGTCAACTGTGATTGTCTGAGTTCTCTTGAATATCCCCCAACCCGTACTCGGAACGCTTAATCACAATTCGGACAGGTGAGTCTGCCCCAGCTTCGAACGATGTCCCTCAAGAAATAAGAAAATTGTTGGCCGCAGTGCTTACAACAGAATTCAAAGACCATTGTGCCTCTTGTTGTTCGTCTTTAGCCCGAGGGATTGTATCTGAACCGAAACGAAACCGGCTACCAGTAAGGGATTGAGCGGATTGAGCGGCCAAGGTCAGATTGAGGATTGAAGAAGGCTGGGCAGTGACAAAGAGTAGCTTGATCATCAGATTCGAGGCACGAGCACTGCCGTGAGGAAACAGCCCATCGCGAAGAGCAGCAAATAAACCGCTTCCATAATCCCTGAAACGATCACGAGTGGTATGAAGACGTCGGGGCTGGACCACGGTGCGAGCTGAGGCCAGTCAAGATCGCTGGATGTGGTCACAGCCCGAACGACGGGGAAGGCTGGTGCCGAACGCGATCCCCCTTCGTGCCCGCAACTGCTCACGCTGGTTGTAGAGCACAATCTTTACCAAAATGACGGACTCGGGTTGGAGCTAACCTCGGTCAACGCCGATATTTGCAGTTAGGTCGCAAACTCCAAGGATGACAGAATTTGGCAATGTGAAAGGACTTGCATTTAATGTTCGAGCGACAAACGATATCAGAAGTTTAGCTCGCGCGTGCTCAGCATTTTGGGTGGCTGAGTATTGTCTCTCGTCGGCAGTGCGCACTGATCGAAGTTGATCGCCATGCTACCGCCGAGTTGATTGTCCACCAGCGACTGCTGACCTGCGATGAGAGCTCCATACAAATTTACTTGGTCGGAGCCACCACCGGTGAAAGAAACCACTCCGGTCACGATGACCAGACCGTAGAAGTTCAGTCCGCCGTGTATGTCTAGGTTCCCGTTCACGATCAATACGCCATTGCCGGTTGGCGATGACGTTAGCTGAACATCACCGGGAATATACGTAATTTGGGAAGCCATATTTGCTGGTCCCACAGGATTATCTGGGGGACTGGGTGGCATGGTGGGCGGTATCCCAAATGTAGGGCTGGAGTGCGTTCCACAACTCCCGCCAGTGCAGTTCCAGTTGTATGGTGATCCCGTGACGTTTGTCGCCGTCGGCAAATACCTGGCAACTAAGCTGTTTAGATCGTACGGCCAAGGCTGGTTCTGGGCGATGGGTGGAGTCTGTCCCGAAAGGAAACTCTCGGACGGTTTCGGATTATCCACTGAACTCGATGCATAAATCGCGTACTTGCTGGCATCGCAGGTCTTACCGGGGCGGCTCACGTATACATTGGTGCAGTTTCCTTTGGCGTCGAGCTGACATTGACAGCTGCAATAGTCGTACGCGTTGATGTCGAGCTTTCCATTCAAATCTACGTGGTCCTCGGAATCAACAGCACCTTTAGTGTTGACCGGGGGATCCAGCGCGACTTCCATTTGGGCCATGCGCGTGGCCCCGAGCGGAGTCACGGCTAACGACGTTAATTGATAGACGGGCGTGTAGCGCGCAGTGGACGCATTTGAGCAAGCCGTGACCACGCCGCCGAGCAGCACTTCGTGGCTACCATCCCAGCACACCTGAGTGCCTTTCGTTGTGCTCAGGTTGGTGTTGTTGGTGTAATAAGGGGCAGTGGCTCCGTTGGCTTTCAAATTCACCCGTACCCATTTGTAGTTCAACATGCCCATGGCAGGGACCGTCGACGCCCCACCGTAGGAGGGAGGATCCTCGACCGCAGTGGTCGAACTTCCAGGCCCTACACTGCAGGCCTGACCTTGCCCGGTGAGTTCCGTACAAAGCTCGCCATCGTAGTACTTCTGAGTGTTGTCCTGGATGACCCCCAGAGACACCGTGTCACTGGCATTACGCGGATTTAGGATGTACAGAATGCTGTTGGCATTGCCTGGCATCGTGGTGGGCAAGTTCGCAATGGCGTGCGCTCCCGTGCTGGCCGGTGACATGCGTTCACGGACGTTTTGCAGGCCGGCAAGAGCAGCAAAGTAAGCTTGCTCGGAACTCTTGTAATTATCGTTTATCAGCGTCTCCGAGTTAGTCATGTACATCAGCCCGACGGCAATACCAGTCAAGAGCATCAGCGAAAGAATACATAGCAACAACGCTATTCCCCGTTCATTTCGGCGCATCTGTTTGGCCTCCTTGGGCCTTCCCGGCTTCCTCGGCTAAGCGCACCGCTTTTTCAGCTTCCGCGATCTGTTTATGAATCAGAGCCAGATTCTCTTCCCGTCCTGCCAGTGCGTCGGAATACACCCGGCGGAGTTGTTCATTTTCGGTATTTCTCAGTTTGCGCTGGATCTCGTCGTAGCGCCGGATTAGCTGTTGCTCATGCAACTCCAGGGTTTCCATTGTGCTCCGCGCTTCAGCAAGCGAGCCGGGCACCTTCAGTTCAGGATCGATCGCATTATGGGTCCCTCGTTCTTCCGAGGAGTTGCTTTCGCCACTCACCGCCAGTGGCCTCGGCGCATCTGCCGAGTTTGAACTCTCAACTGCTCTGCTGGGCAAGTCATCGTTAGTAATCACTGTTTTCGCTTTGCGAACGGATTTCTTGTGTGCGAGTTCGCCTAGAGATTGTTCGTGTGACGTCGGCATCTGATCTTGCGCCCCATAAACGCAAGTTGTTATACCCACGATGAGGGTCAGGAAAGAAGTCTGGACTTTACTCTTTCGCCGGTCGACCACACTCTGTTGTAGATTCCCGTTTTGCATGCTCACCTCTCCCGCGGCTTCTCAGTAGTTGTTCAGCTTGACCGTGGTCCTCATGGTTAGCGGCTGTCTCATCTGGGTTTGCCGGTCGATGTAAGTGGTTAGCACGTTGGCCGTGATTGCGATTGCGCGCACATTTGGGAGATCGGTCGCACTTGCGGGCAAAGCGATGCTGCTTCCATCGGCCCTAAAACCGGAAAACACCGGGGCCGTTTTGTAGGCGGCGTAGAGAGTATCGTTCGCGACGGAGCTTCCCGAAAGTATGGTGCTGCCAGAGATGGCCAACGGGTTGGCATTGTTCTCGTCGGCGCTATTAAGTACATTGCTTAGCGCAGAGGAACCTAGAGCCAATACGACAGCGTTAGAAATTACCGCCGTCGGAGTGCCGTTCGCTAGTTTTTGCCTTGCAGTGCGCTGCAGAGTGCACGGACAACTGCTGGCAGCGCTCGCAATGTTGCCGTTGTTGTCCATCAACGTATAGCGCACACTGTCCACAACTCCATCGTTGTCGATGTCTCCTTCGAACCAGACCTCCCACTTTGACAAACCCACCAGTCCGGCAGCGACACGGCTGTCATTTGCAGCAGGACTCGCAAGTACTGCCAGGGCGTAGTCGTTTTGGCTGGGAAAGCCCGCCTGGTGTATCTCACGCTGGATCGAGTCGAAAAAGGTGCGCAATTCCTGCGTGGCGTCAACATTGGTTTCTTGTGCCTTATAAAGAGTCTGCAGGCGGCCGGCATAATTGAACACCGCGCCCAAGATAATCATCAGCACACCGACTGATACCAACATCTCGATGAGACTGAAGCCATTCTGCTTTGATCGGCGTTGCGAACCCCTCATTGCAGTCCCCCTACGGTGCGTAAGGTAACTGGGAGTGCAAACATCAAGTTCGAAACTGAGCTTGCGTTACCGGCGGACTGCGGCCGTGCGGAAACTGTGATCACTCTGGTTCGGTTGGCCACAATCGTTTGAATATTCCAGCGCACATCATAGATAGCTTGCCGCCCCTTATTGCCGCAGGAGACGAACTGCATCTTGTAGTTCGCGGTGATCGCTGAATACGACTGCGTGAAGTCAATGCTCGCAGTGTTGGAGTCTAGGTTCGCTCCGGCCCCAGGGCTGGCTGCGCCCGCGGTGGCGATGGTCCAATTAGTTCCACCCGAAGGGTTGCAGTCCGTTAGAGTAAAAGCGGCCGCGGAGCTTGCCGGTTGCGCCGCGATCTTCTCCAAGACTGTTTGCGCCAGCATGGTGGCGGTGGTGTCGCCTTTGGAGCGGCCATTGTTCATGACTGCTGTAATGAATAGACCGGCGAGCGCACTCATTCCGACCGCCAGTACAGCAATGGCGATCATCAGTTCGATCAGGGAAAACCCGCAAGCAGCCTGCTCGGGACACCCGAAACTCGATTTTTTGTGCAGACCTTCTCTCATAAGAGCTCTCGCCTTAAGTTTTCTAATAACTCCATACCCCGCCGCTATAGCTCCATGACCTGAAGCGCCCAGAAGGGCTGACTGAAATCGCACCCCAACTGCCATTGCTCGACAGGTAAAAGACAAACCCTACTTGCTGGTTGCCTGACCACGTGTTGCAGGCGGGAACTACGCCGCTGCACGGAACACCACGCGAGGTAAAACCAAGATTTGTGCTCGAAGGGGTAAATCCCAAATTGGATATGGCCGGGCTGCTATTTCCCATATCCAGCAAAACGTTCCTCTGCAGCATAACGAGCGGCTCGCCGCTGTCCCAGCTGCCATTGACGTTCACCGTCTCTGCAAAAATCCGAGTGCCTGAGAGGTCGGAGGCGATGTTGTACGACTTGTTGTCGCGGATGGCTTGAATGCGAACTTGCTGCAGGAGCGTGTTTAGATCTACCACCGAACTACGAAGACGATAATTATTCACCGCTGTGATCAGCGTCGGCACGGCCATCGCCGTTATGAGGATTCCGATCGTGACAACAATCACCAGTTCAATCAGCGAGAGGCCACACTCACCGTTATCGCTGAGATAATGTGTCATTCCTGCCGACCTCATCACCGCTCCCTTTCGCTCCACTGTGAACCGACTCAACATATCCGGCGGGCACTGCCGACGGTAATCTGATCCAGCAGCAAGTGAAGAACGGTGCTAAGGCTGCTGTGGGCCTCATCTTCTAAGGCGATAAAGCGGAAGGGCTGGAGGCATCCCGAACTCGCCTTCGCTTGTGGTTCAAGAACTTCCGCCATTCCCTGAACTGTACCTTTGCTGGTCTGGAATGCGAGCTCCACCAGCTCTCCGGCCTCGAGAGGTTTCGCTAACATTAGCACTCCACCTGTAGCGGAAAGCCCGCACAGCTTAGCTCGAACAGACTCTGCGCCCTCCGCACGAATCGCAACGAACACTGATCCATCGAGCTTCACGCGAGGGGCTCGCTGGCTCGAATGGGGTTGAGGAAAATATGTCATGGCGTTTGACTATCGCAGCATGGTTAGGCGCGAACGAGATTACCCAAGAACGTGACCGAATGTGTGGTCGCGGTGGATCACCATGCTGTCATTCAGCCTGCGAGACTTAGACGGATGCAGCAATCGGTAGACGTCATCAGTAACCATCGCGAGTTACAAGCGTTTTGTCGCGTGAGGCGCTGAAGAGAGGGCGATTCTGAAATCGGAAAACGAGGCGTTTTTGAGGTAAGTCCGAACCACATTCTATTATCCGTCTTTAACTATGTGCCGGTGCTACTCCCAATCCGATTCCAACCAGCAGGTTAGCCGCGCTTCCTGCTGATGTGGAAATGGGGCGAGGATACGGTGTGTGACGGGAGTGATATGGACGCCGCAGCATAACGGAAGTAGCGTACGCGCTCATGACCCTCAACAGGCCCTGGAACTGTTAATGAATGCGCAAACGCATCTTGCCCACCGAAGATTTAATGTTGACCGGTTTGGCCCGCGAGCCACAAACTGCATCCTTTCATCCATCACCGAACACTCCCGCCAAGGCATTTTCACTTCCTCCCCGAAGGGAGGAAGTGTCACCTCTGTGTCCGGTACAATCTGTCACCCATGTCTCAGGCCGCTCACAGTCTTTCAATGACTTTCCCAACCCGGGAGAGCGGTGTTGCCCGGAAAATCAGTGTGAAGATCAATGATGATGGCCGTTTCGGCAAATGAGGAGAAAGGGTTCATTTCGCTCCTCGGAACGTATCCTAAGACCTTTGATATGCTCTTTGGTTCCTCATCATACTCATTCAAGGATTTCAGATGATCAGCCTGGAAGGCCGTACGGCAGTTGTCTTCGGAGTTGCCAACAAGCGCAGCATCGCGTGGTCGATCGCACAAGGATTGCATGAGGCTGGCGCCAAGCTGGCTGTGACCTATCAGAACGAGCGGCTGGAGCGCGAAGCAAAGGATCTGATTCTAGGGCTACCGGGAGCAGAAGCCTTCATGTGCGATGTCTGCAACGACGTGGAAATCGACCGGCTATTCGGACAGTTCAAAGAGCGCTACGGCAAATTGCACGTCCTGGTTCACAGCATCGCTTTCGCTCCGGGGAATGATCTGAATGGCGATTTCGTCAACACCAGCCGTGAGGGCTTTCGCATTGCACACGATGTAAGCGTCTATTCATTGATCGCATTGGCTCGCGGTGCGGCTCCGCTGATGCAGGATGGAGGCAGCATTGTCACGATGACTTACTACGGTGCGGAAAAAGTCGTGCCGCATTACAACGTGATGGGCGTTGCGAAAGCTGCGCTGGAGTGCACGGTTCGTTATCTCGCGCATGACCTAGGCAAACGTAAGATCCGGGTCAATGCCATTTCCGCCGGACCAATCAAGACTCTTGCAGCTCGCGGCATCTCCGGCTTTGGCGATATGCAGAAAGTCCACGCTGAACGCGCCCCTTTACAACGAAATGTAGACGTGAATGAAGTCGGGGCTACCGGAGTATTCCTGGCGTCTGACGCTAGCTCCGGCATCACCGGAGAGGTCATTTACGTTGATTGCGGCTACAACATCATGGGATTTTGACAGTTTCTCGGCGCTCTCGGCGTCCTCCGCGCTTATGGGCTCTTTTTCTTTCTGTGAAACAGTTTGCGATCGATATCCGGATAGAACTCATCAAATAGCCCACCCGCCGTGCCGTAGGCGAGCGCAATGGCGCTGCGGCTCAGGGTAAGCCCAAAGCCGCGATCGTTCTGCGGATAGTATGCGTTTGAGATCGCGCCACTCGTGAATGCACCCATCGCATTCGAAAAATTAAACGCTCTTCCACCACTATCGGTGTGGCAAACGAATTCCTGCTTGACTCCATAGAGGATTCGGTGCTTCCAGGAGCCTTCACCCCGGCGAAAGTAGCGCGGGTCCGCTTTCAGCAACACGGGATAAAAGAAGTTGCTCCAGAATCCGGCAGAGACTTCATCAGCCAGCGACGCTCCGAAGCGCTTGCCAAAGCCTTGCGCACCCTGGCCATAGCCAGGAAACTCATTTGTAGCCTGGGCAAGCCCCGCCTGCAAACCCGTGATGCCGAGCGTCACCGGATCGAACGCCGACTTGGCAAATAGATGAAACTTCCCACCACGCGAAAGCGCCGGCGCATCCTGGCGGCTGGTCACTCCGAACTGAGGAAGCACCCCGAGAGCACGCTGCGACTGCTCTTGTCGTTCGATCCGCTGCTCCTGCTGACTCTTGGTCTTGGAAGGAGCTTCGGGAGCCGACGCGGCGGGTTTCGCCTGAGCCGGTTGCGAGAGAGCGGGCGGATTTTGATTCTGTTGGGTGCACGATGGCTGTGCCGAATCACCGCTTTGCAGCGTTTCAGCCTGCGCCATACCACTCAGGGTCAAGAACCAGAAGCACGCTACCCGGATTTTCACTCGCCTTCCCCCTGCTCCCCGGGATTACCCTCGATAACTCTGATCATCCGCTGATGTTCTCCCCGGCGCTCGAATGCAATCTCGATGTCACGCTCCTTTTCAAAGCGGCGGAACTTCTCTCCCCACTCTATCAAGAGGAGGCTGTCTCCGGCGATCAGGTCGTCCAATCCGAGAGTTTCAAGTTGACGCAAGGTATCCACCCGGTAAAGGTCGATGTGATAGACGTTGCCTTCCGGTCCGCGATATTGGTGTACCAAAGTGAAAGTAGGGCTTGTGACGTCATCCTGGGAAGCAGCGTGAAGCCCTTCTGCGATTCCTTTCACGAGAGTGGTCTTACCCGCGCCTAATTCTCCGCGCAGCAAAACCAGCTTGGGAGGAGCGACGATGGGTGCGAGTTTGCGTCCCAGCGCAATTGTCTCTTCTGCTGAATTTGTGAGGAATTCCTGGGTGGCCATGGTCGAGAGACCAGTATAACGAGCGTCGCCCGAGCGACCCCGTATCGGTCACTGTGAAGATTCCTAGAGCGACTTTCTCGCCGACCAAGCAGTGGAGCGGATTCCCTGAAAGCTCTGATCCGCTACCGAGTCAACCGCCATGCGCAAGGCGCGATGGTGGTCATCCTCGAGCGCCACGAACCGGAATGGCTGCAGAACGCCTGCGTTGAGATTTGGTGTTGGGCTAAGCATCTCCGCCATCCCGTGGACGGGGCCGGATTGGGTCTGGAATGCAACCTCGACAAAATCGCCCTAGCTGAGCGATTTCGCAAGTCGTAACAGACCGCCTGTGGTGGATATCGTTTGCAGTTTGCCTTTTGCGCGCTGGCCATCTTCCAGCATGACTAACGCGGGGACTGAGCCACCTAACTGGATACGAGGGGCGCGCCGTTCACAATTTGCTTGGGGAAAGTGAGTCATAGGCAACCTCACTATGTCATATCGGCTGAAAGGTCAGCGAGATTACTGAAGCAGCGGAGCAAATTTGGAAGGCGCGACTGTCCAAGGGCTGTCTAAGTGGCGGGATCGTCGGAGCATGCGCGCATTACCTGCTTCGCCAATGTCCTTCCGGACATGACCTCACCTGCCTATTTCCACGGTTGGCCTTTGGGCCATTTCCCGCGTCCGGCGGAACGCCTCGGGCAGTGCGGTCAGCAGATCGGTCGCAACCAGGGAATGCTCGCCCACAGTTTCGCTCGCGATGTCACCGGCGAGTCCGTGGAGATACACGGCGGCGGTCACCGCTTCAGGTAATCGATCGGGATTCTGCGCAATCAGACCAGCGATCAATCCGGTGAGGATGTCACCGGTTCCACCGGTGGCCATGCCTGGATTCCCGGTGGTATTGACCCAGACGTTGCCGTCGGGCAGGGCGATCAGCGTGCGATGACCTTTCAGGACGACGATGATTCCGTGGTCACGGGCGAACGTGCGAGCTACTTTCAGGCGGTCATGCTGAACTGCTGCCGTTGTCAGGCCGGTGAGGCGGGACATTTCGCCGGGATGGGGAGTGATGACAAGGGAGCGACCGTTTGCCTTGAGCGCGTCAGCCTGACCAGCGAAAACATTCAGTCCGTCTGCGTCGAGGACGATGGGACGTGATTTGTCCTGGCAAATGCGGTGGATGAATTCGGCTGTGTCTGGATGGCGCGAGATGCCTGGGCCGACGGCGAGCACTGTCTTGCCCTTCACGACTTCGTCCATGCGCTGCAGGGCATGCAACGAGATGCTTCCTGTGTCGGTTTCATCCAGCGGCTCGGTCATAATCTCGGGGTGAAATCCTGCGACTGTGGGCAGTACGGATTTGGCGGTAGCTACAGTTGACAATCCGGCGCCTGCGCGCAGTGTGGCCATTCCTGCCATCGCCGCGGCACCTGCTTTGCCCAGAGAACCGCCGATCACGAGCACGTGGCCGAAGCTTCCTTTGTGCGCACCAGGCGCACGAGGAGCGATGAGCGCTGCTACATCGTGCGGCGTAACGTGGTTCAGTGCCAGCGAAGAAGTGATTGCTCCATCGGGAGAGCCAATCGGAGCAATGACTTTTGGGCCGTCGCACAGATGGCCGAAGACGTGCGCAGGCCTTGGCGCTGTGAAGGTTACGACTGCGTTGGTCCGGGCGACAGATCCGGTTTGCTCGCCCAGCACGTCGGCATCTGCTCCGGATGGAATATCAACTGCGACGACCGGAGCGCTGCTGGCGTTCAATGCCGCGATGGCGGCTGCGTACAATCCACTCACCGGCGGGCGAAAGCCGGTTCCAAGGATCGCATCTATCAGGAGATCGGCTTGGAATGCGGCTCGCGCTGGTTCCGGCTTCAGCTCTTCCGCCGTGCGCACGAACCGAGGAGTCAGCGGTAATCTGGCGAACATCTCGGCTGCATCGCCGCGCAGCTCCGAGCGGTCCGCCAGAAGAACGGTTACCACTTCCCTTCCCGCTTCATGCAGCTTACGAGCGGCGACGAAACCGTCTCCGCCGTTATTGCCCTTGCCGCAGACCACTCCGATGCGCTTCGCATCCGGATAGCGAGAGACCGCAAACTCCGCAACCGCAGAGCCTGCGTTCTCCATGAGCGTGAGTGAGGGCACTCCGAAGCGCTCGCTGGTGACGCGATCGATCTCGCGCATTTCGGCGACGCTGACGATTTTCATGCGTGCGATGCCATCTGCTCCAGCTGCCGGAGTTGCCCAGGTTCGCCCATGGCGATCAGGCAATCGCCGGGCTGGATACGGTCTTCGGGCGTGGGGTTGAAGCGCATGCCTTGCTCGCGTTTGATGGCGAGAATGATCAGGCCGCGATCCTGGCGGATGCGGGAATTCTCAATGGTATTGCCAGCGAATGCGGAATCCGGAGTGATGCAGATTTCGTCGATTTCCAAATCCATGCCGACGTGAGTTGTGGCGGTGTCGAGAAAACTGACTACGTGCGGACGCAAAAAACTTTGCGCGATGCGTTGCCCCGCAAAATGATATGGAGAGACAACCGAATCCGCGCCCGCTGTGAGCAGATGTTTTTCCGCATCATCCTCGCTGGCGCGCGCAATGACTTTCAAGCGCGGATTCAGGCCGCGCGCGGTGAGCACGATGTAGAGATTGGTGGCGTCGGTGGTGGTGGCGGCGACCAGTCCGCGGGCGCGTTCGATGTGAACATCGCGGAGCCTGTGCTCCTGCGTGGCGTCGCCGATCACGGTGAGCCAATCGGCGGTGTAGCGGGCGGCCTTGGCTTCGTTCTGCTCGATGATCACAAATGGCGCCGGCCTGCGCGCTAGTTCGCGGGCGGCGCTGCGGCCTACACGTCCCGCGCCACAGAGGATGTAGTGATCGGTGAGGCGGCCTATCTCGCGCTCCATTTTTCTTCTGCCGAAAGAAGCTTTGCAGCTCGAATTCTAGCAAAGCCTGGGTAAGCGCCCCGATGGAGCTGGCAGACATGGCCCCTCATTCGCCTACGTTCGAGTTCAGAAGAACTTACTCAAGGTGGACTGATTGGGGGCTAGTCCACCTTTGGTGCGACAAAATCCATCCTGAAATAGATGCCTTTAGGCTTTTGCCGCCGCTAGGCGCGACTCTTTCGCGCCCTTGATCACGAGCCATAGCATGATTGCCAGCTCGCCGATCATGAGTGGCTGAGCGTAGGCGAAGACTTTGTCCTCATAGTGCGGGAACAGGAAACCGGTGCAACTGAGGGCCAGATAGCCGAAGCAGCCGGCCATCAGCCAAACGCCCAGGATGCGGGGGCGAATGCGCCGAGCTGCGGCGTGTCAAATACGGTCAAGAAATCGCCGCTGCGGGCGAACAGCAGGGCGGCGGCATCGTTCACGGCGTTGAAAAAGAAGATGGGCACCGGCATCAGGCTGCCCAGGATCACCATCAGCACAGCGAGGCCCTGGTCGACTCCCTTGAGCAATCGATACAGAACCAAGGTGACGAAGATAAACAGAGCAGCGGAGAGCAGCTCGCAGACAATGCCCAAGCGGAAGAGCGACTCGTGCGCGGCGATATTGTCAGCCGTCGCTGTCGCGTTCCCGCGCACCATCAAGACCGTGAGAATGTAGAGGAGGCGCACGACCCAACCGCTGAGGCCAAAACGTAAAGGAGCCCTGCGACCCTGGCGTTCCTGCCAAGTGGGGTCATACGTCCTCCAATGTGGGGAGTTCAGCATGAGGGTACGTTAGAAGCGGCCACAAGGTTCAAGACGGGGTCACGTGGTTAGTTAGAGTTCGGGGAGTGGCCCACGTCTTGTAATTTGATTCTCCAGTCGGCAGTACAAGACTTGAGGCCGTTCCACACCCCGTTTCCCGCGACCACCACTACTTCAGGATAGATCGCATCAAAGGATTTATGGCCACGAAGAACACGAAGGCTGTCGAGCCCAAATTTTGAGAATGAGCCGATTCTTTGTTGAATACGCGAGGGCCCTGTGCATCTGCCTGCTGATTTTGTTCCTTTCTGCGTTTTCGCGGGCTCAGGTTCCGCTCTCAGATCTGATCTCGAACAACACCAGCGCCTGCACTGCGAGAGGCGTTCCACCCTACTGCAGATCGGGCTTCACGGGCAATCGGACCAGGCCGTCGAATGTTGAGGCGCAAACGCAGACTGTGAATCCGGTTCCGAGGAACGTGAATTTTTCCGATCTGCACGCGCTATTTCCGCCGGGCACAGTCAGCAAGATCCTGTTTCATTATCAGCCGTGGTTTGAGACTCGCGAGCATATAAGCGTTGGTTACGAAGAAACGGATGAGGCAACCGTGCGGAACCAGATCGCCAAGATGATTGCGCTGGGTGGTTACGGCGTGATCGTGGATTGGTACGGCAGGCATCCTTCGCAACGTCATCACCTGGATGCGGCGAATGTGATTGCGCGGTATTTGAACAGTTGCTTTCCTGGGAGCTGCCCGTTTCGCATGGCGATCATGGAGGATAAAGGCGCGCTCTCGCGCCAGTGCCCGAAGGGCAACAAAGACCAGACCTCATGCCTGGCCGCGAACCTGAATGAGGACATGGACTACATTGAGAAGCATTACGCAAGCAGGCCGTGGTACCTGACGCAGGGCGAAAATCCGATTGTGCTGTTTTTTCTGCATGAGCCGGACTGGAAAAGCAATGACTGGAACAGGATTTGGGCGGAGGTGAAGGCGCATACGAGCAACTATCCGCACCCGTTCAAGTTTGTTTTTGAGGAAGAAGATGTGAAGTGCTGGAAGCACACACAGGGCGACGGATGCTATGTGTGGATGAATCCGGCGAAGTGGTCGCCTTCAGCGCAATTTTTCTGGGGGGCGAGCAGCAATGCCAAGCCGGTTTACTACCAGGATTTTTATAAGAACGCGGTGGCGAACCCGGACAAGATCGCAATCGCCGCAATTAAGAAGGGGTTCGACGATAACAATGCGAGTTGGGGCACGAATCGCGTTACCGCGCAGCAATGCGGACAGACCCTGCTAAAAACCGGCGGCTTGATCGGGAACTACTATGATTCGCGCCGTCCGCTCGAGTTCCTGGGCGTGCCGACGTGGAATGATTATGAAGAGGGGAGTGAGGTGGAAACCGGGATTGATAACTGCTACACGGTTTCGACTTCGATTTCTGGGAATGTTGTGAGCTGGTCTCTTAATGCTGCCGATTCTTACGCCACTCCGGCGACGATTGATCACTTCACGGTCTATTACGGTGATCGGCACGATAATTTGTACGTTGTGCGCGACAACATTCCGGTAAACACCACGTCTCTTGAATTGGGCGGATTTCCCCCCGGTACGTGGAACATTTACGTGCGGATGGTGGCGAAGCCGCTGTTTATGAATCGCATATCGGAAGCGGTGCCCTACAGCACGCGTCCTGCGAAGCGATAGCCCTCTTAAGTGTGCTAAAGTCTCCTCCTCGTGCCCGACCCGCAGCCCAAAGCCGACCCCGCAGCGTTCTACTGCCCGCAATGCGCCGAGGAGGTCAGCGATCCGCTCACTTGTGGGGATTGCGGGGCGGTGATTTGCCGACGCTGCGGCACGCCGCTGGAGTCGCCTGATGAACTTGGCATCGGATAAGCGATGAGCCAAACCGTAGTTCCGCAGCCGGCCGCTGCCGCCGAGGTCGAGGGCAGGCCGGGGCTTGTCCGCGGGCTGTCACTGCTGGATGCAGTCCTGCTGCTGGTCGGCGGGATTATCGGATCGTCCATCTTTCTTACCGCCAAGGATATTGCGGGCCCCTTGCCACATCCGGCGCTGTTTCTGCTGGTGTGGGTTGCGGGCGGAGTGATTTCGCTGTGCGGGTGCTTCGCGTTTGCGGAGCTTGGGTCGATGTTTCCCGACTCCGGGGGGCAGTACGTTTACCTGCGGGAAGCCTACGGAGATTTGCCGGCATTTCTCTATGGATGGATGTTGTTCAGTGTGGCGAACGGAGGGACGATTGCGGCGTTGTCGGTGGCGTCAGCGGCTTACCTGGGCAACATTATTCCCGCGATTTCGCAGGAGCACGTGGTGTTTGCAGCAGCAGGAGTGGTGGTCACGCGGGCTCACCTGTTCGCACTGGCTTCGATCGCCGTAGTCACGTGGATCAATGTTATCGGGCTGCGGCGCGGGGCGATTTTGCAGAATCTGGCCACTTGGGCGAAGTTTGGCGCCATGGCGGCATTCATTATTTTGGGGTTCACGATTGGCAAGGGCGATTGGCATCACTTTGTCGCGCCGGCGGGTGCGAAGTTGAACCTGGGGCTTACGCCTAGCCAGCTTATCTCGGCCTTTGGAGTGGCGTTGATTGCCGTGTTCTGGGCCTATGACGGGTGGGTGTACATCACCTGGGCGTCGGGTGAGGTGAAGGATGCGCGGCGCAATGTTCCGCGCGCGATGATTCTCGGATTGCTGGTGGTCGGATTGATTTATGTGACGATGAATCTGGCTTATGTTTATGCGCTTCCACTCGACGAAATTGCGCAACACGAGACCATCGCGCATGCAGCGGCTGCGGCGTTGTTCTCTCCGACGGCGGCGATCTGGCTTTCGGGTCTGATTGCGCTCTCGTGCTTTGGCGCGATGGCCAGCAACACGCTGTGTGGCGCGCGGGTGTATTTCGCCATGGCGCGGGATGGAGTTTTCTTTCAGCGCATGGCGGAGGTACATCCTCGGTGGCGCACTCCGGCATTCAGCCTGATCGGGCAGGCGGTGTGGGGCGCGGTTTTGACGGTGAGCGGACGTTATGACCAGCTCTATACGTACGTGATGTTTGGGATGATTCTTTCTTACATGATGACGGTGATCGGCGTATTTGTGCTGCGGCGCAGGCGGCCGGAGATTCCGCGATCGTACCGCTGCACCGGATATCCCTGGCTACCGGCGATTTATGTTTTGATCAGCGGCGTGTGGACGCTGAATATGATCGTCACGCGGCCTACGCAGTCGCTGGCAGGGACGATTATTGTGCTGCTAGGCGTGCCGGGATATTTGTACTGGAAGCGGAGCGGCAGGCGGCAAGCAGAAATAGAGTAGTAGATGTTCGAGCGTTATACGGAGAAGGCGCGGCGGACGATTTTCTTCGCGCGCTACGAAGCTAGCCAATTCGGTTCCGAGTACATCCACACGGAGCATCTTCTTCTTGGGTTAGCGCGCGCGAGGACAAGGCACTATTTCACTCACTTTCCCTGAAACTGGCCCACGAATCCATCGAGAGAGAGCTATCCGCACAAATGCAGGTTGGGAAGCCGATTGCCCTCAGCGTCGATTTGCCCCTGAGTGAGGAATCAAAACGGGTGCTGAAATATGGCGAGGACGAAGCTGATCGGCTGCAGCACCAGCATTTCGGAACGCAACACCTTCTGCTCGCATGGTTGCGGGAGGAGAAATCTAGCGCTGCCAGGCGGCTAAGCAAACATGGTGCGTAGCTGCTTACTCTACGCGACAAGGTTAAAGATTTACCAGAGCGATCTCTCAACCGATACCCAGCTTCTGGAGGTCTAAGGGAACGAGCTCGCGTCTCTCGCACGGTCGAGACGCATGGCTCGCACTTCGACGCCGAGTTCATTCACACGCCGTAAAGCGATGCCGGACGCATAACTGGCACTGGCAAGCAGCTTTGGGAACCCAGAGATATTGTTCTGAACCGCCAGACTGGCGCAGTTTCCTTCGATCTGTCACTGGCCGGCGACCCAAACAATTTCGAACTGATGAAGGCCGGCTGGAAGACCGAACACTGCGCGATTTGCGGCTGGGCGCTATTCGAATCCAAGGATAATCCGAGACACGGGATGGCTTACACGAACGGCCGTGAATGGATATGCACTGAGTGCTACCAAAAATTCTGAAACCGGCCAGACTTTTTTTCGTCGGCGTACTCGGATATCACGTGAATAGGGCTATCGATTCGGTTACGTAAAGCAAAGCAAGCGCACACTGGTGTAACTGCGCTAGGCTGAACTCATCGTGATGGTTTAGAGCGCCTGGTACATTCCATGGGCGGAAGTTTTGAAGAGGCGATGCAGAAGTTGTCCCGCGAAGAGCGCTTTCGAGCAACTGTTTACGCCATGAACACTCTTCTGGTACAGAAGGGAATCTACTCGCCCGAGGAGTTCGAGTTTCAGTTCCGGCAGTTTGCACAGAAGAATCTGAAGTAACTCACTTATTTTTCTCAGTCTTTTCTTGGCCTCGCTTGCCGGCCCACTTCGGCATATGGCATTTCGGAGAAGGGCGGCTTTGTTCTACTTTGCCAACGCTCTGGCAGCTATGACCCAGGCACCTCGGGACTCATCACAACCGCTTTTTCTCCGGGTACTGCCATGCCGGCCTTTCCAATGCCGCGCCTTTTGAGCGAAATTCTGCCGCCCAGTTCGCCTGGCTTACGTCTCTGATGCGAGCCGTTCGACTGTAAGCTCTCGAAGTTCCCCGCACGCTACATACCCGGGAAGCTTGGGTGAACCAGTACACTAGTCGCCTGCGTGGCAAGAGTTGATCCAGCGATCGATGCCAAGAGTGTCTCCACCGGCGTGGTCGCCAGTGTGTCTGAGGATCCCAATCGGCCCAAGCGAGTCATGGGGTTTCGCGACCTTTTTCTGTTCTACGCGGTTACTGGTATCAGCCTGCGCTGGATTGCGACGGCCGCAGCGGCGGGACCGAGTTCAATCGTTATCTGGTTTGGGGCCTGGCTGTGTTTTTACACGCCGCTGGCGTTGTCGGTGATCGAGCTCTCCTCAAGGTATCCGAACGAGGGTGGGCTTTACGTGTGGAGTAAGCGCGCCTTCGGAGACTTCTCCGGATTCATGTCAGCCTGGACTTACTGGACCAGCAATCTTCCCTACTTCCCGGCGGTGCTCTATTTCGCCGCCAGCAATATCCTCTACATGCGGCAGGGCGCCTGGGGACATCTCTCAGCGAACGCATCGTTTTACATCATTTTCTCACTGCTGACTCTTACCCTCGCAACACTGCTTAACATCATTGGACTTGATGTGGGCAAATGGCTGCACAACCTGGGCGCGCTGGCCATGTGGATCCCAGTGACGATTGTGATCGTGATGGGAGCAATCGCGCTGCATCGTTACGGATCGGCAACATCATTCACAGTGCAGTCGCTGACGCCCAGCCTGCATTTCAAAGACGTGATCTTTTGGTCGCTGCTGATTTTTGCGTTTGGGGGATGCGAAACCGGTTCCTTCATGGGGGAAGAAATCAAAAATCCGCGGCGCACTTTGCCGTGGGCCTTGTTCTTGGCAGGTCTTACGGTAGCGTTCTGCTACATCATCGGAACCGTCGGCGTTCTGGTTGCGCTGCCTTCGAGCGAAGTGAGCAGCCTGCAAGGACTGGTGCAGGCGGTTGCACGAAGTGTAGATCGCGTGGGATATGCCTGGACGCTTCCAGTTGCCGCCGTTCTCATCTCGCTGAGCAATGTGTCTGCCGCGGGCGCCTACCTGGCGGCCGTGGCGCGCTTGCCGTTTGTGGCCGGCATTGACCGATTTCTCCCGCCAGCCTTCGGCGCGCTGCATCCCCGCTGGAAGACTCCCTGGGTAGCGCTGCTGGTTCAGTTCGTCATCGGAGTTGTCTTCATCTTTCTGGGTCAAGCGGGTACGAGCGTCAAGGGCGCTTACGACGTAATGGCTAGCATGACTGTCATCACATATTTCATTCCCTATTTGTACTTGTTCGCGGCGATGATCAAATTGCAGGGCGATCCCGCCGGGCAGGCAGTAATCCGCGTGCCGGGGGGGAGACCAATAGCCGTTCTGGTCGCGGTGGTGGGACTCATCACCACCACGCTGACCATTGTGCTCTCCACCATGCCGCAACCGGACGAACTGAATAAGCCGTTGGCGGTGCTCAAAGTTGTCGGCGGATCAGTGGTGCTGTTAGCCATTGGCGCAGGGCTTTACGGGGCAGGAAAGAAAAGGGCCGCGTGAACCTGCCCGAACTTGGCGACTATCAAATTCCCGTGCTGCAGCGCGCTTAAAATCGATGTGCCGCGCCGTATTCCAGCCAACACTTTTCCGGTACTCGCGCGTCTAACTACAGGGGAAATGGTATTCCGCCGCGGTTGGTACCTGCCTTTTACGAAAGGTATAATCCCTAAGCTAACAATGTTTTGGAGGAAGTTACTATGAACGCGCGCGCAAGCGCTTTATGGGTACGTTTGAAGGCAAATCGTCTCGCGTATACCTTCACCATTCTGGCCACTTTGGCTCTCGGTATCCTGATTGGGACTATCGTTTCCAACGGCGTGAAAGGGCAGGAAGCCAAGAAAGTTTCCGACGCCGCCGCTCTCAGCGTCCCATCGCCGCAACAACTCTCGAGCACGTTTGCGCAGATTTCGAAACAACTGGAGCCTAGTGTCGTCAACATCAATACTGAGTCCACCGTCAAGACTCAGCGTCGCCGGCGTAGCAATCCCGGCGGAGAAGACGAGAATCCTTTCGACGACTTTTTTGATCGCTTCTTTGGCGGGCCTGGAGGGCAGGGCGGCGGACCGGGTGGAGGCTCGCTGCGTGAGCGCTCGCTGGGTTCGGGCGTCATTGTCGACTCCAAGGGATACATCCTTACAAATCGACACGTCGTCGAGAAGGCCGACCGTATCCGAGTGAAGCTGCAGGATGATCCTGGCAGCGTGCTGCACGATGCGAAGGTGGTGGGCACGGACCAGGAAACCGATCTGGCGGTAATCAAGATTGACGTGGATAAGCCTCTGCCCTCAGCCAAGTTGGGCAACTCCGATAGCATGCAGGTGGGTGACTGGGTGCTGGCAGTGGGCAGTCCGTTTGGCTTGCAGGAAACGGTTACAGCCGGAATTGTCTCGGCGAAGGGGCGCAATATTGTGCCCGGCCGGCAATTCCAGTCGTTTATTCAAACGGACGCCGCCATCAATCCCGGTAACTCAGGCGGACCGCTGGTGAATATGGCGGGAGAGGTAATCGGCATCAATACCGCCATCCTTACGGAAACAAATGCCTACGCCGGTGTGGGATTTGCTCTTCCTTCCAACACGATCGTGCAGGTTTATAACCAGCTGATTGGGCCTGAACACCGCGTTTCGCGCGGTTCTATCGGGATCATGTTCAATGCGCAGGAGAATCCGGCGATTGCGCGTGTCTACGGCGCTGGTTCCGGCATTACGATTTCGGACATCACCGCCGGTAGTCCAGCGGAACAGGCGGGGCTGAAGGTGGGTGACACCATCGTTTCCATCGATGGCAAAAACGTAAAGAATGGGGACGAGTTGGTATCTGATATTGCCAGCCGCAAACCAGGCAGCAAGGTTACGCTTGGCTTCGTTCGCAACGGCAAGAAGCAGGAGACAACCATTACGGTTGCAGACCGGGCCAAGCTGTTTGCTTCGCGATTGGGAGACGACGACCAGGGTAGCGACGAATCGGAACCCAAGCAGAGCAAACTGGGTATCACCGTGCGTGGGCTCAGCCAAGACATGGCGGACCGGCTGGATGTGCCGTCCGGCAAGGGGGTGATCGTCCAGGACGTAAAGGCCGGGTCATTCGCCGAGGACATTGGGATAGCTCGAGGTGACATCATCCTGGAGGTCAATAAACAGCCGGTGAACAATGAGGACGAATTCAACCGGGCGGTCTCTTCGCTGAAGAGTGGGCAGGATGTAGTCTTCCTGGTTCGGCAGCGCGGAGCCGGGCGCCAGGGTGGAACCATCTTTTTGGCCGGGACACTTCCGTAATGGTTACCTGGCCCGTCGGACACTGGCGCTGGAGTTCCTGAATCAGGGATCATAGTAGTGCCAGTTCTTGCTGGATGTTTCGGAGGCGCCGCTTTGCAGATGGGTTCTGCGTTTTCCAGGACAGTGGTGAGTGGGGGGTGTGTGCTGGCGTTGTTGTGTGCGCCCTCGCTTGCCTTATCTGGAAAGGGATCTAATGACGCAGTGGTGAAGCAGTCCGGGTTTCGTGCATCTTCAGACAAGCACAAGAAATCGCGCAAAAAGGCGAAGGCGCGCCGCGGACAACAGAAAATTGATGGGCAACGAGCTCGTTCCATCCAGCAAGCACTGATTCGCGAACATTATCTCCAGGGCGAACCTTCGGGCGTATGGGATGACAAGTCGCAGAAGGCGATGGAACGCTTTCAGGCTGACAATGGCTGGCAGACGAAGGTCATTCCCGATTCACGTGCACTTATCAAGCTCGGGCTGGGGCCGGACCAGCAACATCTGCTGAATCCCGATAGCGCAATGACGGCAGAGGCACAGGCGGCAAGATCAGCAGGCACATCGACAGGAATCGTCACACCTGCCACACGTTCAGAACCCGCCAGCACCACTCCACCACAGCAGTTCTAGCTGATCCCGGGATCAGGTCTCAAGGACTGGATCCGGAAAGTACGGCAAGGGAGCGCCGCAGATGATGGCGCGGGGATTATCATCCACGAGCGCCTTGGCAACTTCTGAGCCGCAGATTTCCTCCGCTTCCTGTCGCCCGGCAGAGAGGACCGGCGGCCGGTGCTTTGTATCGTGAGCATCGGTCGACAGGACGTGCACCGCTTTGCGTTCCAGCAGCCACTTGGCGGAGCGCCAGGCGCGCTCCCCCCAACCTCCGGTAAGTGCCGATGCGGTGACCTGAACGGCACACCCTAATCCCACCCATTGCAAGACGCGTTTAGCGCTCTGCTGCAAGATCGGATTGCGTTCGGGATGGGTAAGGATGGGCGTCAGGCGTGCGTTCTTGAGCTGGGTGAAAAATTCATCCACCTGGGTGGGGATACTAAAATTGCTCAACTCGACCAACAGATATCGCGTGCCCTGGATGGTGAAATCGTGTGGACGCGCCAAAACGGCTTTCATGTTTTCGTAGGAGACGTGGAAATCGCAGCCGAGGCTGAGTTGCGGGGTGTGACCGATCAATTGGCGTAAGTGCTCCAGGCTGCTCAAAAGAGATGGCCTGTCGTAGGCGTAGCGATCGTTGGCGTGCGGCGTGGCGACGATGTGCTCGATGCCGTCGGCGGCCGCCATGCGGCACATTTCCTGCGCCACGTCCCAGGAACGCGGGCCATCGTCAACTTCCGCAAGGATGTGGCAATGAATGTCGATCAAGAGACGGATTCCCGAGCTGGACAATATTTATCTTCGATTTAAGCAGATTCGGGAAGGAAGGCCAAGAGGCGACTACGGGCTGTTTACGACGTCTGCGCGAACTTTGCGGTTGTTCCCATGCCGAACCCCTTAACCGCAAAGGTCGCAAAGAAAATCGCGCAAAGAACTCGCGTAAGTTCGAATGCAGGATAGAACTGGACCAGGCTACGGAAAGCCTCAGCAGGAGAACCGGCAGGCACAGGGAAATATCGCTATACCTCGCGCTTGAAGTTGTCCAGATATGCCTTCAGAATATCCGGGTTCGCCTGGTCGGTGAGCGGTCGTATGCGAGACTTCTGGCTCAGGCTTCCCTTTATCAACCTGACTTCTCCTGCGGCCTCGCATTGCGTACCCATTGCGTTGTCCGCGTGGCGCCACTAGAAATTGCCGACCTTCGATCTCGAGAAGGTCGACGGGTGTGGAGTAGATACGGCTACTCTTTCGTCCACGAACTTGCCGAGGATAGTTGTAGCGGAAGCCGATCCCATGCCCACGAGAAAACCAAAGAGGCGGTTGAAGACACGCTCGGCAGACGAAGGTCGCTGAAAAGATATTGGAGCGGAAGACATATTTCTTAGATGATGTTTGCGTACGAATCAGGATTCATCTGAGTTAAGAGCAGCGTCAATGCTTCGTAATCCACGGTTTCTGCTCAGCCTGGCGGCTGGTCTCACAGCTGTCGTGGTGCAATCGGGCGAGCTCGGTTCGGCTGACACGATGCACCGTCTGCAGACTGCACATTCGTTCTGGACATCCGAGCCACCGGTCTTTCCCAATGAATATCCCGAATTCGGCTTGTATGGTCGCGGAGGAAAACTTTACGACTGGTACGGCATGGGGCAGTCGTTGCTCATGCTGCCGATGGATATTGTCGCAACCGGCATTGAGCGCCTGCCGGTTTTCCGTAATTACCGTGGCAATGATCCCAGCGTGCGCAGCATCGTGGTCAGCTACAGCACAAATATCCTCGTGAATATTTTGACTGCGCTGGTTTGCCTGCGCTTTCTTCTACTCCTGGGATTCGGCATTCGGGAGTCGATAGCCGGAGTGCTGGCGTTACTTTGCTGCACCACACACCTTCACTACACACAGAACATGATGGAGAACAACTACATCATGCTGCTGACGCTCACCGGATTTGCATTTCAATACGAATGGGTTCGGAACGGCGAACATCGGGCGCTGCTGATTGGCGCCGCTGCGTTGGGATTGAATTTGCTGACGCGACTAACGACGGTGCTGGATTTAGTGGCTGGAGGATTGTTTGTCATTTTGCTGCTGGCACAGAAACGGGGGACTCTCCGGAACCGGTTGTTTATATACGTCAGGACGGTGCTGCCAGTCTACGCAGCATTTCTGCTGATTGATCGCATATATCAGTACGAGCGCTTTGGATCCTTCCTCAACACCTACGTTTCTTTGTTCGCGCAGAAATATAAACAGCTCGATGCATCGCTGCCGGCGGCCTATCCTTTCGAAACCCCCTTTCGCGTCGGGTTCCTTGGTCCGCTCATTACTCCGGAGAAATCCATCTTTCTATTCGATCCTCTCATCGTGCTGACGATCGTGATCAGTCTTGTGATCTGGAAGCGTATCCATGCCGAGGTTAAGGCATACCTCGTGACCGCCTTTGTTCTGCTGCTTGCTTACATCTGCTTTTACGCGAGGTACACGGTCTGGAGCGGCGATTTCGCGTGGGGAGACCGGTATGTCTCCACTGCAGTGGAACTCGCAGCCTTCATCTGCGTGCCGTTGCTATTGCGTTATCGCATCACTCTGACGAAGCCGGTCTGGATCGCCGGCATAAGCTTGATCGTGATCAGCACGGTAATTCAACTGGCTTCTCTGGCCTTCTGGCTACCGCTCGAGATCTATCAGATGGAAACCATGGGGCACCCGACGTTTGTGATTGGTCTGCGGTTCAAGAACATTGTGGCCTTCGCCCTGGGGAAGATGGACGCGTGGGGATTGAACAACCATGCTATGACGGAGGATTCGTGGGATTACGTGCACATCACCACCTGGAATTTTCTGGCGTTCGTATTGCGAAGAGTGGGAGAAGCGCCGGGATGGGTGGTTAACGCTGTTTTTGTTCTGTGGAGTGGCGGGGTCGGGCTACTGGCGTTCACGCTGCAGAGGCTCATCCCACTCAAGCTAACCAACGCAAGCTCCGAAGAACTGCGTTCCCAAACGTAGTCGAAAAACACACCCCGCGACCCGGGATTGATTTTGGAGCTAGGTACTTTCTCAGGAACTGGCGCAAAATGTGCTTCGCCGATTAGCCATGTTGCCTACACCAAGTGCAACGTCGGCGCTTCTTTTTCTTGATGCTACGTTGTCGGTATTGGTGGGCGTCACAGTGGGACCGCCTCCGTTTGGAGACCAGTACCAAGGACCTTCGAAGCAGAGGCAGCGAATGCCGCTTGGGAACAAGAGACGGGTGCTGGTTCTAATGGCGCTTACAGCCGGTATTCTCACATTCTTTGCGCCGCTCGTGACCGTCGATCCAGTTGTAAGCAGCGATGCTCCTGCCAAACTAGGTGACCCAGTTGTCGGTATTCAAAATGCCCAGGGGCGGATACGGAGTTCCATTCCCAACCGCCGCTAGCTTAGCTACGTGCTGATGGTTGTTGCTCTTGTTTTTGTGGCGCTTCGGCTTCTTAGGTCCTCAAAGGTTCTGACCACCAAAGGTCTCTTCGGCGGCATGTTCCGCATAGGGCGGGAACGGGGGCTCTTCCGCGGACTACACTTCGGGCGCCTAACGGTTATGCTTCTAACAATTTGGGCAGCTGTCCTCTATATCGCGTGGGATGAGGGCTTGGATACGGAAGCAATGTCGTAGAAGGTTTTGAAGGATATTAAAATACGTTCATGGCACGTATCCCGGACCTCTCAGCACTTTGCCCGCCAACGCCCCCGTCATCTTGCCCTGATCGATCACGGGTACACCGTTCACCAGCACGTATTCCATGCCTTGCGACAACTGATTGGGATTTTCGAAGGTGGCGAGATCGCGGACTGTTTCCGGATCAAAAATCACGACATCTGCCCACATACCCTGCTTGAGCACGCCGCGATCTGTGAGGCGCATCCGTTGCGCCGGTAGGGCGGAAAATTTGCGGATTGCATCTGCCAGGGAGAGTTTCTTTTCCTCACGAACGTACTTTCTCAGAATTCGCGGAAATGTTCCATACGCTCTTGGGTGCGGATGCTCTTTGCCAAGCAGCCCTTCAGGAGACGAACCGGACGAATCGTTGTTAATCGAAACCCAGGGCTGTTGCAAGGCTAACAGAACGTCCGGCTCCGACATGCCAAAGACGGCGACGTAGGTGTATGCCTTGTCTTCGACGAGAAGGTCGAAGAGCGCATCCACGGGATCTTTGTTCCAGATCTTGGCGACATCAGCGAGAGTTTTTCCCTGCAGCGGCAGGAGTTTGGGATTTTGCACTACGCCAATCAGTACGGCCTCAGGGCCGGGTATCTCCTGCCACTCGTTGTCCCACTCCTGTGAAGGCGTCATCATGTCTTTGCGGATGCGAGCTCGCATAGCGGGATCTTTCAGGCGGTCGATAAGTTTCGCATCGCCGCCATCATGGGCCCACGGCGGAATGAAAGCTGAGAAGTCGTTGAACCACGCAGGATAGGCATAGGTATCTGCGGTCACATCGACACCTTGGGCACGCGCGGCGTTGATTTTCTCCACAACCTCGGGCATGCGCCCCCAATTGTTCTTGCCAGCTACTTTGAGATGCCAGATCTCCACTGGAATGTGGGCTTCGCGGACGACACGAAGAGATTCATCAATAGAGGTCAGCACGGCATCGCTTTCGCTGCGCATGTGAGTGGCGTAGATGCCGCCAAATTTCGAGGCTTCGCCAGCGAGCGCGATGATTTCTTCTGTCTTGGCGTACGGGGCGGGCGCGTATTCGAGTGATGTTGAAACACCCACGGCTCCATCGCGCATGGCCTGGCGAACGAGATCTTTCATCTGCTCGAGTTGGGGTGGCGTCGGCTGTTTGTCTTCATCGCCGAGAACCATGCGTCGAACCTGAGTCGCGCCGACGTAGGACGCGAGATTTATTCCCATTCCCTGCTTTTCGAGCCGCGCAAAGTACTGGCGGAGCGTGCGCCAGTCGGGGGTGATCTGATAGTGAGTGTATTTTGTCTGCTCCGCCTGGATAATGGAGTCGTTAAGCGGAGCCGCGGAACCACCCTCTCCCGTGACTTCAGTTGTGATCCCCTGGTAGATCTTGGACGGCAACCGACGATCGACGAGGATGGTTAGTTCAGACTGGCCCAGCATGTCGATGAATCCGGGCGCGACCACCATGCCGTGCGCATCGATGGTGCGTGTGCGGGGCTGCTGGCTCAGATTGCCTAGGGCCGTAATTTTGCCCCCGCTAATGCCGACATCGCCGGAATACCAGGGTGAGCCGGTGCCATCGATGATGTGGCCGTTGGTGATAACGACATCAAACGGCAGGGTGTCGGAAGCCGTGACCCAAATCGCCATGCTACACAGAGCAGCGAAGGTCGCAATCAGCAGTGGCTGTTGAATTTTTTTCATGTGTCTCCGCTCAGTTCAGATTATTGTCGCTGACTTCCTTCTCGCCATCACTGCCCCGAGGAGAATCCATGCGCCCAATGCAATCCAATGATAGGCACTGAAATTCCCGGGAATGCCAGGTACTACTTTTATTACAACCATGACCACCGCGATTACGGCGCCCGTCACTGCAAGGAGGCGTTGCATCGAAGCCTGCGCGATCCGGCAGTATGCGGCACACGCCGCCAGCCACCCCAGAGCTGATGCTACGGACCCAACCTCCGTGATTGGCACCAGAATCGCGTCTCCCAGCAACATGCAACCACCGGTAGCAATGCCGACGCAGACTACGGAAATCGAGGGCGTCTGATTGTGTTCGTGCACCGTCGCAATGCCCTTCTCAAGCAAGCCGCGACGCGCCATGGCAAACAGCAGACGGCTGGCCGCAACGAAATTTCCGTTGAATACTTTAAAGAGAGAAAGCAAGGCGCAAGCCAGGATTACGCGGACAATCCATCGCGAGCCGGTTGCATGTTCGAAAGCGACCGCCGTCATGAATTTCATTGAGGTCAGCTGCCGCCATGGAGCAGCGTAGGCTACGGCAGCAATCACGATCGTGTAAAAGAGAATCCCAACCACAATCGCCATGGCAATCGCCTGGAAGAAGCGATGGGACTTGAACTCGGGGCTGGCCTCCTCGGCGGCTTTACCAATGGATTCGAAGCCGGTCATGAAATAGGGAACGATCTGGATGACCAGCAAGACGGAGACGAATCCTGTATGCGTGAATAAGGGCGGCAGGTTTTGTGACGACCCCCTGGTGACGCCCAAGGCCACGAATGTCGCGAAAAGCGCAAGAGTGCCAAAGGTGGCCCAGGTTTGGAACGTTGCGCTCAACCGGATGCCGCGATAGTTCAGGACAGTAAGCAGAGCCGTGAGGCTCAATCCAACGACCAGGTGCGGGAAGTACACGGGTCTGCCGGCGATCTGGTAGATCTGCATCGAATCGAGAGCAGGAAATATGTAACCGGCAATTCTCCCGACGGCCACAGCTTCCCAAGGACAGACGATGAAGTATGCCAGCAGCATCATCCAGCCGGCGGCGAAACTGACATAGCGCGGGAAGACCTTGGCTGTGTACGCCACCTCACCCGCGGCGTCTGGCATTGCTGCCACGAGGCGGCCATAAACGCAGCCGATCGGCAAGAGCAGTGCGCCTCCGATGGCGAAGCCAAGAATGCCGCCGAGGACTCCGCCGCGCAGCAGCCAGTCGTCCATGACGACTAGCCAACCGACGCCGACCATCGTACCCCAGCCGAGGGTGAAGTAATCGACCACGCGCAGCTTGCGGGCGAGGGTGGTCATTTAGGCGGCAGTGGGACTGAAATGCATAGATCCTTCCGCCTCGCGGCGCTCAGGGTCAGAATGAAAATACCTAGAAGAGGCAGAGCAGCTCATAGAGAAGGTTCGCGGCTAATAGCGACGTGATTTCGCCGGTGTCGTAAGGTGGCGAGACTTCTACCAGATCGCAACCCACCAGCTTCAAATCACGCAGGCTGCGCACCAGGCCAAGAATCTGGGCGCTGGAAAGGCCGCCAACCTGGGGAGTTCCGGTGCCTGGCGCAAACGCGGGATCGACTACGTCGATATCGAGCGTGAGGTAAACGGGGCGGCCGCGCAAGCGAACCAGATGCCGCTTCACCAGATCGACGCCGCCGCGGTGGAACTCCTCGGAGGTGATGATTTGAATGCGGTGTTTGCGAGCGAAGTCGAAGTCCTCTTCGCCGTACACCTGTCCGCGCAATCCGACCTGCAGAGCTCTTCGCTTTTCGATCAAGCCTTCTTCAATCGCGTACTTCACTGGCGTTCCGTGGGAATGGGGACTACCGAAGTATCCGCCCCAAGTATCACCGTGAGCGTCGAGCTGCACGAAAGCAACGGGTCCGTGATGCTTGTGGATCGCGCGCAAGATGGGAAGCAGAATGGAGTGATCTCCGCCCACGCATACGGGGCGGGCTCCCGCGCGCAGCACGGCATCGAGTTGTTCAGTGATGCGCTGGTAGGTGTCTTCAATCGAAAGCGGGTTGATGGAGAGATCGCCGAAATCAGCGATGCGCCACTTCTCGAAGGGATTGAGCTTCAGCACCGGATTCCACGGACGGATCATGGCAGACTGCACACGGACGTTGCGCGGGCCGAAGCGTGGGCCGGGGCGATAGGTAGTGCCTCCGTCGAACGGCACTCCGATCAGCGCGATATCAAGTTCTTCTGCCCGCGGAATGTGAGGAAGCCGCATGAAGGTCGGGATGCCGGAGAAACGTGGATACACCAGGGCATCCACCGGTTTGGGATGCGGCGTTACACGTTTTTTCGCTTTCATCGTGGGGCGGCATTATAAAGCATTCGTGCAGGCCGCTCCGCCTTCAGGGAACTTCTGCTCGCGCGTGTATCATGATTACGCTCTCTTCCAGGAGCGCCAGCGAACATGCCGCGATACGAATATCGTCCCCTGAAACCCACGCCAGCCGCAGAGCGGGTCTTCATGGAGTGGATCGAAAAGCTGGATGAGGAGTTCACGAATCGCGGCCCTGAGCATCGCAGCAATGTCGTACGTGAGGCGCTACATCAACTCTATCTCGGCCGGCGCTATGCTTCGCCCGAGCCGTCTGCCGGCCTTGCGCAGCAAGCGCTGCTTCATTCGTTCGATCCGCGCAATGCGACTCTTGAGCCTGAATACTACGGCGACATCGATGCGGTGAAGTATGCCGAGCGCAAGCCTTTGATCTGGTTCTGGATGATGTACGACCGATCCCCCGTTGGGTTGAATCACTGGCTGGGATATCGCATGCGCCACATGTTGGCACGCCACGTGTTTAAGCATTGCGGCAAGAACGTGAAGATCTTCCACGGCGTTGAGATTTCCTTCGGCTACAACCTGACCGTGGAAGACAACTGCACGATTCACAAGTACGTTTTGCTGGATGACCGCGGCGAAATCATCATTCACCAAGGCTCCTCGATCTCTGATTACGCGAACCTCTATTCGCACGCGCATGACCTCAATGACGGCATGATCGTGACTGATCAGAAGACCGAGATCGGGCCCAAGGCGCGGATTACGTATCACGCGACGGTTCTGAGCGGAGTGAGAGTAGGCGAGCATGGGATGGTGGGATCGCTGGGCGTGGCGTCGAAGGATGTAGCGCCTTTTCACATCGTGGGTGGGATTCCGGCCAAGCCCATCAAGGTCAAATCGATTGCCCCGGAAGAGCTACAGGTCAAGCCAGAACAGAAATAGATGGCTGATGTTCTAGCTCTGTTCCGCGAGACGGGCAAGGGCGCC
>Ga0075425_100000362_pt1 | contig 41810 bp, 36 predicted proteins | sample SoiMethybrSBSTD4_FD_75300 | JGI IMG/M metagenome (GOLD analysis project Ga0075425, IMG submission 75300) | Bulk soil microbial communities from a Populus tree surrounding site in Tennessee, USA - Soil MetaG P. TD hybrid SBSTD4 | ecosystem: Environmental > Terrestrial > Soil > Tree plantation... | reverse complement strand
GGGGGACGATCAGCCTCGATGCCAACTCGGTGGCCTCGTCTGCCGTGAGCGGTTCCAACGAGAAGGTCGCGTGCACCGACACGTCCCGCCCCCACGCGCTCCGTCGCTGGAGCAGCTCGGGACGCGCCAGCGCGATGAACATCACCGGTCGCGCTCGGACCTGCGTGACCAGATACTCGATCAGGTCCAGCAGCGGGTCGTCGGCCCAGTACGCATCCTCGAAGACGACGACGAGAGGCGAGCGTCCGGCGAGCTCCTCGATCAGCCGGCGCGACGCGTAGTGGAAGTGGACCGGGTCGTCCGTCGGATCATCCAGCCCCAGGCCCATCAGCAACGAGAGATGTCTCGCCGCGTCCGCCTCCTCCTCTCCGAGCGAGAGGCCGGAGAGGAGGTCCGTGAGCTTCGTCCGGGACTCGGTCGCCGGATCGTCTTCGAAGATGCCTGCAGCGCGCCCGATGATCTCGGAGATCGCCCGGTACGGCGTCTGCTCGGCATAGGGAAGGCTCCGGCCCCACAGGACCCTCGCCCCGCTCCGTTCGAGCTCATCGGTCGCCTCCCGCACGAACCGCGTCTTCCCGATGCCCGGGGGACCGAGCACGGTGACGAGACACGGCTCCTCGGTGGCGACCACCCGTTCCCACGCCTCGTGGAGAGCCCGCAACTCCGCCCGGCGACCGACCATCGGAGTCGCCGACGGCGGTCGAGACGCAGGCTCGACCACCGCCCTGCCGACCAACCATGCGAGGAGCGGCTCGCGTTTCCCCTTCGCCTGTACGGGATCGATCTCCTCGAAGGTGAAGACGTCCTTCGTGAGTCGATAGGTCTCCTCGCCGGCGATCACGCCCCCCGGAGGCGCGGACGATTCGAGCCGGGCGGCGGTGTTCACGACGTCGCCGGTCGCGAGCGGTTCACCGGGCACGGCGTCGAGCGTGACGACCGCCTCGCCGGTGGTCACGCCGGCGCGAACCTGCAGCTGGAGTTCCGGTCGCGACTGGTTCAGCTCATCGATCGCTTCGATCGTCGCGAGGGCGGCCCGGACGGCACGCTCGGCGTCGTCGTCGTGTGCGAGCGGTGCGCCGAACACCGCCATCACCGCATCGCCGATGAACTTCTCCACCACGCCGCCGAACCGTTCGATGCACGCTCGGAGCGTCCCGTGATAGAGCCGGTTCAGTTCACGGACGTCCTCCGGATCGGCGCCGTCGGCCCGCGCCGTGGAGCCGACCATGTCGACGAACAGCACGGAGACGAACTTCCGCTCCTCGTGCGGGCCGGGACCGCCCAGGTCGGTACCGCATGCGGGACAGAACCGCGAGCCCGCCGGCGCCTCCGAACCGCAGCGGGGACAGCGCACGCCGCATCGTAGGCCGATAGTTCGGTCGGGCGCTACCCGCCTATCATCCGGCCATGGAACGCTCCGAAGCGCATGCGTTCGCGCACGATCGGTGCCTGAAGGAGACGACCTACCGCCACCTGATCTCGGTCGAGGGCGTGATGCGATCGTTGGCCCGGCGGTTCGACGAGGACCCGGATCTGTGGGGCCTGACCGGCCTGTTCCACGACCTGGATCAGGATCACACCGGGGACGACGGATCGCAGCACGCGATCCTCGCCGCGGAGTGGCTCCGTGCAGCCGGGGTCGACGAGCGCGTCGTGAACGGCGTCCTCGCGCACGCGTACGCCGGGTACCGGACCGACCTGATGTCCCAGGCCGTCGTGCACGCGGACGCCGTGGCGGGCCTGCTCGTCGCGGCCGCGCTCGTCCGCCCGGAGAAGGCCACCGGCATGAAGGTTTCGAGCGTGAAGAAGAAGCTCAAGGAGAAGTCGTTCGCGCCGGGCGTGAACCGGGACGAGGTGCTCGACGTCGAGGAGACGATCGGCCTGCCGCTCGACGAGTTCCTCGCCGTGTCGATCGAGGGGCTGCAGGAGGTCGCCCCCGAGATCGAGCTCTAGCCGCCGGCCTATCATCGCGGCGTGTCCGACCGGTACCGCACGATCATCGAGCCGTTCCGGATCCATTCGGTCGAACCGCTCCGCTTCCTCACGCCGGACGAGCGGCACACGAAGATCCGCGACGCCGGCTACAACCTGTTCAACCTCCACGCCGACGATGTCCTGATCGACCTGCTCACGGACTCGGGGACGGGCGCGATGAGCCGCGATCAGTGGGCGGCGATCCAGCACGGCGACGAGAGCTACGCGGGTTCGCCGTCGTGGTTCGTGTTCCTCGATGCCGTGCAGGAGCTCTTCCCGTTCCCGCACGTGATCCCGACGCACCAAGGCCGGGCGGCCGAGAAGATCCTGTTCTCGGCGATCGCGGGGGCGGGGAAGGTCGTTCCGAACAACACGCACTTCGACACGACGCGAGCGAACGTGGAGTTCACCGGCGCGGAGGCGCTCGATCTCGTGATCCCCGAGGGTCGCGACCCTGCGGCGCTCCACCCGTTCAAGGGCAACATGGATCTCGAGGCGCTCGAGAAGCTGCTCGTGGAGCGCGCCGACGACGTGCCCGTGGTCGTCGTCACCGTGACGAACAATTCGGGCGGCGGCCAGCCCGTGTCCCTCGAGAACCTGCGGGGCGTTCGCCGGCTGTGCGACCGGTTCGGCGTGCCGCTGTTCCTCGACGCGTGCCGCTTCGCGGAGAACGCGTGGTTCATCAAGACACGGGAAGACGGGTACGCCGATCGCTCCGTCGCCGACATCGTGCGCGACATGGCCGCGCTCGCGGACGGGATGACGATGTCGGCGAAGAAGGACCCGATGGCGAACATCGGCGGGTGGCTCGCGCTCCGCGACGATGGCTGGGCGGAGCGGTGCCGCAACCTCCTGATCCTGACCGAGGGGTTCCCCACGTACGGCGGCCTCGCCGGACGGGACCTCGAGGCGATCGCGCAGGGTCTCCGGGAGTGCGTCGACGAGCACTACCTGCGATATCGGATCCGCTCGACCGAGTACCTGGCGGATGCGCTGGTGGCCGCCGGCGTGCCGATCGTTCGGCCCGCCGGCGGCCACGCCGTCTACCTCGACGCCCGGGCGCTGCTCCCGCACGTGCCACCGCTCGAGTACCCGGGCCAGTCGCTCGCCGTCGCGTTGTACGAGGCTGGCGGGATCCGCGGCTGCGAGATCGGCACGGTGATGTTCGGGATGCATCCGGACGGGACCGAGGAGCCCGCCGCGACCGATCTCGTCCGGTTGGCGATCCCGAGGCGCACGTACACCCAGTCGCACGTCGACTACGTGATCGAGGTCGTCACGGCGGTCGCCGCTCGAGCGGCCGATCTGGGCGGCTACCGGATCGTCGAGCAGCCGGCGCAGCTCCGGCACTTCACCGCCCGGTTCGAACGTCTGTGACGTGGCCTGCGCCGTCGGGGTCGACGGCTCCCGCTACCCTGGACCCGTATGCGGATCGCCTTCGTCTCCACCTACCCGCCCCGTCGGTGCGGGATCGCCACCTTCACGTCCGACCTGATCCACGCGATCAAGCAGGCGGATCCCGCGACGCGTGCTCGGGTCGCGGCGATCGACGAGCGGAACTCGGTGCGGGCCTACGGCTCCGAGGTCCGGTGGCGGATCCGCCAGGGGAGCCCCCTCCCCTACCGGGCGGCCGCTCGTGAGATCGACCGGTCGAACGCCGACGTGGTCTGCGTGCAGCATGAGTTCGGTCTCTACGGCCTCTGGAAGGGCGGCGGCTGGGTCGGCGACCACTGGATCGAGGGCACGTACGAAGACCACCTGGGGCCGTTCCTCGACGAGCTGAACAAGCCGTCGCTCGTGACGCTGCATACGGTCCTCCCCGAGCCGTCGCCCGCGATCCGTGAGGCCGTTCGGACCATCGCCGAGCTGGCCCACGGGCTCACGGTCATGGCCGAGACCGCGGTCGACATCCTCCGCGACGTCTACGGGATCGACCAGCGGCCGAGCGTGATCCCGCACGGCATGCCGCACATCGAGCCGCAGGGGCGTCGCCGATTGAAGGCGAAGCTCGGGCTCGACCATCGCCTCATCGTGTCGACCTTCGGCCTCGTCGGCCCCGGCAAGGGGTTGGAGTACGTGATCGAGGCGATGCCGGCGGTCGTCGCGCGCCACCCGGACGCCCTGTACCTGATCGCGGGCCAGACCCACCCCGAGCTGTTGAAGCAGCGCGGCGAGGAGTATCGGAACAGGCTTACCGCGCTCGTCGAGGAGCTGGATCTCACTGACAACGTGCTGTTCGTGAACCAGTACCTCGAACAGAAGGACATCATCGAGTACCTCCTCGCCACCGACGTCTACGTGACGCCGTACCTCGACCCGAACCAGATCACGAGCGGCACGCTGTCCTACGCGCTCGGTGCCGGCAAGGCGGTCGTCTCGACGCCATACCTGCATGCGAAGGAGGCGCTCGCCGACGAGCGGGGGCTCCTGGTCGATTTCCAGGCGCCCGACCAGATCGCCGAGGCCGTCAACCGGATCCTCGACGACCCGAAGCTGAAGCAACGACTCGAGCGGAACGCCTACCGGTACGCGAACCAGGCGACGTGGCCGAAGACCGGTCAGCGGTTCCTCGACGTGATGGCGCAGCTCGTCGAGCAGCATCCGCCGGCGCCGAAGCAGCGACGCGCCAAGCCGCACCACATCGCGCACCGGGTGCACGGCAACCCGCTGATCACCCCGGCCTCGGTCCAGCCGTCGCAGCCCGGGTTCGAGGTGATCTCCACGATCAACCCCGGCGTCACGAAGCTCGGCGACGAGACGATCCTGCTGCTGCGCGTCGCGGAGCGACCGCGGCCCGACGCGTCCCCCGGCCCCGACGCGGTGATGGTCGACCTGTCGGGTCCGGAACCGCGACCCGTGCCGCTGCCGGGCGGGCTGACCAGGGAGCAGCTCGTCGGGATGGCCTTCTTCGATCACACCCAGGAGCCGCCGCGGATCGTGATCGGCTACGTCCCGCGCGACCTCCCAGGGCTGGACCTCTCCGACCCACGGACGATCCGCTACCGGGACACCGCGGGGGGGTTCGCGATGGCGCAGGCCGAGTTCAGCGACTACCTGACCCACATCTCGCACCTGCGGGTGGCGCGGAGCTCGGACGGGCTGCGGTTCGACATCGATCCGGAGCCGACGATCGTGTCCGCGACTGCGCTCGAGGAGTACGGGGTCGAAGATCCTCGCATCACCAGGATCGGCGACACCTTCCACATCACGTACGTCGCGGTGAGCCGGCTGGGGATCACGACGGCGAGGCTCACGACGAAGGACTTCCGCGCCTTCGACCGGCACGGCACGATCATGCAGCCCGACGAGAAGGACGTCGTGTTGTTCCCCGAGAAGGTCGGCGGGAGGTACCTCGCGCTCACCCGGCCGATGCCCGGTTCGTTCGGCCGCGTGCTCGGCCTCTGGCTGTCCGAGAGCGACGACCTGATCCATTGGGGGAACCACCGGCCCGTGGCGCAGCCGCGAGCCGGCCTGTGGGACGAGATCCGGATCGGTGCCTCGCTCGTGCCGATCCGCGTGGACGGCGGATGGCTCGAGATCTACCACGGCGCCGACCGTGACAACCGGTACGGGATGGGGGCGCTGCTCCTCGACGAGGGCGACCCGACGAAGGTCCTCGCGCGGACCGACCGTCCGCTCATGGCGCCCGAGGCGGACTACGAGCGCGACGGGTTCCTGAGCGACGTCGTCTTCCCCAGCGGGCACGTCGACCTGGGCGACGGGGACATCCGGGTCTACTACGGAGCCGCGGACACCTCGACGTGCGCGGCCGACCTCTCGATCGACGACATCCTCGAGGCGCTCGAGCCCGCCTAGCGGTCCGTCACCGGTTCCTGGGAGACTCCGCTGCCATGTTGCGCCAGCTCGCTCGTCTGACGCACCCGGTCCCCGCCGCGGGGCCCGAGGCCCTGGCGGTCGCGGTCTACGCCGGCGCCAACGACGCGCCACGGACGGCGAGGGAGTCCGGGTTCGAGGGGGTGGCGTGCATCGACGACGCGGCGCGGCTCCTCGACGTGCTCTGCGACGTCTGGACCCGGTCCAGGAAGCCGTGGGCGGAGCGCTGGGCGCGAGGACTCCTCGAGTTCTGCCTCTGGATGCAGCAGCCCGACGGGAGGTGGATCAACTTCGTGTACGACTGGGAGGGGACCCGGAACGAGATCGGGATCACGTCCGCGATCGGCGAGAGCTTCTGGCACGCGCGCGCGCTCGTCGGCGTGAGCCACGCGTGGCTCACGTTCGCCGACGAGCGCGCGCGCGAGGCGGTCCTCGCCGGGCTGGATCACGCCATCTCGAAGCCCGCGCCGCCCGACGTCCGCGCCCTCCACATCCTCACGGCGCGTCGCCTGATCGCCGACGCCGGTATGAAGGGCCTCCGCACCGCGATGCGCGAGTGGACGCACGAGCTCGCCGAGACCCGGGACGACGGCGTCCTGAAGAACGCCGTCGACGAGGTCGGCCCGCCGCATCTGTGGGCGCACATCCAGGAGGGCGTGCTCGCATGGTCGTCCGAGCTCCTCGGTGACCCCTCGCTCCTCGATGTCGCCGCCAGGAGCGCCGAGGAGCTCGTGGTCCCCGCGGTCCGGTCCTCGTTCGACGCGGACAGCACGACCCCGTACGACGTGGCCTCGTGCATCTACTCCCTCGACAGGCTCCACGAGGCGACCGGGGGCGGGCATTGGGCTGAGCTGGCGGCGGACGCGCGGGCCTGGTTCGACGGGCGGAACGCGGCCGCGGCGCCGGTCTACGACCGGCGCCGCGGCCGCGTCGCCGACGGCATCGACGAAGGCAGGGTCAGTCAGAACTCGGGGGCCGAAGCCAACATCGTGGCGGCGGAGGCGCTGTTCCCGGACGCCCTCGAACTCTCTCGCGAGCTCGAAGACCCCTTCGAACGGGTGTGACCGACCTCGTCGTGATCGCCGTCGCGATGGTGATCGCCGCGGGGATCCAGGTGACGATGGGCTTCGGCTTCGCCCTCGTCGCGATCCCGATCGTCGCCGTCGTCGAGGATCCCAAGGTCGCCGTGGTGCTCATCACGGCCGTCGGCGTCCCGATCACGCTCTGGAACACGTATCGGTGGCGCCGCCACCTCCGCGTCCGCGAGATGCTCACGGTCGCGGGAGCGTCGCTCGTCGGGATGCCCCTCGGCGCGCTCGTGCTCACACGCGCGCCCGATCGCGCGCTGACGCTCGCCATCGGGATCGTCGTGCTGGTCCTCACGGCGTGGCTCTGGCGCGGGCTGCGGCTCCCGCCCGGACCGCGGACCGAGATCTCGGCCGGCGTCACGTCCGGCGCGCTCGCGACGAGCACGGGCACGAACGGGCCGCCGCTCGTGATCGCCTTCCAGGCGACCGGGATGGAACGCGACGAGTTCCGGGCCACGCTCGCCGGGTGCTTCCTCGTCCAGGGCGTCGTCGCCTTCACGATCTTCGCGGCGAACGGCCTCGTCACCGACGAGGTCGGCCGGGCGTTGGTGGTGGCGATGCCGGCGGTCGTCGCCGGGACGCTGATGGGTGAGCGCTGGTCGGGCCGGTTGCACGGCCGCGCGTTCCGCGCGGCCGTGCTCGTCCTGCTCGCGTGCTCCGGGGCCTTGGCGGTCGCCGGAGCCCTCACCGCCTGATCAGCCGCCGGCCACCTGCTCGGCCAGGTCGACGAGGCCCTTCCAGGTCTGGACGGCGAACTCCTTCGTCCACGCGACCGGCCATGTCGAGAACTTCGCGACGATCACGTCCGCCGGTCCGTGTACCAGCACGCTCTGCCCGTTGATCCCGGAGCAGAGGAAGATGGGTGCCGCCGCGTCGATCACCCAGAACTGGTTCCGGTAGTAGGCACCGTCCGGGAACTCACGGGCATCGAGCGAGGACTCGAACGCGGCCAGCGTGTCGTCGTCGGGTGTGAGCGTGTCGTCGATCCAGACCGACGGGATCACCTCCCGGTCGTCGCGACGGCCGCCTCTCAGCAGCAGCAGTCCGAACCGAGCCAGGTCCCGCAGCGTGCACGACACGCCGCCGTCGGCCATCGCGTTCCCGTGGGCGTCGACCGTGATCTCGGCATCGGCCTCGGCTCCCATCGGCTGCCAGAGCACGCGCGAGATCAGCTCGTGGAGCCTGGCTCCTGCCGCACGCTCCATCACCCACGCCAGCACATCCGTCAGGATCGACCGATAGTCGAACGCGCCCCCGTGCGGGCCTGCGTTTTCCAGCGTCGCGTAATAGGTCGTGATGTCGTCCGGCAGTCCCGCGTCGGTCCGCGGGCGCCACAGGTAGATCTGCTCGTAGACGCGCACGTCCGCCTGGAGGTTCGCGTAGTCCTCGTCGAAGCGCGTCCCCGCCCGCATGTCGAGGAGCGCCCGGACGGTGCAGCCGTCCCACGCCGTCCCGACGAGCTCCGGCAGATACCCCGTGACCAGGTCGTCCGGCGAGAGTGATCCGTTCCCGACCAGGACGCCGCACACGGCGGACGTGATCGACTTCGACACGGACATCAGGAGGTGACGAGAATCCGGCCCCATCGAGTTCCCGTACCGCTCATCCACGACCGAACCGCCGTGCAGGACGACGAGGCCGTCCGTGTAGGTCCGCTCGAGGAACGCATCGAACGACTGCGTCGTGTCATCGAGGTGGATCGTGATCCCGTCGAGGTCGCGATACCCGCCTGGGAGCTGCCAGACCGGGCCGGCCCCTCGCGGGATCCGAGCCGTCGGGATCAGCTCCGAGACGTGTTGGAACGCCCAGCGGTTGAACGGCGGCTCTTGCCAGTTCGCGAGCGTGACGAGCTGGTCCGGGGCGAACGGCGGCGCACCGGCCATGAGACCGAGCTCTTCGGCGGTGTGGATCTCCGCCGTCGTCATGGCTCGTCCGTCCTGTCCTCGCCGCCGCGCAACCTCCTCCGTTCCTGACCGAGACGACTGACGACCAGCGCCACGGCGCTGACCAGGTACAGCTGCCCCATCAGCGCTTCGGTCACCGCGAACATCCGCGGTACATCGGCACGAAGCGTGAGGTCCCCGTACCCGACCGTCGTCATCGTGATGTAGCTGAAGTACGTGATGTTCGCCGTCGAGGCGGCGTCTTGCTGCGCGAACAGTGGCGGATCGACGTACTTGATGATGCTGTAGACGAACGTGAAGAAGAGCCCGAGCAGCAGGTAGAGACAGAGCGCACCGGCGAGGACCTGGAGGTCGATCACCCGCTCGCGAGCCAGTCGCCGGACGATCGCGATGGGCGCGCCGATCGCGAGGAACGCACCGACCAAGGAGGTGGCGATGCCGGGACTGTCCCCGCTCCCCGCGACGGCGACCACGCTGCCGACCAGGACCGAAAGGACCACGGCGACCTCGGCCACCTGCAGGAACCGCCGGTGAGCGTCCGAGGTTCGCAAGATGAACAGGAGAGCCGCGCCCTCCAGCACGAGCGCGAGGACGCGCCGCCACCCATCTTCGGAAAAGGCGATCGCGAAGATCGACCCCACGATGAGGAGCAGCGCGATGCCGAATCGGGCCGGTCGCAGGCCTTCCTTCCGCTCGAACTCACGCCGCCGGAACCGCTGCACGAGCGCAGGATAGAGGCCCGAACGGCTCGAGGTCGGTACCCTCCGGCCATGGACGGCAACCGGCAACTCACCATCACCGCCCACGACGAATGGTCGATGACGGCGGTCAACCGCAACGGGGTCGAGCTCACGATCGACGGTCATGGTGAGGAGGGCTTCACGCCCCTCGAACTACTGATGGCCGCGCTTGGAAGCTGCGGAGCGATCGACTTCGCGTTGCTGATGGAGAAGCAACGACATCCGGTCACCCCGTTCACGCTGGACGTGGACGGCCTCAAGGAAGACCTCCGCATGCAGTGGATGCGTGTGACGTACCAACTCGAGGGAGATCCGGATGCGATCAAGGTCGAGCGGGCCCGCGTGAAGACCGCGACGGATCTCTGCACGGTCTCACGGACCTTGACGGCTGGATGCCCGGTGGAGCACGTCGTCGGATGACCCACCGTCTGCTCCTCGACGTCTCGAGCATGATGTACCGCGCCTTCTTCGCGATGCGCGAGCCCGGCGTCTTCACGAAGGACGGTCGCCCGGTGGGTGCGGTCCACGGCTACCTCGACATGGTCACGAGGCTGATCAATGACCGTCATCCCGACGAGGTTGTCCACGTCTACGACCACGACTGGCGGCCGATCGCCCGCACCGACATCTACCCCGACTACAAGGGGAACCGGCTCCCCGACCCGCCCGAGCTGCCGCCGCAGTTCCTGATGCTCCACGAGGTGCTCGACGTCACGGGGATGCTCCAGGCGCAGACCGAGGGGTGGGAGGCGGAGGACGCGATCGGCGCGTTCTGCGCCGACGCGGCCAAGGACGACCGGATCGAGATCGTCTCCGGCGATCGCGATCTGATCCAGCTCGTGGACGACCCGGTCGTGAAGCTGCTGTTCACGCTCCGCGGCGTCTCGGAGCTGCTCGAGCTGGACGAGGCCGGCGTCCTGGCGAAGTACGAGGTCCCTGCGTCGCGGTACGCCGAGTTCGCGATCCTCCGGGGCGATCCTTCGGACGGCCTGCCCGGTGTTCGCGGCGTCGGCGCGAAGACGGCCCGCGACCTCGTGCTCGAGTACCCCTCGATCGACGCGATGCTAGAGGCGGCCGATGCGGGCCGGATGACGATCAAGCCGGGCGTCCGGGCGAAGCTGCTCGCCTCGCGCGACTACCTCGACCAGATGCAGCGGATCGTCCCCGTGAACGCCACCGCGCCCCTGTCGATCTGGGCCGGCGATCGGGACGAGGATGCGTTGAGGGATCTCGCCGCCGACCTCGGCGTCAAGGGTCCGGCGCAACGGCTCCTGGCCGCGCTGGCCGCCTCGGATGCCGGTTGAATGGCCCACGGCCGAACGCCCCCGGCCCCACCGAAGGCCCGATAGCTGGGCGCTTCAGCCCCTGTTAGCCTGGGCCGATACGGAGAGGGACCCCGACCTATTCCGTTCGGAGGGATGAGGTGGCAACCGCGAGCGAAGACGTCCGTTCGGGCGTGGCGACGATCGACAGCGTGTTCGCGGAACTGCTTCGGCGGTTCCGCGTCAACTATCCGACCTTCCGGATCGGCGACGACCTGATCCGGCGGTATCACCTGGCCGCATCGACGCGCGGCTTCGTGATCCTGTGCGGGCCGAGCGGGACGGGCAAGACGTGGCTCGCGCAGGCGTACGCCGACATCGTCGGCGCGCGGACCAAGCTCGTCGCGGTCGACCCCAGCTGGTCCTCGAACGAGGACCTGCTCGGTTACCTCTCACCGCTCGACGGCTTCTACCACCACACGCCGTTCAGCGAGTTCGTCGCGGATGCGGCTCGGGAGTGGAACTCCGCGAACAACGGCGGGCGCACCTCGCGCGAGTTCCACGTGATCCTCGACGAGATGAACCTCGCTCGGGTCGAGCACTACTTCAGCCGGTTCCTGTCCGCGATGGAGATCCGTACCCGCGAGGGTGTGGCGCGGCTCGACCTCGCGCCGGGGCACACCGTGGAGCTCACGCCCAACCTGAAGTTCGCCGGCACCGTCAACATCGACGAGACCACACACGGGTTCGCGGACAAGGTGTACGACCGAGCCCAGGTGATCGAGCTGCCGCTCTCCCGGGACCATGTCGCGGACCACATCCGAGGCCGCGACTGGGCCCCCGTCGTGCTGCAGGTCTGGGACATCTTCCGAGAGGTCGCGCCGTTCGGCTTCCGCGTCCTCGACGAGATCGACGCGTACGTGGCCGCCGCAGAGGAGGTCGGCACCGACTGGCGGACGGCGCTCGACGAGCAGCTGATGCAGAAGGTGCTCCCGCGCGTCCGTGGCGACGCCTCGGCGACCGATGCGATCGACGACTTCTTGCGCCTCGCGGCCGACGGGTACCCGCTCGCCGAGGCGAAGGCGCGGGCGATGCGCCGCGATCTCGAAGAGCATGGCTTCGTCGCCTACTTCTGAGCCGCGCGACCCCCTCGCGCGGCTGCGCTTCGCCGTCCGAGGCGACACCGAACATCCCGGGCTCGCCGGCATCCTGCCGCGGCTGCAGCATGCCCACCGTCGCGAGCTCCGCCGCGCGCCGCACTGGTCGAAGGAGGAGCTCGTCCGGCACCCGGAGCCGCGCGAGCTGATCCGTTCGATGCGGAAGCCCGGCAACCTCGACGCGCAAGGCCGTCCCGTCTATACGCTGGACGAACGGCGATACCTCACCGCCGACGTCTACGAGAACCGGATGGTGCGCTCCGTGGTCGAGGAGACCCGCGCTCGGCTCCGCCGGATCGTCCGCACGGACCACATCCCCGAAGCAGAGGATCTGCTCCGCGAGCTCGACGCCGCGGTCGCACTGGCTCCGTTCCTGGACGAGGTCGAGCTGCCGGCGAACACGCGGTACCTCCCGACCGCGACCCTCACGAAGGACCCGCTCTACCGCTCCGTCCTTGCGCTCAGGCGCTAGGACGCGTCGTCGCCGTGGCGGTGGCGACGCCGCGGCCGCCGGAGGTGCCCGACGAGCCGGGCTCGCTCGGCGGCGCGGCGGAGACCTTGCTCCGCGTCCGTCCGCTCGCGGCGGAGATCGCTCACCATCAGCGGGTTCAGATGCACCCTTGCTCACCTCCCGTTCGAGTCGTAACCTTCGACGTGGAACGATACTCTGTGTAGAAGTTTGATGTCAAGAGTTCCCACGTGGAAGGAGGTCGAAGGGATGGTCACCGACGAGGAGAGGAAGGACGCGATCGATCGGTTCGTCGAGGAGGCGGTGCAGATCTTCCCGTCGCTCGAGCCCGAGGTGGAAGCGGCCGTCGACCGGATGCACAAGATCATGAACTACCTCGACCGGACGACCGAGCGGACCGTGAAGGTGTTCGGTCTCAACACCGGAGAGTTCAAGGTCCTGCTGAAGCTCCGCGAGGCCCCCGACCAGTCGATGACCGCCGGCGCGCTCGCCGACCGTCTGGATCTGTCGTCCAGCGCGATGACGAACCGCATCGACCGGCTCGAGGAGGACGGCCTCGTGCTTCGCGAGCGCGGGACGGAGGACCGCCGGAGCGTGCTCGTTCGGATCACGCCCGAGGGAGAGGACGTCCTCGGGCAGGCCGTGGAGCACCAGGGGAAGCAGGAGGCGACGCTGCTGTCGGTCCTCACGTCGGAGGAGCAGCGGGAGCTCAACGCGCTCCTGCGAGCGATGGTCCTCGAGATCGAGGACCGCGGCGAGCTCTCCTGGTTCCACCCGGCGGAGCCGGCTCAGAGCGAGGCGTAGGTCTCGAGGTCGGCGTCGACCTTCGGGACGACGCCGACCACGTAGTTCCCGCCGAGGCACCCGGGGCACCAGCTGGATGCGGCGATCGCGTGCGCCGTGGCGAGCGCGGGCGCGCATGCACGGAGCGAGCGCACGATCGCGCCGTATCCGTAGCCGTCCCAGCCGTGATCGATCGTTTCCTTCGTCGCCTGGAGCCCCTGCTCGAGCGACACGTAGTTCTGGACGCCGACGGAGTTGAAGTCCGTGGACCCGTGCGTCCGGTGCGTCGTCGCCAGCGGGTTCCACGAGGCCTGCGTGAACTCCTGGACCTGCCACGCGACCGCGACGACGCGGTTGTCCCGGCACCCCGGCGCGCCGAGGATCCGCAGCAGCATGTCCGCCCAATCGCCGTACGAGACGTGGTCGGCACCCTGGAACGCCCGGGCGACCGCGCCGACGTCGCCGGCGGCCAGCCGGTCGTGCAGGCGGTCGATCAGCGACACGATCCCGTTCCGGGTTCCCTCGAGCTCCGCGAGCGCCGACTGCTGCGCGGCGAGCGCGGCGACGCGCTCGTCGCGCGCGGCGCGCAGCGACTCCACCGTCGCCCGCTGCGCGGCCAGGGCCCCCTCGAGCGCCCTGGCGCGCGCCTCGAGGACGGCCTGCGCGCGCGAGAGCTCGGCGGCCGACCGCGCGCGGTCGGCCGCCACGGCGTCGCCGAAGGCGAGCTGGTCCTGGAGCTCTACGAACGAGCTGGCGTCGAGGAAGGCGCCGACGACGTCGGCGTTCGCCGTCGCACCGGGTGAGGCCATGAACGCGTTCACGACCGTGTCGGAGAGCCGCTGCTCCGCGTCCGCGTAGGCCACGCGAGCGGCGAGCACCTGATCACGGATCTCGAGCCGCGCACCCAGCACGAGCCCGAGGGCGCGCTCGGCGGTCGCGATCCGGCGGTCGGCGGACGCCACGCGACCTTCGAGGTCGTTCACCGTCGCTGCCTGCTGCGAGATCCGATCCGTGAGCTCGGTCAGATCGCCGTGCGCGCGGCGGAGCCGCGCGCCCGGGGTGGCGCTGCTCGTCGGCGCGAGGCCGACGAGCAGCGCCACCACCAGCAAAGGCACGCAGCGGCGCAGGCCAGACCCATCCCCGGTCATGCCGGAGATATCGACCCCGCCGGAGCCCGGTTGAACGAGCGACCCGGGGACCCACCTACACTCCAGCCGTGCCCCTCCCGATCCGCGTCGGCGTCCAGCTCCCGGAGGTCGAACGCGAGGTCCGCTGGCCCGAGTACGTCGCGATCGCGCAGGCCGCGGAAGAGGTCGGGTTCGACTCGATCTGGGTGGGCGACCACTACCTCTACCGGGGCGACGGACGTCCGGAGCGAGGGCCGTGGGAGGCGTGGACGATGCTCGCGGGCCTCGCCGCCCGCACGGAGCGCGTGCGGCTCGGCCCGCTCGTCGCCTGCGTGAACTTCCATCGGCCCGTCGTCCTCGCGAAGGTCGCGGCGACGGTCGACGAGATCAGCGGCGGGAGGCTCGTCGTGGGGGTGGGCGCGGGGTGGAACCGTTCGGAGTTCGACGCGATGGGCGTTCCCTACCACCACCGCGCGTCGCGGTTCGAGGAAGCGTTCGGGATCGTCCGGAGGCTGCTGGCCGGCGAACGCGTGAGCTTCGCCGGCCGCTGGCACACGACGGAGGACGCCGTCCTGCTTCCCCGGCCCGCTCGCCGGCCGACCATCATGGTGGGCTCGACCGGCGAGCGCGTCCTCGCCGCGACGCTCCCCTCCGTGGACGCCTGGAACACCTGGTACGACTGGTACGGGAACTCGGCCGAGGGGTTCGCGTCGGGGAACCGGACGATCGACGACGCCTGCGAACGCGTCGGACGAGACCCCTCGACGCTCGAGCGGAGCGCGTGCGTGCTCGTTCGCTTCCCCGGGGACGCGGGCGAGCGGCCGTACGAACCCGGGATCGCCACGACCAGGCCCGCCGGCGTCAGCGAGGCGCTGCGCGCGTTCGCCGACGCCGGCGCCCACGAGGCGATCCTCGTCCTCGATCCCATCACGGAGGCCTCGGTCCGCGAGATCGGAGCCGAGCTACCGCGCTGAGTCGTCTCCCTCGGGCAGCAGCCGCCGGACGAGGGCCGTGACCATCATGCCGAGCCCGGCGCCCCCGACCAGGTCGAGCGGCAGGTGCGCGCCGACGTACATACGGCCGTAGGCCGTCGTGACGGCGCCCGCCACGAGGAACGGACGGAGCCATCGAGGCCCACCGACCCACGTCGTGGCCGCGATCGTCGTCGCCACGGCGGTGTGTCCCGAGACCCAGCCCAGGTCGCCCTCGATCCCTTCGCGCGTCCGCACATCGTCCAGGAGGACCCCCGGTCGAGCGCGGCCCCCGAGCGGCTTCGCCCGCTTCGCCAGGAGCCACGCCGCCGTCCCGCCCACGGCGAGCGCGGCGGCGAGCTCGCGTCGTCCGGCCACGAACGCGACTCCGGCCGCGACCGGCACCGTGCCGAACGTTCCCATCTGCATCACGCTGCGGACGGGGATCCGGATCGCGTCGGTGGCGTCGTTCGCCGCGCGGAAGATGCGCTCCTCCTCCGGATCGACCTTCCCGCGCGTCACCAAGATGCGGCTGCCCTCGAACAGGACCGCACCGACGACGAACCACGCCGCGTCGCGCCGTGCACTCGTCACCCGACGACCACCGACCCGCCGCGGATCACCGTCCGAACGAGCGGCACCCCCGGCCGGTAGGCGAGGTGCACGAACGACGGCGCGTCGAGGACGAGGAGATCCGCTCGCGCGCCCGCCGCGATCCGCCCGACGTCCTCGCGCCGGAGCGCGGCCGCGCCGCCCGCGGTCGCGGCCCGCACGGCCTCGACCGGCGTCATGCCCATCGCGGTCACCGCGAGCGCGATCACGATCGGCATGTTCGTCGTGAACGACGTCCCCGGGTTGCAGTCGGTCGCGAGCGCCAGGGTCGCGCCCGCATCGAGCAGCCGACGAGCGTCGGGCCACGGGCTCCGCGTGGACAGCTCGGCGACCGGGAGCAGGGTCGCGACGACACCGGCGGCCGCGAGCGCCTCGCGGTCGTCGTCGTCCAGGTGGGTGAGGTGGTCGGCGCTCGCGGCGCCCAGGTCTGCGGCCAGCCGGGCCCCCGGGCCGTGCTCCAGCTGGTTCGCGTGGATCCGGAGACCCAAGCCGTGGTCGCGACCGGCCTCCAGGACCCGCCGAGCCTGCGCGCCGTCGAACGCGCCGCGGTCGCAGAAGACGTCACACCAGCGGGCGAGCGACGCGCACGCGTCGAGCATCGCGCCGCACACCAGATCGACGTACACGTCCGGGTCGTCGGCGAACTCGGGCGGGACGACGTGGGCCCCGAGGAAGGTCACGTCGCCCGTGAGCGTCGTCGCGACGCCGAGCAGCCGGACCTCGTCGTCGACCGTGAGCCCGTACCCGGACTTCACCTCGAGCGTCGTCGTGCCCGAGCGCACGGCCTCGTCCGCCAGTCGCCGCGCCCGGGCAGACAGCTCGACGTCGGTCGCCCCGCGGGTCGCCTCGACCGTCGAACGGATCCCGCCGGCCGCGTACCGTTCGCCGCGCATCCGCGCGTCGAACTCCGCGGCGCGGTCGCCCGCGAACACGAGGTGGGTATGCGAGTCGACGAACCCTGGCAGGACGGCCCGTCCCTCGACGTCGACCCAAGGTCCGGCGACACCGTCCGGGGTCGCCGAACGCGGTCCCGCCCAGACCACGCGATCGCCCTCGACGGCGACGGCGGCGTCGTGGATCACCCCGTCGGGACCGAGCGCGGGGTCGTTCGTGAGGAGTTCGCCGATCCCGTCGAGGAGCACGAGCCTATGCCGGGGGTGCGCTCATCGGGATGCGAACGCCACGCGCTCCGGCGACGCGCTCGGCGTCCTCGTAGCCGGCGTCGACGTGCCGGTACACCCCCATCAAAGGATCGTTCGTGAGGACGCGCTCTGCCTTGGCGCCCGCGATCTCGGTCCCGTCGACGACGACGACCTGGCCCGCATGGATCGAGCGGCCGATCCCCACGCCGCCGCCGTGATGGATCGAGACCCAGGAGGCGCCGCTCGCGGTGTTCACGAGCGCGTTCAGGAGCGGCCAGTCGGCGATCGCGTCGGATCCGTCGAGCATCGCCTCGGTCTCGCGGTACGGCGAGGCCACCGAGCCGCAGTCGAGGTGATCGCGACCGATCACGACGGGCGCGGAGAGCTCGCCGCGCGCGACCATGTCGTTGAACCGGACGCCGAGCCGGTCGCGCTCGCCGTAGCCGAGCCAGCAGATCCGAGCCGGGAGGCCCTGGAAAGCGACACGCTCGCTGGCGAGCCGGATCCAGCGCGCGAGCGCCTCGTTGTCGGGGAACTCCTCCAGCACCGCGCGGTCCGTCGCCGCGATGTCGGCAGGGTCGCCCGAGAGCGCCGCCCACCGGAACGGTCCCTTCCCCTCGCAGAACAGCGGCCGGATGTACGCGGGGATGAACCCCGGGTAGTCGAAGGCGCGCGCGAACCCACCGCGCTCGGCTTCGGATCGCAGGCTGTTGCCGTAGTCGAAGACCTCGGTGCCTCGGTCGAGGAACGCGACCATGCCCTGGACGTGCGCGGCCATCGAGGCCCGTGCCCGCCGCGTGTACTCGTCGGGATCGCCGACGCGGAGCTCGGCCGCATCGTCCAACGAGAGCCCCAGCGGGATGTACGCGAGCGGGTCGTGCGCGCTCGTCTGGTCGGTCACGACGTCGATCGGGGCGTCCATGGCCGCCAGCTTCGGCACGACGTCGGCGGCGTTGCCGAGCAGGCCGATCGAGAGCGCCTCGCGCCGATCCCGCGCGTCGGTCGCGAGCCGGAGCGCCTCATCGGCGTCCTCGACCATCACGTCCAGGTACCGGGTCTTGATCCGACGCTCGATCCGGCTGGGATCGATCTCGACGCAGATCACGACGCCGTCGTTCATCGTGACGGCGAGCGGCTGGGCGCCCCCCATCCCACCGAGGCCCGCGGTGAGCGAGATCGTCCCCGCGAGGGAGCCACCGAAGCGCTTCGCCGCGATCGCGGCGAAGGTCTCGTAAGTGCCCTGCAGGATCCCCTGGGTCCCGATGTAGATCCAGGAGCCGGCGGTCATCTGGCCGTACATCGTGAGCCCGAGGCCCTCGAGCCGGCGGAACTCCTCCCACGTGGCCCACTGCGGGACGAGGTTCGAGTTCGCGATCAGCACACGCGGAGCCCATTCGTGCGTCCGTACGACGCCGACGGGCTTCCCCGATTGCACCAGCAAGGTCTCGTCGCCCTCGAGGTCGGTGAGCTCGCGGACGATCGCGTCGAACGCCGGCCACGAGCGTGCGGCTCGGCCCGTGCCGCCGTACACGACCAGATCGTCGGGGCGCTCGGCGACGTCGCGATCGAGGTTGTTCATGAGCATCCGCATCGCGGCCTCCTGCGGCCAACCGCGACATGTCAACGTCGCGCCGCGAGGGGATCGGACCTCCCGGGGTCCGGCGGTCGAAGGCTCCATGCGTTCCCTCCTGCGGCCCGTGCGGCGCACGGCCGACCCGGAGCCTACCCGCTAGCGTTCTCGCCATGGACGACGAGCCGCGCGGCGCCGGAGCCGCGAGCGACGCGGGACTCACCTTCGACCTGGTGCGCACGGAGCGTCCCTCGAGCGCCGAGGAGAGTGCGCGGCTCCAAGGGATCCGTCTCGACCAGCTGCTGCGCACGATCGTCGTGCGCCGGGGCGCGGACGACTACGTCTTCGTGCTCGTCCCCGGAGGACGGCAGATCGACTGGCCGAAGCTCCGCGCGCACCTCGCGGCCCGCCGGCTGTCGCTCCCCGATCGGGACGAGGCTCGCGAGGCGACCGGCTACGAGCGCGGCACGATCACGCCGTTCGGCGCCACGGCCCCCTGGCCCGTCATCGCCGACGCGACGATCCGCGGCGCAGGCCGGGTCGCGATCGGCGCGGGTGCGCACGGCGCGAACCTGCACGTCGACGCCGAGGACCTGCTCCGGGTGTTGCACGCCGACGAGGCCGACGTCACCTCGCCCGGTGAGCCGTGAGGCTCAGAACTGGTCGCGACGCTGGGCCAGGATGAGCACGACGATCGCCGCACCCACCGCGAGCAGGACCGCGATGATGAAGAACAGCTGCGCCGAGCTGCCGATCTGCAGCTGCGTCGACAGCTGTGACCCGAGCGCCTGGTAGATCGAGCTCAGATCGGTCGCCGTCTCCGCGGTCTCCGAGGTCGCGCCCGTCGTCTGCGCGATCTGCTGGAGCAGGGCGGCGTCCGCCGCCCGCGGGCCGCTGGTCTGGCCCAGGACGACCGTGTAGACGGGCACCTCCATGCCGGCCGCCCGGCCGGCAGCGGCCATCGGGTCCACGGTGCTGCCGGTGTCCCGTCCGTCCGAGAGCAGGACGACGGCCGCGGGCGCGGTACCTCCCGCGTCCCACTCGCTCTGGATCGCGCCGAGCGACGCGTCGAGCCCGTCACCGATCTTCGTGCCGCTCCCGCGCCGGGGATCCTCCAGCGCGGGAGCGATGCGGCTGTGGTCCGCCGTCGGCGGCACGGGGACCTGCGCCTCGTCGGAGAACGTCACGAGACCGACGAGGAAGGACTTCGGGAGCTGTTCCACGAACGTCTCGGCCGCGTCCTGCGCGGCGGCGATCCTGCTCGGTTGCACGTCGTTCTTGTTCATCGAGAGCGACGCGTCGAGGACCAGCATCACGGTCGGCGGCTTCGCGGTCTTCGAGACACGGAACTGCGCGAGCGCGACGCCGAGCGACGCGATCGCTGCGATCAGGAGGACGACGGGGAGCGCCCGCAGGACGAACGGCGCCTTCTGGAACGGTGAGCGCTGCGTGGGCGTCTTCTGGCGGCGCGCGGGCGCGGCCGCGGACCGCGCCCGCGCGCTCCCCGACGACGGACGCTTCTGACGCGACCCGAGCACGAACAGCACCCCGACCGCGCCCGCGAGGACGACGACCGTGATCAGGATGGCGTTCATCGGCGCGTAACGGTATCCGAGGACCTACCCGGAGTGGGGTACCGCGGTCTCCCGATTCCTGCTCACCAGGATCTCTCCGCCGGAGGTATGCACGGAATCACCCGACCGACCGACACCTCTCCCATGGAGCGGATGCCCACCCCGATCGGCCGCCTCGCCAGGATCCTCGGCGTGCTCGTCCTGTCGACGGTGGTTCCCCTCGCGTTCGCGGCGCCGGCCTTCGCGGCGCGGCAGAAGTCGATCCGGATCAACGATGCGTCGGTCGTCGAAGGGGACTCCGGCTCCAAGACGATGACCTTCACGATCTCGTGGACCGGCTCGAAGGGCGGAGGCGCGCCGAGCGTGCACTACGCGACCGCGAACGCGTCGGCGACCGCGGGCTCCGATTACACGACGACGACGGGCACGGCGTCCCTCACGAACGGCGGATGCCGCTGCGCGAAGGTGAACGTGCCGATCCTTGGCGACACGATGACGGAGGGCACCGAGACGTTCACGGTGAACCTGTCCGCGCCCACGAACGGGACGATCGTCGACGCGCAGGGCGTCGGGACGATCTACGACAACGAGGGTCCGCCCTCGTTCGTCGTGACGGACGTGTCCGGTGCCGAGGGCGGTGGCTCGCTCTCGTTCTCGGTCCTGCTCACGAACGCGAACGGATCGTCGGTCAGCGTCGACGACGCGACCGCGGACGGCACGGCGCTCGCGGGGTCGGACTACACGGCGAAGTCCGGCACGCTGACGTTCACCCCCGGGCAGACGTTGAAGACCGTCGCGGTCACGATGCTCGACGATGCGCTCGCGGAGGACGACGAGACGTTCAGCCTGAACCTGTCGAACGCCACGGGCGGGATCGCGATCGCCGACGCCGCCGGGCTGGGCACGATCCAGAACGACGACGCCGACCCGACCGTATCGGTCTCGAACGCGGCCGTCGTCGAGGGCGACACCGGAACGACGACGCTGTCGCTCCCCGTCACGCTCTCGGGTCCGAGCGGGCGTGAGGTCGACGTCGACTACGCGACGAGCGACGGCACGGCGAACGCCGGGAGCGACTACACGGCCACCTCGGGCACTCTCGTGTTCGCCGTCGGTGAGACCTCGAAGCAGATCCACATCACGGTCGCAGGTGACTATGCAGATGAAGGGGACGAGACCCTGACGGTCACCCTGTCCGGACTGTTCAACGCGGACCCCGGGACCCTGGCCGCGACCGGCACGATCACCAACGACGACGCCGGACCGAAGCTGTCGGTCGCGAACGCGACCGTCGCAGAGGGCAACTCCGGGACGACCTCGCTCGCCTTCACCGTGTCGATGACGCCCGCCTCGCTCACCGACGTGACGGTCGACTACGCCACGGCGGACGGGACGGCGACCGAAGGCAGCGACTACGTCGCCGCTTCCGGCACCCTCACGATCCCCGCCGGACAGACCTCAGGATCGATCGTCGTCGACGTGAACGGCGACACGGCCATCGAGCCGAACGAGACGCTCACCCTGTCACTCTCGGATCCGGTCGGCGCGAAGATCGTGCCACCGGTCACGGCGACCGGCACGATCGCGGACGACGACCGGATCGCGACGGCGATCACGCTCAAGGTCGTGAAGGGCTCCAAGACGATCAAGGCGAAGGGCACGATCCAGGCCGCGGCGAGCGGGATGAAGGTCAAGGTCAACCTGCTCAAGAAGATCGGCGGGAAGTACCGCCTCGTGGCGTCCAAGACCGTCGGCGTCAAGGGTCTCAAGGACCGCAACGGCGACGGGATCACCGACGGCGGCTACGCGGCCGGTTTCGGCCGGCCAACGAAGGGGTCCTACAAGGCCAACGTGAAGTACGCCGGCAGCCCGATCTACTCGCCGAGCTCGAAGTCCCTCAGCTTCACCCTCTGAGGCCGGCTCACCAGTAGCGCGCGGTCGCCATCGCGATCACGGCGGCGACCAGGAGCCCCAAGCCCGTCCTCGCGTACCCGCGGAGCTTCCCCTGGAGGATCGGTACCTCCGCCACGAGCTCGGATGGCGGCGCGCCGCCTTGCTCGGTGGCCTGGCCGATCTGGCGGCCGATCGCCAGCAGGCGCTCGACGCCCGGCCGCGTGCCGAGGACCACGAGCGCGACGGCCAGGATCGCTGCGACGCCGCCGATCGTGAACACGAGGCCGCGGGCCGTTCCGATCCAATCGCTGAACCCTCCGGCCAGGTTCATGTCTTTCAGATAGAGGATGAGCCCGGCGAGGGTCGTCACCGTCGCGAGGGCGAGGATGCGGTCGACCAGCCTCCGCGCGCCGAGGAGCTCGGTCATGAACGGGGCGGCGGCGGGTCCGATCGCCGCCGACGTCGGTTGGACGAACACCACGAAGAAGTACACCGACCCGACCCATGCGATCCCCGCGCCGATGTGGAAGACCCGGAAGACGATGTAGAACCAGTCCGCGCCGATCATGCGCGGAGCCTATCCCCGGCACGTCCCCGGGAGGAGTGTCGTCTCGTCACAACGCCCTTCGGTACGTGCGCACGCCGAGCGGCACGAAGACGCACAGGATCGCCACGCACCAGACGATCGCCGTGATCACGTCGCCGGCCGTGGGTCCGCCGTTCACGAGGTGGCGCGCCGCCAGGACCACCGCCGACACGGGCTGGTGGTTCGCCCACGGCTGCAGCCAGCTGGGCAGCGAGTCGGCGGGGACGAACGCGATCGACGCGAACACCAGCGGCGCGAGCACCGGGAACGCCGCCGCCTGAGCGGTCTCGGGATCTTTCACCGCGAGACCGAGGGTCGCGAAGATCCACGACAAGGCGTAGCCGAAGAAGACCACGAGCAACATCGCGCCGATGAGACAGATCACGTTCGTCTGGACGCGGAACCCCACGAGCGAACCCACCACGAACATCAGGATCACGACGAAGAGGTTCCGGATCAGATCGGCGCCGGTCCGGCCGACGAGGACGGCCGAACGAGTGATGGGCAACGACACGAAGCGCTCCAGGAGCCCGCTCTTCAGGTCCGTCGCGAGGCCGATCGCGGCCGCGATCGCACCGAACACGACCGTCTGGACCCAGATCCCCGGCATCAGGAAGTCGACGTACGGGTAGTCGGGCGGCAGCGACTTCTGGACGACGCCGCCGAACACGTAGCGGAACATCAGGACGAAGATGATCGGCTGGATCGTGGAGAACACGAGGAGCTGCGGGACGCGCTTATACGCGATCAGGTTCCGCCAGATCATCGCCGTCCCGTCGTAGAACTGCTTGGCCAGCGCGGTCCTTCGGACCGTCGGCAGGCCGACCTCCGTCACCGTCGCGCTCATGCCGCACTCCCTTCTTCGGGCGACGCTTCCTCGGCCCCGTGTCCGGTCAGCGCGAGGAAGACGTCGTCGAGCGACGGCTCGCGGAGGGACAACGCCGTCGGCAGGACGCCCTCATCGTCGAGCTGTCGCAGCATCTGCGCGAGCAGGTGCGAACCGTCGGGCGAGGGCACCCTCAGCGTGCGGCCGTCGATCTCCGGCTCGGCGCCCACGATCGGCCCCACGATCGAGACCGCTCGACGGACCTCGTCGTCGGCCTGCATCACCATCTCGATCACCGCGCCTCCCAGCTGCTCCTTCAGCTGCGACGCCGTGCCCTCGGCGATGATCGCGCCGTGGTCGATCACGACGAGCCGGTCGGCGAGCTGGTCTGCCTCCTCGAGGTACTGGGTGGTCAGGATCACGGTGGTCCCTCCTTGGACGAGGGTCCGGATCGTTTCCCAGAGGACCAGGCGGCTCTGCAGGTCGAGGCCGGTGGTCGGCTCGTCCAGGAACAGCACGGGCGGCTCCTGGACCAAAGACGCCGCCACGTCCAGCCTCCGCCGCATCCCGCCGGAGTAGGTCCGCACCGGCCGGTCGGCCGCGTCGGCCAGGTCGAAGTGCGCGAGGAGCTCCCGCGCCCTGCCCTCGATCGCGGACGGCTCGACCTGCGCGAGCCGCCCGATCAGCTGGAGGTTCTCCTGACCGGTGAGGTTGGGATCGACCGCCGCGAACTGCCCGGCGAGACCGATCCGCATCCGCACCTCCTCGGGGCTGCGGACCACGTCGTACCCGAGGATCTCGGCGTGTCCCGCGTCGGGTGCGAGCACCGTCGCGAGGATCCGCACCGCCGTGGTCTTCCCGGCGCCGTTCGGGCCCAACAGACCGAAGATCGAGCCGCGCTCCACCTCGAAGTCGACGCCGGTGAGCGCCTCGACGTCCCCGAACCGCTTGACCAACCCGTCGACCACGATCGCGGAGCCGTTCAACATGCCGGCAGTTCCCCCTTACGCGTGAGCCGTCACCCTGCCATAGTTATTTGAGGTTTGTCAACCATCGGATACATCCGATGGTTCGGCGACTTGAAGTTGTGCCCGCGGTTCGGTACGATGTCCCCAGGATGGCGAAGGTGATGAGCACGCGGGATCTCGCCGCGGAGGCCTGGCGCCCGCTCGCCCGCTTCTTCTTCGAGACGTCACAGCACCGAGCGGAGATCCTCCGGTCGCACGGCCTCACCCCGAACGACGCGAAGGCGCTGTGGGTGCTCGATCCCGAACAGGGACAGACGATGCGAGCGCTCGCGGACCGGTGGCTCTGCGACGCCTCGAACGCGACGTGGATCGTGGACCGGCTCGAGGAGCGCGGGCTCGCCGAGCGGCGCGCCGATCCGAGCGACCGACGGGTGAAGCTCGTCGTCCTCACGCCCACCGGCGTGGAGGCGCGCCGGCGCTTGCAGGACCTGATGTTCGAGCCACCACCAGAGCTCCTCACGCTGGATCGCTCGGACCTCGAGGCGCTGCGCGACGCGCTCGCGAAGCTGCCGACGTCCGGAACCTGACGAGCAGGGTCTTCGCCCGTCCGTCAGGATGTCGCCGATGCATCTCGTCGCCACGATCCTCGGACTCCTCCTGATCGGGATCGTGCTCTGGGAGACGTTCGAAACCCTCGTCCTCCCCCGGCGCGTGAGCCGGCGAGTCCGGCTCACCCGCTACTACTTCCGCTGGTCCTGGAACGTGTGGAAATCGATCGGGCCGTCACGCGTGGGCCGGCTCGAGGAGTCCTACCTCAGCGTGTATGCGCCGCTGTCGCTGCTCTGGTTGTTCGTGTGGTGGGCCACGGGCATCGTGACCGGTTTCGCGCTCGTGTCGTGGGGGCTCCACGTCCCGTTGGCGGTCCACGGCACACCCGGGTTCGGCACCTACGTGTACTTCAGCGCGACGACGTTCGTGACGCTCGGTCTCGGCGACGTGACGCCCGCGTCCATGGCCGGGCGCTTCTTCACGGTGGTCGAAGCCGGCATGGGGTTCGCGTTCCTCGCCCTCGCGATCTCCTATCTGCCGGTGATGTATCAGGCCTTCTCGCGTCGCGAGGCGCGGATCGCGATGCTCGACCAATGGGCGGGGTCCCCCCCGAGCGGCGTCGAGCTCCTGCGACGGGCGGCGCAAGCCGGTGAGATGGGATCCGTCGACGGGCTCCTCGCCGATTGGGAGGCCTGGTCGGCCGAGCTCCTCGAGAGCCATCTCTCGTATCCGATCCTGGCCTACTTCCGGTCACAGCACGACCGAGAATCGTGGCTCGCGGCGCTGACGGCGATCCTCGACACGTCCGCGCTCGTGCTCGCAGGCGTCGAAGGCGTCTCGCGATGGCAGGCGAAGCGAACCTTCGCGATGGCCCGGCACGCGGTGGTCGACCTGGCCCAGGTGCTGTTCACGGGGATCGACGCGGGAGCGCCGTCGCGGCTCCCGGAGGGAGCCGCGACGGCGCTCCGGTCGAGGCTCGAGCTGGCCGGGGTGCGGCTCGATCCAGAGACCGAGGCGCATCTGAGCGCCTTCCGCCGGATGTACGAGCCGTACGTGGCCGGGTTGTCGCACCGGCTCCGGATGCCCGTCGATCCGCTCGTCCCCGACGGCGAGGAGCTCGACGCCTGGGAGACGTCGCCGTGGTCGCTCCCGGATTGACCTCGAACCTTCCGCTCCCCGACCTTCGGCGGCTACCGGGCACCCCCGGCCGGGTGCTATAAGCGAGGGACCGGCCGAAGGGAGGGGACCCATGGCTCGCCGCAGTGGGCTCGGCACGACCACGGCCGCGGCCACGGCCGTGGCCGCCGTCATGACGATCGCCGCGGTGGCGGCGATCGCCGCCGGTCCGGTCGCGGGGCCGCGACCGGACGGCACGGCGTTCACGCCGCAGGGCTGGCGCGTCACCCCCGCAGGAACGCAGACGGATCTCGGTTTGTGGCCGATGGACGTCGCGATGAGTCCACGCGACGACCTCGTGCTCGTCTCGAACGCCGGCTACGCCCGCCACTCCCTCATGGCGATCGACCCGTCGACCGGTCACGTGCTCCAGACGATCCGCGCGAGCGGCGCGAAGTCCCACGGTTGGTGGGACTACGCGAGCGGGCATCCAACCGGTTACTACGTCGGGATCGCGTTCTCGCCGGACGGCCGGCGCGCCTGGGCTTCGGATGGTCCCGGGAGCGCGATCCACGCGTTCCGCGTGGACGGCCGCGCCTTGACGGAGACCCAGCACATCAAGCTCACCGACAACCGGGGCAACGAGAACGCATGGCCGGCCGGGATCGCCGTGTCCCCCGACGGTGACCGCCTGTACGTCGCGGGCGATCTCGACGACCTGCTCTACCTCGTGGATCCCGCCTCCCGCACGACGATCGGGACCGTCCCCGTTGGGCACCTCCCGTACGGCGTGGCGCTGAACGCGGCCGGGACGCGTGCTTTCGTGTCCAACTGGGGCGAGCGCACGGTGAGCGTGATCGACACGGCGTCACGGCGGGTCGTGCGAACGGTCACCGTCGGGACGCATCCATGTTCGATCGTCGCGAGTCCGACCCGCAACGAGATCTACGTCGCGAACGGCGACTCCGACAGCGTGAGCGTCCTCAACGCCACGACGGGAGCCGTCCTGCGCACGATCGACCTGCGCCCGTATCCGCACGCGCCGATCGGCGCGAGCCCCGACGGCATGACCGTGAGCCGCGACGGTTCGACCCTGTACGTCACGAACGGTGGTGACGACGATGTGGCCGTCGTCCGGCTGGCCTCCGGCTCGACCCCGGACCGGATCCTCGGGCTGATCCCGACGGCCTGGTATCCCAGCGGGGTCGCCGTCGACGCCTCGAACTCGACGTTGTTCGCCACGAATATGAAGGGGCTCGGCGCGGGCCCCCACCTCGATCCCACGACCTACTGGCCCGCCTTCATGGGCGGAACGCTGTCGCGGATCCCGGTGCCGAACGCGTCGCAGCTCGCCGCCTACACGGCCCAGGTGGCGGCGAACGACCGGTTCGACGCCCCGCCGGCGGTTCCGGCCGGGAGCGTGATCCCCGCACATCCCGGAGACCCGACCCCGATCACGCACGTGATCTACGTGATGAAGGAGAACCGCACGTACGACCAGATCCTGGGCGACCTCGGCAGGGGGAACGGGGACCCGTCCCTCGCGATCTTCGGCCAGGACGTCACGCCGAACCAGCACGAGCTGGCGCGGCGCTTCGTGACGTTCGACAACTTCTACGCCGACGCCGAGGTCTCCGCCGACGGATGGAGCTGGACGACCGGCGGGTACGCGAACGGCTACATCCAGCGGAACTGGCCCGTCGACTACAACGGCGGGTACGGGCGCCCCTACGACTTCGGCGGGTTCGGGGAGGGCACGACCGCGGGGCTCCCAGGCAGGGATCCGGGCCGCGGCTTCCTGTGGGACCAGGCGGCCCGTGCCGGGATCTCGTACCGGAACTTCGGGTTCTTCGTCGACAACCCGGTCGACCTCCAGGACTCGATCCCCGGGCTCCTCGGCCACACCGATCCGCGCTACCCGGGATGGGACCTGTCGACGCCCGATCAGGTCCGCGTCGACCGGTGGCTCCACGTCTTCCAGGGCTACCAGCAACAGGGCTCGATGCCGACCGTCCAGTTCGTGTACCTGCCGAGCGATCACACGGCCGGGTCTACGCCGCGTGCGCGGCGTCCCGACGCGATGGTCGCCGACAACGACCTCGCCCTCGGACGGCTCGTCGAGGCCGTCTCGCACTCACGGTTCTGGGGATCGACCGCGATCTTCGCGCTCGAAGACGACGCACAGGATGGTCCCGACCACGTGGACGGGCACCGGTCAACGGCGTACGTGATCAGTCCGTACACGCAGACCGGATCGGTCGACTCGACGTTCTACTCGTCGGTGTCGGTCCTGCGCACGATCGAGATGATCCTCGGGCTCCCGCCGATGAGCCAGTTCGACGCGGTCGCGAACCCGATGTCGGCCGCGTTCACGTCGACGCCGAACATGCGTCCGTTCACGGCGCTCCCGGAGACCGTGAACCTCAATGCGAAGAACACGCTCGACAGCCCGATGGCGACGGCGTCGATGTCGATCGACTTCTCCCGGCCTGACCGGATCCCGATGCGGTTGATGAACGTGATCCTGTGGAAGTCGATGCGGGGCCCGCACAGCCGCATGCCCGAACCGGTGCACTCCCTGAACGTGTCGCGGATCATGACGGGCGGCGCGTCCGGCTAGTCCGCCGACGGGGGCGCGTCCGGACGGACCGGCGCTGGCGGCGGGCCTTCCACGGGCAGGCGGACCGTCACCACGGTGCCCTCCGCCTCCGGCGACGAGGCCGTGACGCTCCCCCCGTGCGCATCGACGATCGCCGCGACGATCGAGAGACCGAGACCCGCGCCGCCGGTCCCTCGCGAGCGCGACGGGTCGCCGCGGGTGAACCGCTCGAAGATGCGGGATGCCACCTCGGGGTCGATGCCGGGGCCCTCGTCGGCCACCTCGAGCAGCGCGCCGGCGCCGTCCAGCCCGACGCGCACGCGGACCGGCGCGTCCGGCGCGTGCACGCGCGCGTTGTCGAGCAGGTTGTCGACGACCTGCCGGAGGCGTCCCGCGTCGCCCACGATCTCCACCGGCGAGTCCGCGCTCAGTTCGATCGACCGGCCCGGCTCGACCGCGCGCGCGCTCTCCACCGCATCCTCGACCACGGCCGCGAGATCGACCGGTTCGCGTTCCAGCGGCCGGCCCTGGTCGAGCCGAGCGAGCAGGAGGAGATCGTCGACGAGCACCCCCATCCGCGCCGCCTCACCTTCGATGTTCGTCATCGACTTCGCGAGGTCGTCGGGCCGCGTGTCGGCGCCGCGCCGGAACAGTTCCGCGTACCCCCGGATCGACGTGAGCGGCGTCCGCAGCTCGTGCGATGCGTCGGCGACGAACCGACGCAGACGTTCCTCCGAGCGCCGGCGCTCCTCGAACGCGGACTCGATGTGCGACAACATCGTGTTGAGCGCGACGCCGAGGCGGCCGACCTCGGTCCGATCGTCGGCGGGCTCGACCCTGCGGGTGAGATCTCCGGCCGCGATCGCGCCCGCCGTCTCCTCCATCCCCGATAGGGGCCGCAGACCGACCCTGACGAGCGACCCGGCCAGCACTGCCACGAGGACCAAGACGATCAGCCCGATCAGCGCCTCCAGCCCGAGGAGCCTTCCCAGGGTCGCCCGGACCTCCGTCAACGGGATCGCCACCACGAGCGTGCCGCCGCTCGGCACGGCGCTCGCGCGGACGCGATAGCTCTCCCCGTCCACCGATGTGGTGTACGTGATGGATCCGTGCGGATCGGTGCCGTACGACCCCGGGAGGTGGGCGGGCACGACGGCAGGCGTCACACCCTCCGGCGCGTACCCCAAGGGGGCGGCGCGGACGACGTCCCCCGACGGATCGACGAACTGCGCGTAGGACCCGCTCGGGATCGACGGATCCGCGCTGATGCCGCCGCCGGGTCCTTCGCCGATGTGCGTGAGCGTGAACTGCGCCTGGGGCTGAACGGTCACCAGCTGTTCGTCCACCCGCTGGAGCAGGAAGCGCGACAAGTAGTGGTACGTGAGCAGCTCCGTCGCGACGAGGCCGATCGCGACCAGCGCGACGGCGACGATCGTCAGCCGAGCCCGGAGGGACACGACTACTCCTTCGGCGGGCGGAGCGCGTAGCCGACGCCTCGCACGGTCTGGATCAGGTGCGGTGTCGTCGCATCGATCTTCTTCCGGAGGTAGCTGATGTAGGTTTCGACGATCGAGGCGTCGCCCCCGAAGTCGTAATGCCAGACGTGGTCGAGGATCTGATCCTTCGAGAGCACGCGGCGCGGGTTCACGAGCATGAACCGGAGCAGGTTGAACTCGGTCGGGGTGAGCTCGAGCGGACGGCCGGCCCGCCACACCTCGTGCGTGTCCTCGTCCATCTCGATGTCCTCGAACCGCAGGCGGGACTCCGCCGAGCCGGCCTCGCCGGCTCGGCGGAGGACCGCGCGGATCCGGGCGATGAGCTCCTCGAGGCTGAAGGGCTTGGTGACGTAGTCGTCGCCGCCGATCGTGAGCCCGCGCACCTTGTCCTCGGTGGCGTCGCGGGCCGTCAGGAACAGCACGGGGATCCGGCGGCCGCGATCGGCGAGTCGGCGCTGGACCTCGAACCCGTCCAGGTCCGGCAGCATCACGTCGAGCACGATCAGGTCGGGTCGGAACGACTCGACCATCGTGAGGACATCATGCCCGTTCCCGGCGGTCGCGACGTCGAAGCCCTCGTAGCGCAGCGCCGTCCGGACCAGGTCCGCGATCGCCGGCTCGTCGTCGACGACGAGGACGCGGACGGCGTCCGCGGCCGGCTCCGCCGGCCCGCCGGACGCCGTCCGCTCCCGCACCGTGCTCACCTCATCCGTCTTCGGCCGCGCCGTCGGGCGCCGGCGGCTCGTCGGCAGGCGTCGGGTTCGGCTGCGCCGGCCCGATGTCGGGGCTGCCGAGATCGCGCATCCGCTGCGCGAAGTCGTCTCGGGCCAGATCGCCGCGAGCGTATCGGATGCGAAGTTCCTCCACGGCCGGATCGCGAGCCGGCGGCGTGAGCACGGCTTCGCGAACCGGCATGGCGACGGCACCTCCGGCGTCGACGGCCGGGCGTGACGTGAACCGGAGCACGGCCCAGATCGCCACGCCGATCGCGATGAGGAACAGCACGATCGGCAGCAGGTGGAACGAGCCCCACCACGCATCGTGGTGGACGTACCCGGGGGGACACCCTTGCCATGATCCAGGCATCTCGCGGCACACCTCCGTCTCGCATCTGGTTCGGTCCGCGCCAGTGCAACAGGTGAACCTGGGAAGTCGCTGGGAACCGGCCGGGCGTTCTGGCAGACCGCGCGAGGCGGCGATCCGTTCTCAGGACCGCTCGAACAACAGATGGAGCTCGATCGTCCCGGTGTCGGCGATCGAGACGATGAGGAACCCGGTGGGCTTCTGGATGTCGTAGTCGGCGAGCGCGACGTCGAGGCTGGCCACCGCCTGGATCTGGTCGCCGCTGATCGCGGCCTGGATCGGCACCGACACCTGCTTCGTCACCCCGTGGAGCGTGAGATCGCCGACGGCGGTGAGCTCGATCGCCTGACCGTCCTTCGGTCGCGTCCCTACGTCGATCGGCTCGGTCAGGCGGAACGTGGCCGTCGGGAAGCGGTCGGTCTCGAGCCCTCGTTCGCGCAGCTGCTCGTCGCGTTGCGGCCGGTCGCTCTGCAGCGTCGACATGTCGACCGTGACGTCGAGGGCCGTGATCCTGGTGCCGTCGACCGTCATCGAGCCCGACACGTGCCGCGTTCGTCCGACCGCCGTGTTCGCGCCGAACCCTGACAGCTCCTCCTCGACGCGGTAGCCGGCGTACGTCGAGGACCCGTCGGCGAGCGAGCCGGACGAGTCGTCGATCGTCCAGGTCCCATCGGCCCCATCCGAGGGGCCGCCCGACGACGACGCGGAGCTCGGCAGCGTCGTCAGAGCGACGGGCGCAGGGGCGTCACCGCCGAAGGCGAGGTACGCGGTGACGCCGGCGCCGGCGATCAGCACCACGGCCGTCGCCGCGACACCGGCGATCCATCGGCTCCTCCGCGTCATGCCTCCGACCTCCGTCTCCGCCGCGGTTCTGGGACCCCGGCCGGCACATCCGAGCAGGCTGAGGTTACGGGAGGCTGGGACCCGACTGGGACGTTGCCGCGAGCGAGGGACCGGCGACGCCGGATCAGTCGTCGGCGTCCGCCGTGCGCAGCCGGACGGCGCGATCGAGCATCTCGAGTTGCTGGGCGAGCCACGTGGCCGGCGTGTGAGCGAGGACCGTCCGAGACAGCCCTCGCGCGCGCCGGAGGCGGTCGTTGTCGTCCATCTCGAGCGCCGTCTGGATCGCGTCGGCCGTCTCGCGCACGTCGAAGGGGTTGACCGGGATGGCGTGACGTCCGAGCCGCCCGTAGGCGCCGGCGTTCCGGGAGAGGACCAGCACCCCGCCGCGCCGGTTCACGACCGGTCCTTCCATCGCGACGAGGTTCATGCCGTCGTAGACCGGGTTGACCAGGAGCGCGTCGTAGAGACCGTACGCGGCCACGGCGTAGTCCATGTCGTGCTGGAGGCGCACGACGATCGGTGCCCAGCCGTCGTGCCCGAGCTCCGTGTTGATCCGGTGCGCCTCCGCGAGACACGCGTCGCCGTACTCACGGTAGGCGGCCAACTCCTCGCGGGAGGGGGTGAGCAGGGAGAGGAACCGCACGCGGCCCTGCCAGCCGGGATTGCGGCGCAGGAAGAGCTCGTACGCGAGGTAGCCGCGGAGGATGTTCTTCGACGGCTCGAGCCTGTCGACGCGAAGCAGCAGGCGCTGGTCGCCGAGCGACGCTGCGATCTCGTCTCTCAGCGTCGCGACCTGCGGCGTCGCGGCGATCGCCCGGAGCCCTTCCGCGGCGATCGAGACCGGGAAGGTCCGCACGAGAGCCGGATGGCCGTCCAGGACGAGGCGGGATCGGCGCAGGTCGGGCTTCGCGCCCGCGAGCCCGCGGGTCGAGAGCAGGAAGTTCTCGGCCCACGTCCGCGACTGGAACCCGACCACGTCGGCCGCCGCCATCCCTCGCAGCAACGCTTCGCGCATCCCCATCGGCAGCAGGCGCAGGTACGTCTGCCCTGCGAAGGGCGTGTGGGAGAAATGGATGATCCGTGCGTCCGGGCGATGCTCGCGCAGGTACATCGGGACCAGGGACAGCTGATAGTCCTGGACGAGGAATACGGCGTCCGGCGGGAACGTGTCGAGGACGTCGGCGAAGGCGCGGTTCGCCTCCTCGTACGAGCGCCATGCGTCGTCGGTCGACTCGTCGAACACCGGCGTCTTGGCGATGTCCCACAGGAAGTGGTGCGTGAACCAGAGGATGCCGTTCGAGATGCCGTTGTAATAGCCGTCGTAGACCTTCGGATCGAGCGATACGAAGCGGAGCCGCAGATCCGTCGCCTCGTCGAGGGCCAGCCGGCGAGGGACCTCTCGATCGGCCTCGCTCATCGCCGCCGACACCCACGTCGCCTCGTCCCGGTAGAACACGCCGGAGAGCGTGGTGACGAGACCGCCGGCCCCACGTTCCGCTCGGAAGCCCCCGGTGACTGAGCGCTCGAACGTCACCGGCCCTCGGTTCGACACGACCACGAGCGGTGACTCGATCGCTGGCGGAAAGACGGTGTCCGCCATGGGGGCAGTGTACCGGTGTTGCGCTTCTGGGGTTCTCGACGAGATGCCCTCAGGTCGACGACACGAGCGAGGGGACGCGTGTCCCCGGGACGAAGACGCGGAACGACGCCCCGCCTCCCTCGCGATCCTCCACCCACGCTCGCCCGCCGTGCAGCTTCGCGAAGTTCGACACGATCGACAGGCCCACGCCGACGCCGGGCGCATGGTTCGACGAATGCCCGCGCGTGAACGGCTCGAAGATCCGGTCTCGGAAGTCGGGCGCCACCCCGAGCCCGTTGTCCTCGACGGCGAGCAGGATGCCGTCCGGTTCCGGCGACACGGTGATCCAGAGGTCGGTTCCGCTCGAGTGCCGGAGGTTGTTCACGATCAGGTTCTCGACGATGCGCTCCACCTTCGCCGCGTCCAGCTCGATCAGCATCGGCGGGGCATCGATGTGGACGGTCCGTTGCTCGGCCACCCGGGTCTCCTCGACGATCGTCCGGACGAGCTCGCCGACATCCGTCGGGTCCCGACGCGGCTCGACCACGCCCTGCGCGAGCCGGTCGAGGTCCAGGAGGTCCGAGACCAGGCGGCTCAGTTTGCGGGCGTTCGCCTCCAACCGGGCCGTCAGATCGTCGACGTCCTCGTCGGACAGCCCGAGCTCTCGACGCTGCCCGAGCGAGACCGCGCACCCGAGGATCGCCGAGAGCGGCGTCCGGAGCTCGTGCGAGACCGCCGTGAGGAACGAGTTCTTCATCTCATCTGCCTGTCGGAGCTGCTCGGCGGCCTCGCGCTCGATCTGCGCCTGCCGGCGGAGGCGGCGCGACGCGCCCACGACGATCGGCAGCAACACCACGTACAGGACCGCGAGTCCTCCGAACAAGAGGAACTGGATCCTGCGAACGTCCGCGCCGACCTGCGCGTCGGTCGAGGCGTACGGGATGTACATCTCGAAGACCCCCGAGGGTCGATCGTCCGTCGGGAACGCGAGCGGCGCGTACACCTCCAGGAGGTCCCCGTGCGTCGCGACCAGTTCCGCCGTGCCGGCGTCGACCGTCTCGTCGCCCTCCGTGCTCGCGCCCGGTCGGAGGAGCTCCGACTCCGTCTCGCCGCCGAGCGCGTGCTCGACCCCCTCGTTCGTCTCACCCGGGTCGGTGCCCTCGCCGATCAGCGAGTGGTCATCGGAGTACACGATCCTGCCATCGGGGTTCCAGATCTTGATCCGGATGAGCTGACCGTCGAGCGAGGGAGCCGAGAGCGCGCGATCGAGTTGCGCGATCTGTTCGTCGGTGAGACCCCGCTGGAGGTCGAACGTCGTGAGCTGCGGCTGCACGCCGAGCGTCGCAACCAACCCCGCGGAGCGGACGGCCTGATCGAGCGCGCGGGTCCGAACCTGGTGCTCGATCGCCCGCTGGAGGACGAAGCCCAGGACGAGGACCGGCACGATCGCCGCCAGGGCGACCTTCTGCAACAGGCTGTGGGTTCGGAGCACGCCGGATCTCCGGAGCCGAGGGTCCTGCACCAGTCATCGGTGGACCGGCGCCCGCCTTGAGCGTCCGTAGACTGCGCCGATCGATGGCCGACCCGCTGACCACGCGCGACCGCAACCGAACCCTCCTCGCCCGGCAGCTGCTTCTGGAGAGGGCTGCGCTCCCGGTCGCGAGGACCACCGAGCGGATCGCGGGCATCCAGGCACAGTACGCCCCGTCGTCCTACGTGGGCCTGTGGTCGCGGATCGAAGGGTTCCGGCGCGAAGATCTGACTGCCTCCCTCGGACGCAGGTCGGTCGTCCAAGGGACGTTGATGCGCGGGACGATCCACCTCGTCTCACGTCGCGACTATCCCGGGATGGCCGCGGGCGTGCGCGCGGCACGGCGCACGTGGTGGCTCCGAACCACCCGCGGCGACGAGCGCGCGATGCGGGAGCTCGCGCGGCGCGTCCGGACCGTCCTCTCGGACGGGCCGATGCCCCGCCGGGAGATCACGGCACGTCTCGGGATCGACTCGACGGCGTGGAACGGCGTCTCGCTCTGGGTCGACATGATCCGCGTCCCGCCGTCGGGGACGTGGGAACGGCGGAGCGCCGAGCTCTACGGCCTAGCCGAGACGTGGATCGAGGTCCCGAAGGTCGATGAGGCCGACGCGATCGAGCTGCTGGCGCGGCGGTACCTCGCCGGTTTCGGCCCGTCGACGCCGAAGGAGATCGCAGGGTGGTCCGGCATCCCTCCGGCCAGCCTCGGACCGGTCCTGGAGACGATGCGACTCCGGACCTTCCGTGCGGAGGACGGCACCGAGCTGCTCGACGTCCCGAGGGCGCCGATCGTCTCCGGCGACATCCCGGCGCCGGTGCGGTTCTTGCCGACGTGGGACGCGACCCTCCTCGTCCACGAGCGAGGCACCCAGATCCTGCCGGAGGACCTGCGTCCGCGCGTGTTCAATACGAGGACGCCGCACTCGGTCCCGACCTTCCTGCTGGACGGTCAGGTCGCCGGCACGTGGCGGTTCGCCGACGACCGCATCCTGATCGAGGCGTTCGATCGCCTGCCGCGCGGAGCGCGGCAGGCGCTCGACGACGAAGCCGAACGGCTCCGGACGTTCCATGTGGAGGGATGCTGAGCATGCCGGGCATCGGCGACGTCCCGCCCGACGTTCGAACGGTCCATCTCGGCGCGTTCACGCCCGAGCACGCAGCCGTGATCGGACGCGAGCTCGACGAGCAGGGGATCGTCTGGTGGACGAAGCAGCCCGGGTTCCTCAGCCGGATCTGGGAGTTCGGCGAGGTCCAGATCTTCGTCGACCGGACCCAGCTCGAGCGGGCGACCGCGATCGCGGACCGCGTCGCGGGCCACGATCGCTGACCGCGCATCCCGACTTGCGCCGCAGCCCGAAAGGGCGTCAACTAGCGACCGACATCAGGGGAGGGGGGTCGCCATGGGAACCGTGTTCGTGTTCGAGCCAGATGCGGACTACGGCCGTGTGGACGTCATCAGGAAGGCCCAGCGCATGCCGGTCAGAGGTCTCAAGTTCGTGGCCTCGGTCACCGGTCGTTGGAAGCTCCTGAAGATCGTCGATTTCGAGGCCGTCGAATCGGACCTCGCCGGCCAGCTGGATCTGGTCTCCGGCGCGGACGAGAACGCGATCGTGATGGGCCAATCCAAGATCCGGAAGAGCACCTACGGCAAGTACACGGCCCTCATCAGGATCGACGTCGACGCGGATGCCAACCTCGATGAACTCCGCGACCAGATCGTGGAGAAGACCGGCACGGACGACGAGGTCGACATCGTGATGGGCGACTTCGACATGCTCGCCGTCGTCGTCGACGACGACGAGGTTGCGCTCGGCAACAGGATCCGCGACATCCGAGGGATCGAGGACGTGAAGCGGACGGAAACGCTCCGCGTGATGGACTACGTGTCGACGAGTGAGGGGGCACGAGACGTGGAGGGGAACCACTACGTGGATCCCTTCGGCGACGGCTGATCACATCGGACGATCGAGGATCTCGCTCGCGGCGCTGATTTCCCGCACGGATCGGAGCACCTCGAAGACCGACATCGCAGCCCCTGCGACGCTTCGTGCCTGCTCCTCGTCGCCCAACATCATGTGCGCTCGGGCCAGGTCGAGCCTCGTGACGGCGGCCTCCCAGACGGCCTCGAGGTCCGCGAATCCCTCCGCGGCGGTCGTCAGCAGCCCGACGGCTCGGGCCGGCTCGCCCGATGCCGCCGCTGCACGACCCTCCAGCCGTGCGGCGTACAAGGCAAGAGGTGGCTCGCCGACCCACTCTGCGTAGCGCCCGGCACGATCCGCGACCTCCGTGGCCTCGCTCCAGGCTCCTTCCTCCGCGATCACCTCGCACCGCGCCTCGAGGATCTCGTCCCTCCCGCGCAGATCCTCTGCGAGCTCTGGCCGTTCGAGCAACGCCCGAGCTTCGTCTGATCTTCCTCGTCGCGAGAGCAGTCGGGCCTGCCAGAGCGTGAGCACCGTATCGAGCCGGTCCTCGGCTTGCTCGAGCCACCGCACCAATCCGAGGTACCGGTCGGCCGTCTCCCGGTCGCCCCTCGCGTCGTGGATGAACGCCGCCAACGCCAGGTGCATCGGCGCGAGGCCGGGCGGTGACTCGCGCCGATCACCCAGGATCTCTTCGGCGATGGCGACGTCGGCGAGGACACCGTCCCAGTCACCGAGCCGGAAATGCGCCGCCGCCCGGAAGTCGAGGCAGTACAACCCATAGACCGGTGACCCAGGCATCGCGTGGTTGAACCCGCGATCGGCCAGATCGAGCGATTCCCGGTAGCGGCCCGTGTTCAGGGCCCACCACGCAGCCATCGCATGGATGTCGCCGACCTCATAGGGGTCGGAGAGGCTCGGCGCGAGCTCGAGCCGCCGTCGGATCGGCCCCTCCATCGCTCGGTATCGCCCGATCGAGTGGTGCGTCGACGTGATCCCGTCGAGCGCCGCTGACTCCAGGTCGACACGGCCGAGTCGCTGGGCCATCGCGGCCGCCTCCTCGCCCGCACTGATCGCGCGCTCACGGTCGTCCTCGCTCTCGACATCCGACGCGAACGAGCGGGCCGTGAGGAGCCTGGCGCGCTCTTCGCTGTCGCCCACCCCGGCGGCGGTGAGACCGATCCCGAGGTAGTACTCCTCTTCGTCGGGGGAGATCCGGTGCCGCATCGTGCCGGGCGCACGCCGTACGACCTGGAGCGCCGTCGCACAGAGCCGCGCCAGGTCCCGCCGTCTGGCCTCGTCGGGGTCCCCCGGCTCGTCCGCCAGGACGTCGATCGCCTCCTTCAGGTACCGCCACGCGTTGTCTCCGTCGTAGTCGTGGATGGACGTCACGCCGAGGACCTCGAGGGCGCTCGATCGCTCTCGCGGCGTGGCGGCCAGCGTCAGGGCGGTCGATCCGAAGCGCTTGGCGGGCTCGAGCGCGAGCTTGCTTCCCGCTTCGTTGGCGGCGAGGAGCGCGTAGCCGAACGCCTTCCCGCGGAGGCGCTCGACCTCGGTCACGTCGGCCCGCACCTCCTCGGAGATCGTGTACGCGTGCTCGTAGTGATGAGCGAGCCGCTCCGCGAACTCCCGCTCTCGATCCTTCGTCTGATGTTCGATCCACGCCGCGACGAGCGCATGCGAGCGTGCTCGCTCGCGACGCGGCAGGCTCTCGTAGGCGACGTCCTTGATGAGGATGTGCCGGAACGAGAACTGCCGTTCCCCCAGGATCGAGGAGCCCGTCCGAGCATGGACGAGCCCTCGATCCTCGAGCCGAGACAGGATCGTTTCCGTCCCGGAGGCTCCCGGGTCCGGCTCCATCAGCGAGCGGACGGCCCCGTTCCAGAAGGTCCGGCCCACCACGGACGCGCACTGCAGGACCTGCTTCTCGACCGGCGTCAGGAGATCGATCCGAGCCGCGAGGACGCCTTGGACGGTGTCGGGGATGTCGAGCAGCTCCGCGCTCGCAGGCTCATCGAGCAATCGCTGGACGATCTCCTCGAGGAAGAAGGGGTTCCCCCCCGCCCGCTCCAGGATCAGCTCGCGAAGCTCGGCCGACAGGGCGCCGCCCTCCACCAGCAGGTCGAGGAGCTCCGACGCGTCCCTCGTCGACAGCGGCTCCAGCAACAGGCTCGAATGGTTCCAACGGCCGCCCCCCCAGTCCGGCCGGCGGGCCGTCAACTCCGGCCGCGCGGGGCACAGGAACAGCAGCGGTCCCTCGCTGCGCTCCGCGACGTCCTCCAAGAGGTCGAGGAGCGCGGGGTCGGCCCAGTGGATGTCCTCCACGACCACGATGACAGGCCCGCTCCGGGCGAGCGCCGAGAAGAAGGATCGCCACGCCGCGTGCAGGTCGTCGCGGACCTCTCGCGGATCGGATGCCGACAGGGACTCGCGCGGATCTTCCAGACCGATCGTGTACGCGAGCGCAGCGTTCGCCCGTACCGGATCCGCGGAGACCTCCTCGGTGAGCAACTCGGATCCGACCTTCTGAACCTTCTCGATCGCGAGCTCCGGCGGATCCGTGTCGAGGATGCCCGCCTGGGTCTTCAGGATCTCTCCGAGCGGCCAATACGTGACGCCTTCGCCGTACGACAGGCATCGGCCGCTCACCAGGATCGGCGATCCGGGGAGGTGCGGCGTTCGGGTCGCGAACTCTTCGACGAGCCGCGTCTTCCCCACGCCGGCATCCCCGTAGATCGTGACGAGCTGCGGACGTCGGTCGGCGACGCACCGATCGAACACGCTCCCCAGCATCGCGATCTCGGCGGCCCGGCCCACCATCCGGGTTCGGTAGAGGCGCGCGTCGATGCGCTGCGCCGTCCTGGGCTGACCCACGTCTTCGTCGATGAGCGCGTAAACCGTGACGGGACCTTGTTTCCCCTTCAACTGCATCGGGCCGACGTCGACGAGCGTCACGCCGCTCGCCGAACGAGCCGTCCGCTCGCCGACCAGGATCTGTCCCTCCTCCGCGGCTTGCTCCAACCGCGCCGCGACGTTCACCGCGTCACCCGTCACGAAGCCTTCCCCCGCCTCCGGGTGGGTCCGCGCGACGACCTCCCCCGTGTTCACGCCGACCCGCATCGCGAGCCGGATGCCGTGATCCGCCTCGAGCCGACCGTTCACACGATCGAGGCTCCGCCGCATCTTCAGCGCGGCTCGGAGGGCCCGGGTGGGGTCGTCCTCGTGTGCCGTCGGGGCTCCGAAGACCGCCAGGATCGCGTCCCCGATGAACTTCTCGACCGTTCCGCCCTCGGCCTCGATCTCGTGTCGCATCGCTGCGAAGTACGCGTCGAGGACGTCCCGGAGCCGTTCGGGATCGAGCCGCTCGCCGAGCTCGGTCGAGCCGACCACGTCCGCGAAGAGGACCGTGACCCGCTTGCGCTCAGCTGCGGCACCGGGTGGTTCGACGACGGGATGACCGCACGCGGGACAGAAGCTCGCGCCGGCCGGGAGGTCCGCACCACAACGCTCGCACGTCGGCAACGCCGACCCGCACCGGACGCAGAACCGAGTGCGAGCCTCGTTCTCGGTTCCGCAGCTCGGACAGGCGCTCACCGGGCAAGTCTATGGACGCACCCAACCGATTTCAGAGACGCGCCCGACGTCGTCGGGCCCGATCCTCCGGCGGAGCTATCGCGGATGACCGAAGGCCGGGCACCCTTCGTATCCTGTGGCGATGAGCGACCGAGCGCCCCGGAAGCGCGGCGAGGGACAGTGGGGCCTGGGCTACCACGAGCCGCTCAACACCGCCGAGCAGATCAAGAAAGAAGACGACGGGCTCAACGTCCGCGAGCGGATCGAGCGGATCTTCGCCCCCGGCGGGTTCCGATCGATCGGCAAGCACGACCTGCGCTCGCGGATGCGGTGGTGGGGTCTGTACACCCAGCGGAAGCAGGGCGTCCCGGGGGAACGCACCGGCGCCGCCGAGCCGGAGGAGCTCGAGGACGAGCACTTCATGATGCGGATCCGGATCGACGGGGGTCGGATGACGACGGAACAGCTCCGGGCGATCGCATGGGCCTCCGAGACGTTCGGACGCGACCTCGCCGACGTGACCGACCGGCAGAACATCCAACTGCACTGGATCCGGGTCGAGGACGTTCCCGCGATCTGGGGGCGGCTCGAGACGACGGGACTGACGACGGCCGAGGCGTGCGGCGACACGCCACGGGTCATCCTCGGCTGTCCGCTCGCCGGCGTCGCGGCGGACGAGGTGATCGACGCGAGCACCGAGATCGCCCAGATCCGCGACCTCTACATCGGGTCGCCGGAGTTCTCGAACCTGCCGCGGAAGTACAAGACCTCCGTCAGCGGGTGCGCCCACCACTGCACGAACCCGGAGATCAACGACATCGCCTTCGTCGGCGTCGTCCACCCGGAGCTCGGGCCCGGCTACGACCTGCTGGTCGGCGGCGGCCTGTCGACGAACCCGATGTTCGCCGTCCGGCTGGGCGCATTCGTCGCGCCGGGCGGCGTCGCGGCCGCGTGGGCCGGCGTGACGGAGCTCTTCCGCGAGTACGGCTACCGGCGGTCGCGGAACCACGCGAGGATGAAGTTCCTCGTCGCGGATTGGGGC
>Ga0075425_100000361_pt1 | contig 41983 bp, 42 predicted proteins | sample SoiMethybrSBSTD4_FD_75300 | JGI IMG/M metagenome (GOLD analysis project Ga0075425, IMG submission 75300) | Bulk soil microbial communities from a Populus tree surrounding site in Tennessee, USA - Soil MetaG P. TD hybrid SBSTD4 | ecosystem: Environmental > Terrestrial > Soil > Tree plantation... | reverse complement strand
TCGCGAACGCGAACAATCCTCCGCGCCCGTCACCGAGCCGGTCGGCGAGCATCGCCCGCGCCGCCGCCGCTCCGATCGCGATTCCGTGCTCCTTCGCCACTCCCGACGGGATGGCGGCGAGCGACGTGTCGTACAGCGGCTGCAGGATCGGCTGCTGCGTCGGGAACAGGCCGGGCAGGTCCGCAAATCCGACCAGCACTCGGAACGCCGCCGTGGCAGCCGCGGCGTCCTTGGAGTCCATCGGCTCCGCCGGCGGCTCAAGCAGATACGGGCGGTGGCCGCCGTCGATCGCGTTCACCGCGTCGTAGACGGCGCCCTGCACCATGCCGAAGCTCAACGCCGACGCCTGCGGCGTCTGCCCCGCGGTCGCCACGATCGCCGTCGAGGCGATCGCGTTCCACTGCGTCACCGTGTCAGCCCCCGCAGTCCCGGGCCCCATGAGCGCGGCAGCCACGGCGGCCGCGACGAACAAGAATCGAATGCAGTTCCTCATCATCCCCCCAGAATCGGTTTGCATCCGACGCTAGTCGCCCCGCTCTTTGCGTCAATGTGACGTTTGCCGTATCTTCGGGGCGGGAGTGTCGCGCCTCAGTAACGCCGATCTCGCGAGCGTCATGGGGTTCCTGGGAGAGGCCGGCGCCGTCAATGGTCCGGATCCGTTTCCGCGGGAGCTGTTAGCGGCGCTCCGCCAGCTCGTTCCGTCAGACACTGTCGGCTACTCGGAGCTCGATCGCGTTCGCAAGATGGACATCGGAGGGAAGCAGGACCCCGAGCCGGGCAGCGACGACGGTCTCCCCGGGGTGGACGTCTACTGGCGGCTGCGCCACGAGCATCCCATCTGCCACTACCACGAGGTCACCGGCGACTACCGGGCGCTGAAGCTCTCGGACTTCGTCAGCCAACGCGAGCTTCGCAGGCGCGAGATCTACTCCGACTGGTTCCGCCCGTGGGACGTCGAGCACGAGATGACTGTCGGTCTGGAAGCGCCGCTCTGGCACACGAAGGTCTTCCTCTTCAACCGCGATGGCCGGCGCGACTTCGACGAGCGCGACCGCTCCGTCCTGGACTTCCTGCGCCGGCACCTGGCCCGGCTCTACCGCGCCGCGCAGGACCGTCGCCGCGCGGACGAAGCGCTCGGCGTGCTCGAGGGCACCGACCGGCCGGTCGCGCTGCTCGATCGGGCAGGTCGGATCGATTTCGCGACGAGCGAGGCCCGTCGGCTGCTCCAGCGGTACTTCGGCACGGCCGGCGTTCGCTTGCCCGACGACGTGCTGGCCTGGCGCGAGGAGGCATCTCCCGGCGAGTCGCTCGCGATCAGCCGCGGAGGGGGCTCGCTGGTCGTCAGGGCCGTCGGCACCGCCCTGCTCCTGGAAGAGCAACGCGGCAATCAGCTGACGGCGCGGGAGCGAGAGATCCTGGACCTCGTCGCCGAGGGCAAGACGAATGCCGAGATCGCAGCGGCGCTCTGGATCTCGCCCGGAACCGTTCGCCGCCATCTCGAGAACGCGTACGCGAAGCTCGGCGTGCACACCCGCACGGCGGCGGTCGCGCGCCTCCGCCGCACCGGCGCCGCGCACTGACGACAGCCTCACGTGACGCTCAGCGGGGCCTCAGCCTCTCCTCAGCGGCCGCCCTCAGGCTCCAGGCGTGAGCGCCAGCGACTTCAGGGTTCGCTTTGCCCTCTACCCGAGCGCGGGTGGCCCGCCGCTCGACGAGGCGCCGGCCAGCGCGCTGACCGCCCGCGAGCGCGAGATCCTCGATCTCGTCGCCGAAGGCAGGACGAACAAGGAGATCGCTGCCCAGCTCTGGATCTCGCCCGGCACCGTGCGACGCCATCTCGAGAACACGTACGCGAAGCTCGGCGTCCACACCCGCACTGCGGCGGTGGCGCGCCTCCGCCGCACCGGCACCGCGCGCTAGGCTGCTTCGCGGGATGGGGGGCAACGTCGACAGCTTCGGCGCGCGCGCCACGCTCACGGCCGGCGGCCGTGACTACGAGATCTACCGGCTCGACTCGCTCCAGGAGCGGTACGACGTCGCGCGGCTCCCGTACACGCTGAAGATCCTGCTCGAGAACCTGCTCCGCCACGAGGACGGCGAGACCGTCACGCCGGACCACGTCGAGGCGGTCGCACGGTGGGTCGCGACCGACGAGCCGAGCAAGGAGATCTCCTACCGTCCGGCGCGCGTCCTGCACCAGGACTTCACCGGCGTGCCGGCGATCGTCGACCTCGCCGCCATGCGCAACGCGATGCAGGACCTCGGCGGCGATCCCGCCAGGATCAATCCGCAGCTGCCGTCCGAGCTCGTCATCGACCACTCCGTGCAGGTCGACGAGTATGCGACGCCGCTGGCGAGGCTGCGGAACGCCGAGCTCGAGTTCCATCGCAACCGCGAGCGGTATGCCTTCCTCCGCTGGGGCCAGGGTGCATTCGACGACCTCAAGGTGGTACCGCCGAACACCGGGATCGTCCACCAGGTCAACCTCGAGTATCTCGGGCGGGTGGTCGAGACCCGTGACGGGCGCGCCTTCCCGGACACCCTCGTGGGAACCGACTCCCACACCACGATGATCAACGGCCTCGGCGTGCTCGGCTGGGGCGTCGGCGGCATCGAGGCGGAGGCGGCGATGCTCGGCGAGGCGATCTCGATGCTCGTTCCGCAGGTCGTCGGCGTTCTGCTCCACGGCCGGCTGCGGGAGGGGGCAACGGCGACCGACCTCGTCCTCACGGTGACGCAGATCCTCCGGGAGACGGGGGTGGTGGGGAAGTTCGTCGAGTACGTCGGCGAGGGGCTCGCCGGGCTTCCGCTCACCGACCGGGCGACGATCGGGAACATGTCGCCGGAGTACGGCGCGACCTGCGGCTTCTTCCCGGTCGACGGGGAGACGGTCAAGTACCTGGAGATGACGGGCCGGCCGGCGGAGCGGATCGAGCTGGTCGAGGCGTACTGCCACGAGAACATGCTCTGGCACGATCCTGACCACCACCCGGCCTACTCGCAGGTGGTCGAGCTCGACCTCGACGACGTCGAGCCGAGCCTCGCCGGGCCGCGCCGGCCGCAGGACCGCGTGCCTTTGACCGAGGCGAAGGAGTCGTTCCTCGGCGCGTTGCCGACGTTCGGCGTCGGCTACGGCAACAACACGGAGGACAAGGCCGTGGAGGACACGTTCCCGGCGAGCGACCCGATGGCGCTGCAGACCCCGGGAAGCCACGCGGTCGACCCCGAGCCGACGGCGGTCCCCGTGGCGGTTGCGGAGCCCGAGCCGGCGGCGGTGGCGGTCGAACTCGACGGGCAAAGCTTCGAGCTCCAGCACGGGTCGGTCGTGATCGCGGCGATCACGAGCTGCACGAACACGTCCAACCCCGACGTGATGGTCGGCGCGGGACTCCTCGCCAAGAAGGCGGTCGAGCGCGGCCTCACACGCAAGCCGTGGGTGAAGTCGAGCCTGGCGCCCGGCTCGAAGGTCGTGACCGAGTACTACGAGGCGGCGGGTCTGACGCCGTACCTCGACCAGCTGGGCTTCAACCTCGTCGGCTACGGCTGCACGACGTGCATCGGCAACTCCGGGCCGCTGCCGGAGCCGATCGCGGAGGCGGTCACCGAGGGCGACCTCGTCGTCTGCGCGGTCCTCTCCGGGAACCGGAACTTCGAGGCCCGGATCCACTCGGAGGTGAAGGCGAACTACCTGGCGTCGCCGCCGCTCGTCGTGGCCTACGCGCTTGCCGGGCGCATGGACATCGATCTCACGACCGAGCCGCTCGGCGAGGACGAGTCCGGCGATCCCGTCTACCTGCGCGACATCTGGCCGTCGACGGAGGAGATCGCCGACACGATCGGCCGGGCGATTCGCAGCGAGATGTTTCGCAAGACGTACGCGGACGTCTTCACCGGCGACGACTCCTGGCGCGAGCTGCCCGTCCCGGAGGGCGAGCTCTTCGCCTGGGACCCCGACTCCACGTACGTGCGCCGTCCGCCGTACTTCGACGACATGACAACCGAAGTCGAGCCCGTCGAGGACATCGACGGCGCCCACTGCCTGGTCATGCTCGGGGATTCGGTGACCACCGACCACATCTCCCCCGCGGGCGCGATCCGCCCTGACTCCCCGGCCGGGCGCTACCTCGTCGCGCACGGCGTCGAGCGGCGCGACTTCAACTCGTACGGCTCGCGGCGGGGGAACCATGAGGTCAAGGTGCGCGGCACGTTCGCCAACGTGCGGCTTCGGAACCTCATGGTCCCGGGCAGCGAAGGCACCTGGACGGTGCACGTGCCCTCGGGCGAGGAGATGACGATCTTCGACGCGTCCGAACGCTACCTCGCGGACGCGGTGCCGTTGATCGTCGTCGCCGGCAAGGAGTACGGGTCAGGGTCGTCGAGAGACTGGGCCGCCAAAGGCCCGAAGCTCCTGGGCGTGCGGGCCGTCATCGCCGAGTCGTATGAGCGGATTCACCGCTCGAACCTGCTGATGATGGGCATTCTGCCGCTGCAGTTCGCGGACGGCGAGGGCCGCGAGCCGCTCGGGCTGACGGGCCGCGAGTCGTTCTCGATCATCGGTGTCGACAATGGCGAGGCCCGCGAGGTGACCGTCCGTGCCGACGACAAGGAGTTCCGCGCCCGCGTCCGGCTGGACACCCCCCAGGAGCGCGAGTACCTCCGACACGGGGGCATCCTCCCGTACGTGCTGCGGCGCTTGCTCGCCTCCTGATCTCAGCGTCGAGGCGATCGGATGGAGCGCGTGCGGATCGACAAGTGGCTCTGGTCGGCGCGGTTCTTCAAGTCCCGTAGCGGCGCCACGGCGGCGGTTGCAGGCGGACGAGTGAAGGTCAACGGCGCCCGGGTAAAGCCCTCGAGGGAGGTCGCGGCAGACGACGTCGTCGAGCTCACGAAGGGGCAGCTCGCGTGGACGCTCATCGTCCGTGGCGTCGCTGAGCGGCGAGGACCTGTGAGCGCCGCGGTGCAGCTCTACGAGGAAACGCCGGAGTCGATCGCCGCACGGGAGCAGCGGGTCAGCGAGCGTCGGCTCGCGCGGCCGCCGGGCGCCGATCTCGGCGCACGCCCGACCAAACAGGCTCGCCGGCGACTGCAAGCCCTACGCCGGGGTCAGCGACGCCCGCGCGGCTGAACCCGCCAACGTGAGAAAGTTTCCGATCGTGGAGCAGCTGCGCCCCGGTCTCTTCACGTGGACGGCGCCCCATCCAGACTGGACTCCCGACGAGGGAGGCCCGGAGGGCTGGGAGCAGGAGGTCCGCTCGTATGCCTACGACGCAGGCGACCGGCTCGTCCTCTTCGACCCGATCGCGCCGCCGCAGCGGATGAATGAGGAGGCCGCCGGCAAGGATGTGGTCGTCCTGCTGACGTGCGGCTGGCACTCGCGCAGCGCGCGTGACCTCGTCGAGCGCCTCGGCGCCATGATCCACTCACCGGCCGGAGGCAGCGAGGACGAGATGGTGGGAGAGCCCTTCGCGCTCGGCGACGAGCTTCCGGGGGGCGTCGTCGCGAAGGCCGCCCTCTTTCCCGGCGAGGCGCTGCTCTGGGTACCCGAGCACCGCGCGCTCGTCGCCGGCGACGTCCTCATCCACCGTGACGACGGTCTCAAGACTGCGCCTGACTCGTGGCTCCCAGAGGGCATGACGCGCGACGACCTTCGCGCGTCGCTCCGGCCGCTGCTGGAGCTCCCGGTCGAGGCCGTCCTGCCGACGCACGGGGACCCGATCACCTATCAGGCCCGCTCGGCGCTCGAGGCGGCCGTCGAGTCCTAGTGGCGCGCAACCTCTACGTGACCGCCATGGAGCCGCAGAGCGGCAAGTCCGTGGTCGCCCTCGGGCTGGCGGAGCTGCTCTCCGGGCGGGTCGAGCGGTTCGGCTTCTTCCGGCCGATCGTCCCGCGGCGGTCCGATTCGCAGCTCGAGCTAGTCGGTGCGCGCTACGAGGCGAGAACGGCGTACGCCCTCACCGACGACGAGGCCACGCGCGTCGAGGGGTACGAGGAGGAGCGGAAGCGGGTCGTCGAGGCGTACAAGACGCTCGAGGCCGACTGCGACTTCGTTCTCTGCGAAGGAACCGACTTCACCGGGGCCGCGCCGGCGCTCGACTTCGGGCTCAACGCCGATCTTGCGAACGAGCTGGGTGCGGCGGTTCTCGTCGTCGTGACGGGCCGCTCGCCGGAGGAAGCCGCAGCCGCGGTTGACGCGGCACAGGGCGGGTTGCACACCAAGGGGTGCACCCTGTTCGGGGTGGTCGTCAACCGCGTGCCCGCGAGCGCGGTGGAGGCCGTGGCCGCCCGCGTCGGCGAGCTCACCAGCGAGCTGATCGCAGTCATCCCGGAGGACGGCGAGCTCGCGCACCCGACCGTGGCGGAGGTCGCAGACGCGCTGGAGGCGAACGTGCTCTTCGACGCTCGCGGAACGCTCGGCCGCGACGTCCGGGAGGTCCGTGTGGCCGCCATGAGCGTCGACCATTTCATCGACCACCTCGTCGACGGGACGCTCGTGGTGGTCCCCGGCGATCGCCCCGACATCCTGCTCGCCTGCCTCGCGTCGGCGGACTCGGGCGCGATTCCCGCGGTCGCGGGCGTGGTGCTCACCGGTGGGTACCCGCCGAGCCCGACGGTCCTCCGGCTCCTCGAGCACGCGCCGTTTCCGGTGCTCGAGGTCCCGCTGCTCACGCACGAGGCGACGGCCGCGATCACCGGGATCCGTCCATTGCTCAGGGCGAGCGACGACCGCAAGATCGCGACCGCACTGGGCGTCTTCGAGGCCGCAGTCGACACGGCGGAGCTCGGACGCCGGCTGGATGTGGAGCGCCCTGCGCGCGTGACGCCGATCATGTTCGAGTACGAGCTGATCGAGCGGGCGAAGGCGGCGCCGCGCCGGATCGTGCTGCCGGAAGGCGACGACGACCGCATCCTGCGCGCGGCCGACATCCTCCTCCGCCGCGGCGTAGCCGAGCTGACGATTCTCGGGACGCCCGACGCCGTGATGGCGCGCGGCGGGGCGCTGGGACTCGATCTCGACGGCGCCGACGTGGTCGAGCCGCTCACCTCGCCGAAGCGCGACGAGTTCGCGAGCCTGTATTTCGAGCTGCGGAAGCACAAGGGGGCGACGGAGGAGTACGCGTACGACCGGGTCACCGATCCGAGCTACTTCGGGACGATGATGGTGCACACCGGCGCCGCGGACGGCATGGTGTCCGGCGCGTCCCACACGACCGCGGACACCATCCGGCCGGCGTTCGAGATCATCCGGGCGCGGAAAGGCGTCTCGGTCGTCTCGAGCGTGTTCCTGATGTGCCTCCCAGACCGCGTGCTCGTTTACGGCGACTGCGCGGTCAATCCGAAGCCGGACACGGCACAACTGGCCGACATCGCCGTCAGCTCCGCGGAGACGGCCGCGACGTTCGGCATCGAGCCACGCGTCGCGATGCTGTCGTACTCGACGGGCGAGTCGGGGAAGGGAGAGGATGTCGACCGCGTCCGCGAGGCGACCGAGCTGGTGCGGAGCCGCACCGACCTGCCGGTCGAGGGGCCGATCCAGTACGACGCCGCGGTGGACGCGAGCGTGGCGCGGCTGAAGTTGCCGGAAAGCGACGTGGCCGGGCGGGCGACGGTGTTCGTCTTCCCCGATCTCGAGTCGGGCAACGTCGCCTACAAGGCGGTACAGCGGAGCGCAAACGCGGTGGCCGTGGGGCCGGTGCTGCAGGGCCTGAACAAACCGGTGAACGACCTGAGTCGCGGCTGCACCGTCCCGGACATCGTCAGCACGGTCGCGATCACCGCGATCCAGGCGCAGGCGGCGTCCTAGATGGCGCTCGCCCGGGCGCCGACGCAGTCGCCCTGGGCGAGTCCGCGCTCGATCGCCGCCTGGAAGTGGATGCCTCCGTAGACGCGCGAGATCGCCGCTTCCTGCGCCGCGGCCTGGACCGACGAGAAGGACCGGGCCGGCAGGCCACGTGCGTCATGCGTGTGATCCGTGAAGGAGACCGCGCCGAAGAGATCGGTCATCACTCGCGCGGCGGCCGCCGATTGCACCGAGTGGCCGGAGGTGTACTCGGGGAACGGGGGCGTCATGAGCAGCGGCGACCAGGTGGGGTCGATCACGAGTGGGATGTACGTCACGGGGCGGAGCAGGTTGTACGTGTACTTCGTCTGCCAGCAGGCGATGAACGCGTCCGCGACGGCGAAGCCGACACGGGCGTACGCTTCGGCCGCGCTGCCGAGGCGAGCGTCCTGGCCGCGCAGGATCTGAGTCAGGATCGAGATCGAGTGCCCGGGCGGCGTTGCGGTGGTTCCGGGGTCGTCCGACCAGAAGCGCGCGATCGCCTCCTGCTCCGCGTCGAGGTGCGTGGTCACGACGTAGCAGCCGTACGCGTCCTCGTAGAAGTCCGAGCCGGGAATCTCAGAGTACGGGAGCGGAGGCGGAGGGGCGCAGCCCGTGCCGGACGGAAGAGCGAAGGTCCGATTCGAGCCCCAGTAAGGCTGGAGCGCCGGCAGGAAGGCAGGTGGCGTCCGGACCCAGAGCCCCGGACCGGTCGGGGGCGAGTAAGGCGGGAAGTTGTTCCGGAAGGCCTCGTGCCCTCCGTCGGTCGTCGACCAGGCGAAGACGTGTCCGGCGGCATCGCGGCCGCGTTGCACGGAGCGCCTGAAGACGCCGGGCGGGAGCATGGCTCGTCCCTCCTCCGCGTACCCGCTCTCGAGCCGGTCGATCGCAGCGACGTTCGCCGCCGACGCCGTCGGGAACAGGGCCCGCAGGATCGATGCGAGGGCGGCGTTTGCGACGGTCGGCCAGTGGTAGACATCGTCGGACGGGCGCCGGAGCTCGGTCAATCCGTTGAGCCGGCCGGCGAAGCTGCCGCCGGCGCTGTCGTCGGCGAAGGCTTCGTAGAGCGCGACGCCGGCGTAAGCGACCGCACGCGAGGCGACTGGAGGCGAGAAGCCCGAAGTCGTTCGCACGAGGTCGAGCGCCAGGTCGAACCACGCTGCGGGCACGTCGGCGGGATAGGCCGACGGCGGCGGCCACGGCGAGGCGCCGGCCGGGGCCGCGCGTAGAGCGCCCAGCGAGAGCGCGCCCACAACTGTCAATCCCCGCTGCAGGAGCGCAAGCCGCGTCAGGCTCGGCGAGCCCTCGGGCACGCTGTCTCGGAGATCGAGGCCGTTCATCTCCCCCCTCGTTCCAGGCGGAATGGTACGCAGTCAGGTCAAACTGCGCGGGTGACGGATCGAGAGCCCTGGCCGGAGGACGTGCGGCCGCTTCGCGATGCGCTCGACGCGGTTTTGCGCGGCAGTGCGTTGCTCCGTCACCTCGGTGGCGAGCTCGTCGACTGGGGGCCCGGCTGGGCCGAAGCGCGGCTGCCAACCGGGTCGGCGTTCGGCAACCTGGCCGGCACCGTGCACGGAGGGATCGTCGGCTCGGTTGCCGACGCTGCCTTCGAAGCCGCCTGCAACTCGTATGGACGCGTAGCCCTCGCGGCTGCGCTGTCGGCGCACTTCACGGCTCCGGCAGCCCTCGGCACCGTCCTAACCGCGACCGCCGCCGAGGTCGGCCGCGGCCGGCGGATCGCGTCCTATCGCGTCGACGTGGTCGACGGGGACGGCGTGCGAGTGGCGTGGTTCCAGGCGCTCGCGCATCGCACGAGCCGGTGGCACCTCGGCGAGGCGAGGTGGCCGCCCGACTGGCGCGAGCGCTATTGACACACTCTTGTTACAAGTAAGTCGGCGATCCCATGAGACGCTGAAGGGTCGGCGAAAAACCGGGGTCAGACCCCGGCCGCGGAGCGCCGGCAAAGCCGGCGCGTAGCGGCCTGTCCGCGAAAGCGGACCAGGGAAGGGGGTTCGGGGGATCCGGGAGGTTCCCCCGGCGCCAGGCGCTCCGGTGCGGTACGACTCCGCCGTGCCGAGCGTGCTCGTCGTCAACGCGGGCTCCACGAGCGTCAAGCTCGCGCTCGTCGCGCCCGACGAGCAGGTGACCGTCCCGGAGACGATCGAGGAGGCGGCGAGGGACGAGGTCGCCGCGGTCGGGCACCGGGTCGTCCACGGCGGGTCGCGCTTCATCCAGCCCACCGTGATCGACGACGAGGTGAAGGGAAGGATCGACGCGCTGAGCGTGCTTGCGCCGTTGCAGAACGTCGCCACGCTGCGCGCGATCGAGGAGGCGCAGCAGCTCCTCCCGGACCTCCCGCACGTCGCGGTCTTCGACACCGCCTTCCACGCGACGCTGCCGCTCGAGGCCTCCACGTACGCCGTTCCGGGCCGCTGGCGCAAGAACTGGGGGATACGGCGTTACGGCTTTCACGGCCTCTCGGTCGCGTGGTCGACCTCGCAGGTTCCCGTTTCCCGGCTTGTCGTCTGTCACCTCGGAGGCGGCTGCTCGATCACCGCCGTGCGCGACGGTCGCTCGATCGACACGAGCATGGGGTTCAGCCCGCTCGAGGGCGTGCCGATGGCGACGCGCTCGGGCACCGTCGACCCCGGCGCGATCGTCTACCTGATGCGGGAGGAGAAGCTGACGATCGACGAGATTGACCAGGCGCTCGAGCACGAGTCGGGCCTGCTCGGCATGGGGGGCGCCACCGATCCCCGTGAGCTCGAGCACACGCTGGCGCTCGACGTTTACGTCTACCGGATCGCAGCCGCCGTCGGCGCGATGGCGGTTGCCCTCGGAGGCCTCGACGCGATCGTCTTTACGGCCGGCGTAGGCGAGCATTCCGCACCCGTGCGTGGAGCCGTGTGCCGGCGTCTGGCCTTCCTCGGCGTCGATCTCGACGAGAACGCAAACGCCTCCGCGGAAGCGGACTGCGACATCAGCACGCCGGGGTCGCCCGTCCGCGTCGCGGTGGTGAAGGCCCGCGAGGAGCTGGTGATCGCCCGCGAGGTGCGTTCACTTGGGCTCTAATGGGTAAAGAGGTCGAATGGCGCAGGTTGCAATCGTGGTCACACTGAAGAGCGCTACGGAGAAGCCGGCGCGGGCGCTGATCGCCGAAGGCCCGCCGTTCGACCCGGCCGAGACAGGATTCACCCGCCACACGATCTTCCTATCGGCCGGCGAGGTCGTGTTCGTGTTCGAGGGCAGCGAGGTCGAGTGGCGGCTCGACGAGCTCGTCGACCGGCCGTTCAGCGTCGTTCGCGACACGCTCGACCGGTGGCGCCCGCTTGTCGCCGGCCCGCCGCGTATCGGCCGGGTCGCCTACGCGTGGGAAGCCGATGGCGACGGCTGAGCCACCGAGAGCAGGCGCGCCGCCACCTCCCGCGCAGCCGAGCCGAGGCTGGGGAGTCGGCCGGGTGCTGCTGCTCATCTTCGGCATCCTCGCCGTCCTGCTCGGCGGTCTGCTACTCGCCGGCGGAGGCTTCCTCGTCTGGGTGGACCAGACCCAGCGCGACTCGGACGGGTACCTGACGTCGCCGATAGAACGGCTACAGACCGCCACCTTTGCGCTCGCCTCGACGGGTCTCGACATCGCGCACCCGCGCGGACCCGACTTCGCCACCAACCCGGACCGGTTCGGCCACGTCAAGGTCGAGGCGACGAGTCTCGACGGCAAACGAGTCTTCGTCGGCATCGGGCCAGAGGACGCCGTGGACGCCTATCTCGGCGGAGTCGCCCACGACGAGGTCACCAGCCTCGACTTCCACCCATTCCGCGCCACATACGACCGCCACGGTGGCGGAACGCCGCGCTCGCGGCCCGGCGCGAAGCGCTTCTGGGTGGCGCGCGCGGAGGGTGCTTCCAAGCAGACGCTGCGCTGGGACGTCGAGTCGGGAAACTGGTCGGTCGTCGTCATGAACGCGGACGCGTCGCGCGGGGTGGACGTCGACGTCGCCGTGGGCGCCCGCCTGAAGTTCCTCATCTGGGTCGCAGTCGGGCTGCTGATCGCCGGCGTGATCGTTCTCGCGGTCGCCGCGCTGCTGCTGTACTTCGCGTTCCGCACGCCTCGCGCGCCGCCGGCAGCGCCGGCGCCGACCTAGACGACGAATTCCGCGCGCCCGGCTTCGCCGCGCTCGAGCCGCTCGAGCCAGGGCGTGGCTTCCAGCGGCTCGAACGTCTCGCGCGCCTCGGTGAGCAACAGTTCGGCCTCCTCCCACCGGCGTTGCTCGGCCAGCCACTCGCCATGCTCGAGCTGCGTGACGGCGAGCCAGATGACGAGCTGGTGGTTGCGGAAGACCTCCGCGGCTCTCCGAAACCCGGCCTCCACGGTGGCAGCATCCGTCCCCAGAAGCGCCCGGAAACGCGCTGCATGCGCGGTCAGCATCGGCGGCCGTTCGCCCGGCCGGAGGGCTTCGATCCCGACGAGGAGCTCCTCGAGCCTCGCGCTATCACCGAGCGCGAACGTGCACTCCAGCGCCTCGACGAGGCAGAGCTTGATGGTCAGGAAGGTGACTGCGAGCTCGGATTGGCAGAGCGTCGGCTCGAGCGCCTCGAGCGCCGCGCGCGGCTTGCCCTCGGCGCGCAGCACCATCGCCTCGTGAACGGCATAGCCGGTCTGCGCCTGGGGATCGTCGGCCGCACGTATCTCCGCGGCGCGGTTGAGCCGCGATCGAGCTTCGGTCGGTCTTCCGCGCCAGCAGTCGATCTCGACGAGGTGGATGTCGAGCCCTCGTACACCGGCTCCCGCAAGGCCCTCGGCCTCAGTCGCTCGGGCGAACGCCTCCTCCCAGCGGCCGAGCAAGACGAGCGCGCTGACAGGGCCGGCCAACGCTTGCTTTTCCCACACACGGTCGCCGATGCGCCGCGCGACATCGAGCATGCGATCACTCGTCTCGGTGGCCTGGGCATAGCGGTCGGTCGACTCGAAGGCCACGGCGAGGTTGTTCAGGGCTCGCAGAGCGGTGCCCGAGAAGTCGTACGCGAGCGCGTCACCGAGCGCCCCCTCGAGGACGATGCGGGCCTCCTCGAGCCGATTTCGGTTCAGAAGCACGACTGCCTTGCTCGTCAGCGCCTCGACGAAGACCTCCGTCAAGCGGAGCGCCTCGGCGAGTTCAAGCGCGATCTCGAGCTGCGCGGCCGCCTCTTCGGCCTTGCCCGTCAGTCCGAGGTAACGGCCCAGCTGTGCGGCCACGACTGCGACGTCCGCGTCGGGCTCCTCAGACGACAGCGTCTCGAGCGCCTGCTCGAGCCGCGCGACGGCCTCGGTGCCGCGCCCCTCGCGGTAGTCGAGTTCCGCGACGCGCGACGAGATCCGAGCGGCCGGATGGTGGAGGCCCGCGGCGTTGTACGCCGATAGCGCCTGCTCGAAGAGCGCTCTCGCCTCGGGGATGGTTCCTCTGCGCATGGCCATCCGGCCGGCGCGGTCGACGAGGTCGGCTTGCGTCAGCGTGTCTGCGGCGAGCTCGGCGGCCTGCTCGAAGTAGCGCTGCGCCTCTCTCGCGGCGGCGAGCGAGGCGGCCCGCTCGCCCGCCCGGCTCAACATCTCGCGCGCCTGGGCCCTGATCTGATCGGCGTCCTCCGCGTCGGGAACGGCGCGGTAGGCGTCGAGGTAGTGCGACGCCAGCACCTCGACGATCTCGTCCTCCTCCTCTGAAAACGCCGTCGCTAGATGCGAGGCAGCGGCGAGATGGCGCGAGCGGCGTTCCCGCTTCGACAACGTCTCGTAGGCGACGTGTCGAATGAGGTCCTGCACGAAGCTGTACTGGCCATGCTCGGGCGAGCGCGGATCGGCCTGCAACGCGAGGATCTCCTTGCGGACGAGCGAGCGAAGGAGCGGGTCGAGCTCGTCGTCGTCGAGGCCCGACAGCGTCGCGAGCGCGCGCTTCGTGAAGGTCTTGCCGAGGACGGCGGCGCCCTGCAGCAGGCGCCGCTGCTCGGGCGCCAGGCCGTCCAGGCGGGCCGCGATCAACGCGTGCAGGGTCTCCGGGATCTCGAGGGTGTCGATCGCGGCGACGGGCCGGTAGACCGATCCCTCCTGGGCGAGGGCGCCCCGGTCGAGCAGCATCCGCACCGTCTCCACGGCGTACAGCGGGATTCCCTCGGCACGCTCCAGGATCTGCGCACGAACCTCGTCGGGGAGCCCGGGCACGAGCCCGGACAGAAGCTCTTCCATCGCGGCCGGCTGGAGAGGCTCGAGGTAGATCGAGGTGAAGTTCCGGCGGCCGGACCCCCAGGTCGGGCGCCGCTCCTGCAGCTCCGGCCGAGCCAGGGTGCAGACGAAGAGCGGCGAGTTCCGCGACCACTCGAGGAGGTAGTCGATGAAGTCGAGGAGCGAGTCGTCGGCCCACTGCATGTCCTCGAACACCATGACCACGGGATAGACGGCCGCGAGCCGCTCGAAGAAGACCCGCCAGGCCGCGAAGAGGTCGTCGCGCTCGTAGCGCGTCCCGTCCTCGATGCCGAGCAGCTGGGCCACGCGCGGCTCCACGAACCGCCGCTCGTCGTCGTCCAGGACGTGCTCCGAGAGCACCGCCTGCAGCTTCCCCAGCGCCGACGTGGCCGGCTCGTCCTCGGCGATCCGGCATCGCATCCGCACCATGTCGGCCAGCGCCCAGTAGGTGACGCCCTCGCCGTAGGAGAGGCAGCGGCCGCGGTGCCAGTACGTGACCTGCGGCAGCCCGTCGAAGTACTTGTAGAACTCCCAGGCGAGACGGCTCTTGCCGATGCCGGCGATGCCTGTGATGGAGATCAGATGCGCTGTCCCGTCGTCGGCCGAGCCGTGGAAGAGGTCCTTGATCAGCCGTAGCTCACGCTCGCGCCCCACGAACGGCGCCTCGAGCCCCTGGGACTTGAGCGCCCCACGGGCGCCCGACACGACGCGCAGCGCCTGCCAGAGCGGATAGAGCCCGATCTTGCCCTCGAGCTCATGGGAGCCCGCGTCCTCGTACGCGATCGTCTGCTCCGTCGCCCGGTGAGTCGCGTCGCCAACGTAGACCGCGCCGGGAGACGCGATCGACTGGATCCGTGAGGCCGTGTTGACAAGGTCGCCGGCCACCATGCCCTCTCCCTCAGCGCCGATGGTGACCGCGGCCTCGCCGGTCAGCACGCCCGCGCGGGCGCGTAGTTGCGGCGCACCCACCTCGTCGCCGAGCGCCGACACGGCCGTGACGAGATCGAGCGCCGCCCGGACGGCCCGCTCGGCGTCGTCCTCGGTCGCCGTCGGCGTTCCCCAGACCGCCATCACGGCGTCGCCGATGAACTTCTCGACTGTGCCTCCGTACAGCGAGATCAAGCGGCGCGAGCTGTCGAAATAGCGCGAGAGGATCTCGCGAACCTCCTCGGCGTCACGAGTCTCGGACAGGCTCGTGAAACCGACCAGGTCCGCGAAGAGCACCGAGACCAGACGGCGCTCGGAGGCCGGTGCATCTCTCGGAGGCGGCACCGGTTCGGTGGGCGCCACCGCCTGCAGCGCGTGCCCGCACTCCGCACAGAACACGTCTCCCGGCTGGTACGGCGTCCCGCACGACGGACAGGCCAGCGCCAGCGCATGACCGCAGCGGACGCAGAACTTCGCCCCGTGCCGGTTCTCGGTGCCGCAGTTGGGACACTCCATCCCGCCAGAGACTACTCCCCGTCGGTTCTGCCGTTGGCGGGCGGAGCGTCGCTACGCCGAGCGCAAGCGCGAGCAGGATCACCTCTGCCGTGACCGCGATGTTGCGCCCGAGGTACCGACCCCGATCGCGTTGACGCGGCCGTTGGACTCCGAGGTCATTGCAGCGTCATTCAGCACTACCAGGCCAAAACCCGCGAGACTACGCCTGTGCGCACGATCGTGGTCGGATACGACGGCTCGGACGTCGCACGCCGTGCGCTGGGCCGAGCCGCCGAGGTCGCCGACGAGGGCGCGAGCGTCGTGGTCGTCCACGCCACGCCGTCGGTGTACGGCGACGCCGCCGTCGGACCGGCCGATCCCGACGAGGAGGCACGCGCGGAGCCGCTGCTCCACGAGGCGCGCGAGCTGCTCGGGCGCCGCGGGCTCGAGGCTGAGGTGCGGAGGCCGGTAGGCCCCGCGGCCGCGGCGCTGGTCTCGGCTGCCGACGAGCTGCAGGCAGACCTGATCGTCGTCGGCCGGCGCCGGAACCCGGCGGCGCACTTGCTGGGCTCCGTCAGCTCCAGGGTCGTCCGCGAGGCGGGCTGCGACGTCCTCGTGGTGCGCTGAGTCATGCGCGTCTCGGCCAAGGCGGACTACGCGCTGCGCGCGGGCGCGGAGCTGGCGGCCGCGGCGGGTGGCCCGCTCAAGGGAGAGCGGATCGCCCAGGCACAGGGCATCCCGCTCAAGTTCCTGGAGAACATCCTGCTCGACCTCCGCCATGCCGGCCTCGTCCACAGCCAGCGGGGCGCCGAGGGCGGCTACTGGCTCGCGCGTCCGGCCGCCGAGGTCTCGCTCGCCGACGTCATCCGCGCGGTCGAGGGCCCGATCGCGAACGTTCGGGGTGTCCGGCCGGAGCAGGTCGAGTACGCGGGCGCGGCGGAGGCCCTTCGCGACGTCTGGGTCGCGTTGCGCGCAAGCATGCGCGCCGTGCTGGAAGACGTGACGCTCGCCGACCTCGCCGGCGCGCGTCTACCGACCGAGGTGCTCGAGCTCACGCAGGACCCGGAAGCCTGGCAGCCTCACTGAGGCAGCGTCAGCCGCACTAGGCTCGGCGTCACGGCGCCTGAGGCGTCGCGCCGGAGCGTGGTCACGTAGGCGTACCGGCTCGTCAACGCGGTCGTCCACAGCATCGTCCTCGTCGGACGCGGACGTCCGCGGCACGGGACACGGCTGCCCTGTTGGGTGTGGCCGCGCTCGCGGCCGGCGTCCTGGCCGGCAAGGGGCGGCAGCGAGAACAGCACGCGATCGTGTCCCGGCGTGAGGCGGCCGAGCCGGAGCTGTTGCGCGCATCGTGTGACGTCGACGTAGAGAAGCTGCCCGCTGCGGGACGACGGATTGAGCAGCTGGTGATCGGACGCGCTCCGGGGACGGCGTCGCCTGCCGGTGGAGAGATCGAGCGACGAGATCCAGCTCGAGCGGCCCTGCGCGACGTGGTAGACGAGCAGGTCGCCGGACAGCGAGGGCCGGCCAACCTGCGCCGGCGGGCGGGCGGACGCGGCCTTCCTCGTTCTGGACAGGTCGTCGAGCGACTGCACCACAAGCCGCGTGGAGCCGTTGGCGAAGCCCTGCCGGTAGGCGAGCCAGCGGTCGCCGACCGCGAGCTTCTGGACGCCAGCGACAGTCTCCTGGACGACCGGCGCCAGCGTCGTCCGGTCGGCGACGACGATCTCGCCGCCGTCGTGCCAGGCGATGTGTGAGCCGCCGATCGCGGGATCGTTGCCCGGCAGCGGCGCCGGCGCCGCGCCGCGGCGGACGAGGAACCCGCCGATACCGGGTTGCTGCCACGCGAGGTCGGTTCCGGCGACACTCGGATCCTCGGCCGGCCTGGCGATGACGTCAGAACGGGCCGGGCCGGCGAGCGCCGCCGCAGCGCCGAAAGCGAGCAGCACGGCCGCCGCCATGCGTGCGCCGCGCAGCAGCCCCGGCCGCTCGGCGAGCAGCTCGGTCTCGGCGGCCGGCCTCCCGCTCAGCGCCATGCCCACGACGGGAAGGGCCTTGCCGGCGGCGAGGAACAGCCCGATGACGAGCGCCGGCGCCAGCGATCCCAGCCCCAGGCTCAGGACGATGAGCGCCCAGGCCGCCATCGCCGGGACGTACGTCGCGACTCCCGGGCCGAGCACCAGGCCGTAGAGGAAGACCGCGATCGGCAGCGGGAAGGTGCGGCGCCACCCCTCCGGGACCTGCAGCGGAACCTGAGGCCGCACGCGCAGGCCGAGGGCATCGGCGGCGGCCGCGGCGAGCGCGATCGCTGCTGCGGCGACAAGCCAGGCTCGCCCGGGGTGCAGCGTCGTCGCGACGACGCCGACGACGGCAAAGGCGGAGACGCTGCCGAGGGCGACGCCTGCTACATAGGCAGCTGCGGTGCGCCCGAGCGCGCCTCCTCCGAACCTTCTCGCCGCACCCACGGTGCAGGCCATCGAGAGGCCTCACGGCGACCACGCGCTCGCGAGCCCGACGAGCAGCGCCGTCGCGGCGAGCGCGACGATCAGCATCTGACCTTCGTGTCGTAGTACTGGACGCAGAAGACATTCCGGCCCGCGTAGCAGTAGCCCGTCAGTGCTGCGTCGCCGTTGATGCGGCGTCGGACGTAGCCGCAGCAGTCGACGAGCTTGCGGACGTGGCCGCCGCAGCACCGATACCAGGCGCCGTCGGTGTGGGCGCGGAAGCCGAACCTGCGCGCGGCCGCCACGCACACCTTGGTGCGGGGCGCCGGCGGCAGCGGGTTCCCGTCGGCATCCCGGAGGACATGTCCGTCTGGGCCGATCGGAAGGCCGGCTGCACTGACCGGCCGTCCGAGGTCGTCAACCGGCTTCCCGTCCGCCGCCCGCAGCGGGTAGCCGCGCGCGTCGATGCGCGGGAGCCCGGTCGGATGCGGGCACGAGCCGGTTGTGTAGATGTGCCCGCAGAAGTGGAACGCCTCGGCGCGTTGCGATCTCACTGCAGCGGCGACGACGCTCCCGCCCGAGACGGCGAGCAGCAGCCGTCCCACGCGCGAGAGGAAGCCGCGGCGTGTGCTCCTGGCCACAACGGCGTCGCTCAGCGCGGGCTCACGCATAGGCGAATTGCAGGCGGCGTTCGGCCGCCGCAAGCACGCCCTCCAGCTGGAGAAGCGTGTTGAACGTGCCCTTCGAGAGCACCGTCCCCTCGGCGTCGACCACGACGCCGTACGGGCTGCCCGGGATTCCGAGCTCGTGCCAGAGCTCCCCGTGTTCCTGCTCGTCGAAGACCTCCAGCTCGACGTGCGGATCGGCGCCGACGAGCTGTACGGCCGGTTCGAGCGCCTCGCACAGCGGGCAGCCGGCGGACGTAAAGACCGCGAGTGCGAGCGGGGCGCTGCCGGCAAAGCGGTCTCGCAACGCTGTCCGCGCGCCGATCTCCGGGCCCTCGCCGCTCACGGAGAGCGCCGCCTGCGGCGCGACTGCGAGCCGCAGCTCGCCGATCTCCCGGGCGAGCGCCAGCAGCGCGAGCGTGAGTGCGGCGAGGCTGCCGAACGCGACGGTCAGGCCGGCGATCAGCCACGACTCGGTCGACGGTTCGACGGCCGGGAGCCACGGGACGGCCGCGAAGGCGAGCGCGAGCGCAGCGGTCCGGGCGACGGCGCCGGGTGAGACCCGCGAGCGAGCGCCCAGGCAGCCGCACGGCGCGCCGGCCCGGCCGCGGGCGAGCGCCGTAGCGAGTGCGAGCGCGAACACGCCGAGCAGCGCAGCGGCGGCCGCGGCGGCGTGGGGGATACCGGCGGCGACGGCAGCTCCGAGCCCGAGTTCGGTGAGGATGAGCGCGACCCACAGCGCCGCGCGGGAGCGGGCGTCGCTGACGCCGTACGTCCGGAGCGCCTCGCGCCCACCGGCGCCGGCGGTGATCTTGGCGACGCCAGCGCCGATCAACACCGCAGCAAGCAGGATCCGCAGAAGCCCGGCGAGGGTCACCGCCCACCGACGATACAAACGGGGTCGGATCCCGCCCCGTTACTGGAAAATTCGCTCGCGGCTCGTGCGGATGTAGACGATGCGGCCGCGTTCGAGCTCGAGCTGCTCCGCCTCGTCACTCGTCAGTTGCGCGGAGATATGCGTGCCGTCGTGGCGGACGAGTTCGACGCGAACCTCGAACCCGAGGTGGACGATGCGCTCGACCATCGCCTCGTCGCCGGCACCCGGCTCGAGCGCGACCTCGACGTGGCTCGGGCGGACGAGCGTGTCGCCGATCTTGTTGACCGGGCCGACGAAGCCCATGACGAACTCGTTCGCCGGCTGATCGTACAGGTCCCTCGGCGACCCGACCTGCTCGATGCGGCCTTCGTGGAGGAGCGCGATCTGGTCGGCGACCTCCATCGCCTCCTCCTGGTCGTGCGTGACGATGATCGTCGTCACGTGCGTCTGATCGTGGAGCCGCCGCAGCCAGGCGCGAAGCTCCTTGCGGACGCGGGCGTCGAGTGCGCCGAACGGCTCGTCGAGCAGCAAGACCCGCGGGTCGACCGCGAGCGCTCTCGCGAGCGCCATCCGCTGGCGCTGACCGCCCGAGAGCTGTGCCGGATAGCGCTTGGCGAACGGCTCGAGCTGCACGAGTTGCAGCAGCTCCGCCACCCGCTCCCTGATCTCGCCGCGCTTGCGGCGGCGGATCTTGAGGCCGAAGGCGACGTTGTCCCAGACGGTCATGTGCTTGAAGGCGGCGTAGTGCTGGAAGACGAACCCGATGCCGCGCTGCCTGGCCGGCTGGTTGGTGACGTCGAGGTCCTCGATCAGGACCTGACCGCTGTCCGGCTTCTCGAGGCCGGCGATCACACGTAGGAGCGTCGACTTGCCGCTGCCGCTGGGACCCAGCAGCGCCGTCAGCGACCCGGATGCGATCGACAGGGACACGTCCTCGAGCGCCACGTGCCCGTTGAAGTGCTTGCTGACCTCGACGACGGTGATCCCCATCAGTAACCCGCCCCCTCCTTCGGCCTGAAGACTTTCATGACGACCACGGCCGCGAACGCGATGAGAGCGAGCACGACCGCGGCGGCGTACGCACCGACGTAGTCGAAGTTCTCGTACTGCGCGGAGACGAAGAGCGTCATCGTCTGCGTCTGCCCCTCGATACGGCCCGAGACGACGCTGACCGCGCCGAACTCGCCGATCGCCCGCGCGAGCGTCAGCACGACGCCGTACGCGACGCCCCAGCGGATTGCCGGCAGCGTCACGCGGCGGAAGACCTGGAAGCCGGAGGCGCCCAGCGTCTCCGCGGCCTGCTCCTGCTCGGTGCCGATCTCCCGCAGCACCGGAACGACCTCACGAACGACGAACGGGATCGTCACGAAGATCGTCGCGAGCACCATCGCCGGCAGGGCGAACAGGATCTTGATGCCGTGGTCGGCGAGGCCGCCGAACCAGCCGCCGGTGCCGTAGAGGAACACGAGCGAGAGGCCGACGACGACGGGCGAGAGCGCGAGCGGCAGGTCGATGATCGCGTTGACGAGCCCCCGGCCACGGGACCGCCCGCGGACGAGCCAGTGCGCAAGCGCGACGCCGAAGACGGTGTTGCAGGCCACCGTGATCGCCGCGATCAGGATCGTGAGCCAGAGCGCGTGCCGAGCCGCCGGCGTCGTGACCGCGTGCCACGCGGGCCAGAAGCCGTGCTCGAACGTCCGGTAGAAGATCATCCCGACCGGAACCAGGAGCAGGAACGCCAGGTAGCCGAGGACGCCGAAGCGAAGCGCGTACCTAGCGAGCATGCTTCACCCGCCAGTGTCGGAAGGCGCCGATGAGCAGGAGGATCGCGAGCGAGATCAGCAGCAGGACGACGGACATGGCCGCGGCCGCTCCGGGATCCTGCGACTGGATCCGGCCGAAGATGTAGACCGACGAGACCTCGGTCTTGTACGGGAGGTTTCCGGAGATGAGCACCAGGGAGCCGAACTCCCCGATCGCGCGCGCGAACGCGAGCGCGACGCCGGAGAGGATCGCGGGGAGCAGGTTCGGGAACACGATTCGCCTGAAGACCGCCAGTGGTCGTGCCCCGAGCGACTCCGCGGCCTCCTCCATCTCGCGGTCGAGCTCGAGGAGGACCGGCTGGACGGCACGGACGACGAACGGCAACGTCACGAACAGCAGGGCGAACACGATGGCCGTCCGCGTGAAGGCGATGTTGATCCCGAGCGGGCTGTCGGGGCCGTAAAGCGTGAGCAGCACGAGGCCGGCGACGATCGTCGGCAGCGCGAACGGCAGGTCGATGACCGAGTTCACCACGCCCTTTCCGACGAAGCTGTCGCGCACGAGGACCCAGGCGATCGCGGTTCCCACGACCGCGTTGATCGCCGCGACCACAAGGGACGCGACCACCGTCAGCTTCAGGGCGGCGACGGCCTCGGGCTGCGAGACGGCATCCCAGAACGACCCCTTGCCGTGCTCGAGCGAGCGCCACGTCAGCGCCGCCAGCGGGATCAGGACGATCAGCGTCAGGTAGCCGGCGACAAGCCCACGGCCGAGCGCGCGCCCCGCAAGCGGGGCGGCGCGCCCGACCGGCGCAGGAGCGGCCGCAGCGTTACTTGCCAAGCGAGGAGATGATCTTGGTCACGATGCCGTTCTTCGGCCCGAAGAACTGCTTCTCCACCTTCGCCCAGCCGCCGACGTAGGCGATCGTGAACAGCTGCTTCGGGTTCGGGTAGGCGGTCTGCTTGAGGATCTTCTTGACGACCGGGCGGTAGCCGTTCTGCGCAAAGATGCGCTGCGCCGCCGGCGTGGTCAGGTACTTGACGAACGCCTTGGCCGCGGGCTTCTTGGCGCCGCTCTTCGTCAGCGCGACCGGGTTCTCGATCAGGATCGTCTGCTTCGGTCGCACGAAGTCCGTGTGGACGCCCTTCTTGTTGGCGAAGATCGCGTCGTTCTCGTAGTCGAGCAGGACGTCGCCCTTCCCGCTCGCGAAGGTCGTGAGCGCCTCGCGCGCGCTCGTCGGCAGGACCGGCACGTGCGTGAAGAGCTTCCGCAGGTACGCGACCGCCTGCTTCTTCGTCTTCCCGAGCTTCAGCTGGGCGCCGTAGGCGGCCATGATGTCCCAGCGCGCCCCGCCCGAGCTGATCGGGTTCGGCGTGATCACCTGGATTCCGGGCTTCAGCAGATCCGCCCAGGTGTGGATGTGCTTCGGGTTGCCGTCCCGCACGATGAAGACGGCGATCGAGTCGCTCACCATGGCCTGGTACCGCGTCTTCTGCCAGTTCTTCGCCACGATTCCCTTGGCCACGAGCGTGGAGATGTCGGGCTTGAGCGACAGCGCGACCACGTCCGCCGGCTGTCCGGCCGCGACGGCTGCTGCCTGGTCGGCGGAGGCGCCGTACGACTGCGTGAAGGAGACGCCCTTGCCGGCGGAGGTCCCGTTGAACGCGGAGATGATCTTGGTGTAGGCGTCCTTCGGGGTGGAGTACGCGACGAGCGCGACGCTGTTCGACGCCTGTGGCGCCGCGCTGGCCGCCGCGCCGCCGAAGATCGCAAGCGCCGCCGTCGCTGCTGCTGCGGTTGCGATCGCCGAACCGATCCAAATGACACGCATAGCCTCTCCTTATCTTCCGACCATGTCGACCGAAGTGCTGGAGAATATGCAAAAACGATCGGACGTCGCAAGCCAGGTACTCGGTCGTACCGGCTGAGGCCGGCTATGCCGGCCGGAGCCACCGCGCGGGAGCGCGCGTCTGCCATCGGGTCTGGGAGGGGGCCACTGGGGGAAACCCCATTTCCCCGAGTTCGGTTATTCGCCGGCGGCGATGGCCGCGCCGCGGCCGGGGACGAAGCGATCGTCCGTGAGCCAGAGGGAGCCGATCGCGAAGGCGGTGCCGACGATCGAGATCATGAGGATCCCCGGCCCCGGCGCGGCGACGTCGAAGAAGTGCCGCGTCGGCGGCGCGGCCAGGGCGAGCAGGTAGAGAAGGGCGAGCACGAAGCACAGGGTCGAGACGGCGGTGCCCCGTACCCGTCCCGACACTTCGAGCGCCAGGATCAGGTAGAGGCCGACGAAGACGAGGACGGTGGTCGCAACGGTTCGCGCCTCGACGAGCGGCATGTTCGCGACCTCGAGCGCGAAGAGGTAGGACGCGACGACGGAAAGACCCGCCGCCGTTCCGGCCGGAACGGCGAAACGAGAGACCTCGCGCAGGAACCCCTCCGTCCTGTACGGCCCCGTCGACGGCGCGAGCGCGAGGAAGAACGCCGGGAGCCCGATCGTCACCGCGGCGGCGAGGGACAGATGGCGCGGCAGCAGCGGGTACTCGATGTCCGTCAGCCCGATCGAGATGATCAGGACGACGGCGAACACGGACTTCGTCACGAACAGCTTCGCGACGCGCTGGAGGTTGCGAAGCACCTTTCGCCCCTCGCCGACCATGGGCGGGACGACGCCGAAGTCGCCCTGGACGAGCACGAGGTCGGAGACGCTCTTCGCCATCTGCGTCCCCGTGCCCTGCGCGATTGCAAGCCGCGCCGCCTTCAGGGCGGGAACGTCGTTCACTCCGTCGCCGACCATCGCCACATAACGCCCGCCCGCGCGCAGCGCGTCGATGACGCGCCGCTTTCCCTGCGGAGAGATGCGGCCGACCACGGCGCTCGCCAGCACCGCGCGGCGGAGCGCGTCGGAGCTCTCGGGCAGGCTGTCGCCGTCGACCGGGTCGCCGCCCGGGATGCCGACGTCGCGGGCGATCGCCGCGACGGTCTCGGGCCGGTCACCCGAGATCACCTTCAGGTCGACCCCCTGGCCGCGGAAGAACTCGACGGTGTCGCGTGCCTGAGGACGGAGCTGCTCGGCGAGGACGACGAGCGCGAGGGGCTGCGCGTCCGGCGGGGGGCCCTGCTCTGGGTCGATCTCGGCCATGGCGGCGCCGGTGTGGGCGAACGCAAGGACTCGCCTGCCCTGCCGCGCCTCGATTTCCGCCCGCTCCTCGAGCGTCCCGAGGTCGAAGAGCTCGGGAGCGCCGAGCACGTACCCGTCGCCGTCGAGTTCCAGGCCGCTCCAGCGCCATCGCGACGAGAACGGGACCTCCGCGCGCGGCGTCGAGCCCGGCGACTGGTAGCGCTCGCGGATCGCGCCGAGCGTCGCGTTCGCGCTCGTCGCGCTCGCGGCGAAGCGACCGAGCGTGCGGCCCAGTTCGTCGGGATCGGCGCCGTCGGCGGGCATCAGCTCGAGAACGCGCAGGCTCGGCTCGGTCAGCGTGCCCGTCTTGTCGAGGCAAACGATGTCGACGGACGCCAGCGACTCGATCGCGTTCAGCTGCTGCGCCAGTGCGCCGCGCTGGGCCATGCGCAGCGCCGCGACGGCGAACGTCAGGCTCGTGAGCAGGATCAGGCCCTCCGGGACGAGCGTCACCACGGCGGCCACCGTGGTCGGGACGGCCTCGCTGATCGGCGTCTTCCGGTTGTAGAGCGCATAGCCGAGCAGCGCGCCCAGTGGCACGATCAGCCCGACGAGCACGAACAGGAGGTTGTTGAGCGACGCTTCGAGCGGGGAGCGCGGATGGCGGAACGCCCGTGCCTCGCCGGCGATGCGGGAGGCGTAGCTGTCGTCGCCCACGGCGGTGACGATGTAGCTCCCGGTGCCCTCGACTGCGAAGGACCCCGAGCGGACCTCCTCGCTCTTGGCCCGTCTGATCGAGTCCGATTCGCCGGTCAGAATCGACTCGTCGAGCGAGAGGCCCTCGGCGGCGACGAGCGTGCCGTCGGCGACGACCTGGTCGCCCGACTGGAGCTGCACGAGGTCGTCGACGACGAGCTCCTCGACCGGCGCCCGCCGGGGCCGGCCGTCGCGGACGACCGTCGCCGAAGGGGCGACGAGCGCGGCCAGGCGGTCGAGCGCATTCTTCGCGCGCACCTCCTGGTAGATCCCGATCCCCGAGTTGAGCACCAGGATCGCGATGAACAGCGCGTCCTCGATCTTTCCGAACGCGATCGTCGCGATGCCGGCGACGAGCAGGATCAGGTTGAAGACGGTGAAGACGTTGGCCCGGACGATGCTCGCGTACGACCGGCTGGACGCCGGAGGCTCGACCGGGCCGCGGGCGGCGAGCCGCCGCTGCGCCTCGGCCTCGCTAAGGCCCAGCGGCGAAGGCGTAACCTGGGTGGTCGCCGTGTCGATGACCCGACCATAGCGCCGAGCCTCGCGCGAGCCTGTACCCGCCGGAATCGCGCGATGCGATGACTGTGGTTGCAGGACGGGCGCATCGGGGAACGAACCAGAGATGGATGCCCCCGGCCGGCGCCGTGCGACCCCACTCCCTTCGGATGGTCCTGCCTGGCCCGAGGGCTCGACAGCGCCGTTTGTCGGGCAATCCGGCCAAGGACCTTGCTACGCTCAGTCTCCTACGAATCGGCCGGATCTTCCGGCCTTCCCTCTAGTGGCCCAAACCTTCTCGCTGATCTCGGACCGATTCGTTGCAGCCTGGAGGCGCCCTCGAGTCCGGCTCGGGATCAACCTCGCCTGCGGGCTTCTGGCCACGGGGGCGCTGCTCCTGGCTGCCCGCCACGTGGCCGGCACCGGCTGGCCGCTTCAGAAGGCCGATCCACTGCTCGCCGTCGGCGCGGGACTGCTTTTCCTCGTCGGGGTCGGCTTCAAGGCGTACGGCTGGCAACGGTTGTTCGCCAGCGACGAGCGGCCTCGCACGGTTGCCCTTGCGGTCTCGGGCGCGGCGGCGTGCGTGACGGGCGTTGCGCTGCCGGGCCGCTTCGACGACGTCGTGCGCATCGCCGTCGCGCGGAAGGCCGGCTGCCGGTCCTGTGTGAAGACGCTCTGCCTGTCGCTGTTCCTGCTCGGCCTCGTCGATGCCGTTGCGCTCGTCCCACTTGCCTCCACCGGGGCGGGTTTCGCGTCGAACAGCGCCCTCCGCGCAGGTCTCGCGATCGTGGCAGCGGGCGGCGTCGGCGCTGCCGTCGTCCTGCTCGCGCTTCCCCGTGTGACGCGGAGCCGACGGCTCAGCCGTTTTCGGGTCTCGCGCTGGCTCGCCGACCACGTCACGAACTCGCGTGATGCGCTTTCTGCGGGGTTGCTGGTGTCGGGCTCGTGGCTCGTGCGGAGCGTCGGCCTCCTGCTCCTGCTCGGAGCGCTCGGAATCGGCTTCTCGTTCCCGCTCGCCATCCTCTTCCTCACCGGCGCTGCGGCGTCGAGCGCGCTCCCGATCGCGCCGGCCGGCGCAGCGACGCAGGTTGGCGCCGGCGCGGCGGTCCTGGTGGCGTCAGGCGTGAAGACGTCGGCCGCGGTGGCGTTCGCGTTGTCGGCCCAGCTGCTCGTGATCTTCGCCGCTGTCGCCGTGGTCGGCAGCTTCGTCGTCTGGCGGCTCGCCCGGCGCCTGCACGGCCGGCTCGCCGCGATCCAGTTCGCCTAGACCCACCGGATGATCCAGTCGCGGGCGAGGTCGGCTACGGCTTCGAGCGTGCCGGGCTCCTCGAACAGGTGCGTCGCCCCCTCGACGATCTCTAGCTCGACGTGTGCCTGCATACGGGCCGCCGCCTGGCGGTTCAGATCGACTACGAGTTCGTCGCGGCTGCCAACGATGAGCAGCGTCGGCGCCTGGACGAGCGGGAGCCGCTCGCCCGCGAGGTCGGGCCGCCCGCCGCGGGACACGATCGCCTGCACGGCCGGCCGCTCCGCCGCCGCGACGAGAGCGGCGGCCGCGCCGGTGCTAGCGCCGAAGTAGGCCGGCGGCAGCGAACGGAGCTCGGGCTGCCCGTCAGCCCAGTCCGTCGCCGCGCCAAGCCGGCGCGCGAGTAGCTCGATGTCGAACCGCAGCGCGCGCGTTCTCAGGTCGATCTCCTCCTCTGCGGGTGTCAGGAGGTCGAACAGGAGCGTCGCGAGGCCCGACGCCTGTAGCACTTCCGCTACGGCGCGGTTTCGCGGGCTGCGTCGGCTGCTGCCGCTGCCATGCGCGAACAGCACGAGCGCCCTCGCCTGGTCGGGAACCGTCAGGTCGCCGTCGAGGTCTGCGTCCTGCGCCGCAACGACGACGGAGGTCTCGGTCACGATGCGGCCGCCTCGAGCAACGACCGCACCTCGTCGTCGGAGACCTGTCCGAAGTCGTCGTACCAGAACCCGACCGCGAGGAACGGGTCCGGGCTCACGAGGCAGACGACGTCGTCGGCGTGCGCTCGCAGGTCGTCGCACGTGTCCGCGGAGCCGGTCGGGACGGCCACGACGATACGCTCGGGATCCTGCTGGCGGAGCGCCGCGACCGCCGCTCGCATCGTCGCTCCGGTAGCCAGGCCGTCGTCGACGACGATCACGATCCGCCCGCGGAGGTCGGGGGCAGGCTGGTCGCCCCGATAAAGCCGCTCGCGCCGTACCACCTCCTCGCGTTCTCTGGCGGTGACGCGCTCGAGCTGCTCCGGCGAGATCCCGATTCGGGCGACGACCTCGCGGTTCAGCACGCGCGCTCCACCGGTCGCGAGCGCGCCCATCGCCAGCTCCTCGTGGCCGGGAACGCCGAGCTTGCGGACGACGAAGACGTCCAGCGGTGCGCCGAGCTCTCGCGCGATCTCGGCACCCACGGGGACGCCGCCGCGCGGGAGGGCAAGGACGATCGTTCCGGCGTTCTCGCGGTACTCCTCGAGCCGGCCCGCGAGCTGACGACCGGCGTCGCTCCGGTCGCGGAATCGTGTCACCGTCCGCATTACACACGCCTCTGGCCGCCGGAGCCAGCGCCAGAACCCGCAGTCGCCCGAACCTCGTCGGCGAGGGCTCGGAGCTCCGGGCCGATCCTGACATCGTAGGGCGTCGCGTCGAGGCGCCGGTGTTCGGACGGCAGGCGCTCACGCTGGGCCGCGGCGCGCTCCCGCGCGTCCTGGAGCGTGTCCGCGCCGAGGTGGCGTCCGCCCCGCATCACCTCGGCCAGCAGCGGCTCGGCCCCGTCAGGGCCGGGCGCGCCCTCGCGCTCCACGACGTCGAAGGCGAAATGCTCGTCAGCAATGACGCGCCAGACCTGCTTCCGTCCCGGGAGGGTTGCCTTCCCCGTCGAGAGCTTCATTGTCGGCCGCCCGCCGAACTCGACCAGCTTGTACGCCATGTCGAGGTACGGCGCATCCGCCGAGACCACCATCTTCGTCCCGATGCCGAAACCGCCGATCGGCGCCCCGGCCTCGAGCAGCGCTGCGACGTCGCGCTCGTCGAGCCCGCCGCTGGCGAAGACAAGTGCGTCCTCGAAGCCGGCCTCGTCGAGTAGGGCGCGCGCCTCGAGGCTGAGGTCGACAAGATCGCCGGAGTCGAGGCGCATGCCGGTGAGGCGCGACCCCCGTGTGGCCAGCTCGCGGCCGGTCTCAACTGCACGCCGGATGCCCTGCCTCGTGTCGTAGGTGTCGACGAGAAGGATCGAGTGGTTCGGGTAGGAGCGTGCATACGCGCGGAATGCGGTCTCTTCGCTCGCGAAGCTCTCGACGAACGAGTGCGCCATCGTTCCCGCGGTCGGGATCCCGTACTCGCGCCCGGCGAGCACGTTGCTGGTGGCGTCGAAGCCTGCGAGGAAGGCCGCGCGGGCGGCCTTCAGCCCTGCCTCGCCGCCGTGTGCCCGCCGGAGGCCGAAGTCGACGAGCATCTGGCCTTCGGCGACGTCGACACAGCGCGCCGCCTTGCCGGCGATCAGCGACGAGAGGTGGAGCTCGTTCAGGAGCACCGTCTCGACGAGTTGGGCCTCGATCACCGGCGCGGTCACCTCGAGCGCCGGCTCGCCGGGGAACAGGAGCGTCCCCTCCGGCATCGCGCGCACCGTCCCCGTGAAGCGCAGGGCGCGAAGATGGTCGAGGAACGGCGGTGTGAACAGGCCGGTGGACTCGAGGTACGCGACCTCGTCGTCGGCGAACGACAGCTCCTCCAGGTACGCGAGCGCGAACTCGAGGCCGCCGGCAAGCAGGTAGCCCCAGCCGGCCGGAAGCGTCCGGTAGAAGAGGTCGGAAGTGGCCTGCCTGTCCGCGAGCCCGGCGTCGAAGTAGGCCTGTCCCATCGTCAGCTCGTAGAGGTCGACGAGGAGCGGGGAGGTGGCCGATCGAGCCATGGCGCCAGCTTACGGCGAGCGAAACGAGCGCCTCTGGGGTTCCTCCGGGGAACCTCTGGGGTAGCCCCGGCCTAGGTCGGCCGCGCCGGCGTCAGCCTCGAGCAGGTCGCGGTGGCCGCGGCTCGCCCCCGGGGGTAGGCAGCGGCCGCAGGTCGAACCGCCGGCGCAGCTCTCGCGCGCGCGCCTGGCAGCGCTCGACCACCTCCTCGCGCGTCTCGCCGGACTCGTAGAAGATCGCCAGCCGGTAGCTCTGCGCGTCGTTCGCGCCCTGGACGGCGAGCCGCGAGCCCGGCTGGACGAGAACCTCGACGCCGTTCTCCTGGTCGGGAACCCCCGCGACGAAGGCATCCTCGAAGACGCGCATGACGTAGCTGACGGCGACGCCCTCGGGCGCCTCATCCGTCCAGCCCGGATCCTCGCCGGCCGCAACCGCGAACAGGACGTCGTAGGTCGAGCGGCCGTGCACGGCCTGCACGAGCGGGGCGAACTGCGAGGCGATCCGCCCGTTGACCTCGAGGATCTTCGCCGGTCCCTCCGCGCGTACGACGAACTCCACGTTGAAGAAGCCGCTGTCGAAGCCGACCGCGGGCAGGAGGCGCTCCGCGACCTCGCGAAGCTCCGCCAGACGGTCGGGCTCCAGCCGGGACGGATATTCGAAGCGCTCGAAGCTGTTCGTGCCGTCGTACTTGACCGAGTCGGTGACGCCGATCACGGTCACCTGTCCCTGCCGGACGAAGCCCTCCAGCGTCACCTCGTCGCCGACGAGCAGTTCCTCCGCGATGTACCCGTGTGCGGCGCGCGCCGGGAAGCCCGCCAGCGCTGCGATGTCGGCCCAGCCCTCGCCATAGCCCGGTTCGGGAGGAATCGCCGCGAGTGCCGACAGCGAGTCGACCCGGCGCGCGTTCTGGGAGAGTCGCCCGACGACGGGCTTGACGAAGAACGGCGGCGGGAAGGGCGGCGGTGCCCCGTCGAGCTCCGCGAAGCGTGGCGTTGCCTCCGGAACCGCGGTCTGCTGGAGGCGTCGGGAACTCGGCTTGTGCTGGCAGCGGACGACGGCCGCGGGGGCCGGACCGGGCAGGCCACGCCGCTCGGCCAGCACTGCCGCGAGAAGCGCCGAGCGGTCCTTCGATGCGACGACGGCGTCGGCCGGTATCGCCTCGAGCTCTGCCAGGAGCGAGGCGGCGTCGACCCGGTCGATCGTGTCGAGATCAGGCCCGGCGAAGCGGACGCCGCAGCGGCTGTCGAGGCCGGCGGCCTGGACGGCGCGGCGGTCCCGCTCGTGCGGGCAGACGACCAGGACGTCTTTCCACGCCCGCATGAGCGCGCGATGCTCGCACACGCCACCCCGGACGTGCCACACTTTCGGGCACTCCCCGAGCCTCGCAGTCCGATCCGGACGTCTAGGCGTAACGAATTCGGAGCGACAGGGACTTCCAGCGATGACAGACGCCATGGCCGTCACGCGCGCCGATGTCAAGGCGGCCCTGGCCGCCGACCTCGCCGCCGCCCGCGAGCGCACCCTCGAGCTCCTCGGGCCGCTCTCCGACGACGAGCTCACCTGCCAGCACTCGCCGCTGATGTCGCCGCTCAGCTGGGACCTGGCGCACATCGGCGTCTTCGAGGAGCTGTGGCTGCTGCAGCGCCTCGCGGGAACCGAGCCGATGGTTCCCGAGTACGCCGGCCTCTACGACGCCTTCAACCACCCGCGGATCGAGCGCGCGGAGCTCGGCCTCATGAGCCCGCCGCGGGCGCGCTCGTACCTGGCCGAGGTCCGCGAGCGCGCGCTTGGCCTCCTTGATCGCATCGACCTGAACGGGGACGATCCGCTCCTCGCCGACGGTTTCGTCTACCGGATGGTGATCCAGCATGAGCACCAGCACTGCGAGACGATGCTCGCGACGCTGCAGCTCCGCGACGCCGAGTACCCGTTGCCGGCATCGCCCCACGTAACTCCCGATCCTCCCGAGCGCTCCGAGACCTTGATCGACGGCGGCTCGTTCCCGCTCGGAACGAGCGACGACCCGTGGGCGTACGACAACGAGCGCCCGGCGCACGAGGCCGAGACCTCGCCCTTCCGGATCGACACTGTGCCGGTGACCAACCGTGCCTTCCTGGCGTTCATCGACGCCGGTGGCTACGACGACGAGCGCTTCTGGACCGCCGAAGGCTGGGCGTGGCGCCGGGACGAGGGCGCGGAGCACCCGGCGTTCTGGCAGCGCGAAGGAGACGGCGCGTGGTCGCGAGCCCGGTTCGGCCACGTGGAGCCGTTGCCGCCCGACGAGCCCGTCCAGCACGTGTCGTGGTACGAGGCAGACGCCTACGCGCGCTGGGCCGGCAAGCGGCTGCCGACCGAGCACGAGTGGGAGCTCGCGGCGTCGATGGACGGCGGTTGCAAGCGCCGCTTCCCCTGGGGCGACGACTGGCCGCAGGAGGAGCACGCGAACCTGGCACATCCCGAGCAGTTCCGGCCGTCCACGGTCGGCTCGCACCGGCGGGGAGCCGCTCCCACCGGCGCCGAGCAGCTGATCGGCGACGTGTGGGAGTGGACGTCGTCCGAGTTCCGCCGCTATCCCGGCTTCCGGGCGTTCCCGTATCCCGAGTACTCCGACGTGTTCTTCGGCTCGGAGTACAAGGTGCTCCGCGGCGGCTCGTGGGCCGTCCACCCGACGGCCATCCGCTCGACGTTCCGCAACTGGGACTATCCACAGCGGCGGCAGATCTTCTCCGGCTTCAGGTGCGCGCGCGATGCCTGACGGGCGCGGCGCAGCAACGGTCAACGTCGACGTCCTGATCGGGCCGGACGACCGACGAGCTGCGCTCGAACGCGATGTCCTCGTCGGCCTCAGCCTCGAGCCGAAGGATCTCCCGCCCAAGTGGTTCTACGACGAGCGCGGCTCCGAGCTGTTCGACGAGATCACCCGGCTGCCCGAGTACTACCTGACCGACCGCGAGCGCGAGATCCTGAGCTGCCACGCCGACGAGATCGTCGCCTCTGTCCACGCAGACACGCTGGTCGAGCTCGGGTCGGGGACCTCGGAGAAGACCCGGCTGCTCATCGACGCGATGATGCGGGCCGGCACGCTGAAACGCCTCGTCGTCTTCGACTACAGCGAGGAGTTCCTCCGCTCGGCGGCCGTGCAGCTCGCGCGGGAGTACCCGAGCGTGGACGTCCATGCGGTGGTCGGCGACTTCGAGCAGCTCGACCGACTTCCCGGAACCGGCACACGCCTGATCGCCTTCCTCGGCAGCACGATCGGCAACCTGCCCCCGGCCGTGCGCGCCGCCTTCCTGTCCCGCGTTGCCCGGGATCTCCGCCGGGACGCCGGGCTGCTGCTCGGGCTCGACCTCGTCAAGGAGGTCTCCCGTCTGGAGGCGGCGTACAACGATCCCGCCGGCGTCACCGCCGCGTTCAACCGAAACGTGCTGGACGTCCTCAACCGCGAGCTGCACGCCGACTTCGATCCCGCCGGCTTCGAGCACGTCGCGCGCTGGGATCCGGACCGCGAATGGGTCGAGATGCTCCTGCGCTCCGTCCGAGACCAGCGTGTGCGCATCCGCGATCTCGACCTGGACATCGAGTTTGCTGCGGGCGAGGAGATGCGGACGGAGATCAGCTCGAAGTTCCGGCGCGAGGTGATGGAGCGCGAGCTCGAGACGGCCGGCCTGCGGCTGCGCCGCTGGTGGACCGACCCGCAGGGCGACTTCGCCCTCGCCCTCGCGGTGCGGGCCGAAGCCTGAATCGGATGCCGAAACGTGTCGTCGTCCTCGGCGGCGGCTCGACCGGCGAGGCGTTCGCGGCCGCGCTTCGGAGCCACGACGACACGATCGAGATCACGATCGTGGAGCGCGAGTTCCTCGGCGGTGAGTGCACCTTCTGGGCATGCATGCCCTCGAAGACGCTCCTGCGCGCGCTCGAAGTGGTGGCATCGGCGCGGCGGGCGCCGGGCGCCGCCGAGGCGGTCACCGGCGATCCCGACCGCGAGCGGATCTTCTGGTGGCGCGACCAGGTGATCGACAACTTCCACGACGAGGATCACGTCACGTTCCTCGCCGACCGCGGAATCGACGTCATCCGGGGATCGGGACGCGTCGTCGCCCCGGGCCGGCTCGAGGTGGAGGGCGACGAGCTTCCGTTCGACGCCCTCGTCGTCGCGACCGGCTCGTCCGCGGCCGTCCCGCCCGTCGAGGGCCTCGACGGCACCCCGTACTGGACGAACCGCGAGGCCACGACGGGGCACGAGGTCCCAGCGAGCCTGCTCGTCCTCGGCGGCGGCCCGGTGGGCTGCGAGCTGGCGCAGTTCTACGCCCGCGTCGGGTCGCGCGTTTCCGTGCTCGACGTCGCCGACCGGCTGCTGCCGCACGACGACGAGGAGGCGTCTCAGCTACTCGCGGCCGCATTCGCCGAGGAGGGCATCGAGCTCCGGCTGGGCGTCACGATCGAGCGTGCCGAGCCCGGCGTGCGGCTTCGGCTTGCGTGCGGCGAAGCCGTCGAGGGAGAACGGCTTCTCGTCGCCGCCGGCCGGCGGGCAAACGGCGAGGGTCTGGGGCTCGAGCAGCTCGGCGTGCGGATCGAGGAAGGGGCGGTGCAGGTCGACGAGCGCCTGCGGGCCGCCGACGGCGTCTGGGCCATCGGTGACGTGACCGGCGTGGCGATGTTCACCCACGTCGGCAAGTACCAGGGGCGGGTGGCGGCGGCGGACGTGGCCGGTCGCGCCGTCCGCGCGGATTACCGGGCGATCCCGGCGGTCACGTTCACCGATCCGCAGATCGCCACGGTCGGGAAGGTGGCCGGCGAGGGGCTCGCGGAGGGCCGCTGGCGACTCCCCGCGCGGCTCTCGACCTACGAGCGGCCGCGGCGTGAGGGGTTCCTGAAGCTCTATGCCGATCCCCGCACGCGGACGGTCGTGGGTGCCGTCGCGGTCGGTCCGGAAAGCGGCGAGTGGCTACAGCAGCTGACGCTCGCGATCCGGGCGGAGGTGCCGATCGACGTGCTGCGGGACACGATCCAGCCGTACCCGACCTTCTCGGAAGCGGTGTACTTCGCGGCCCGCAATGTGAGCATTGATGGCGGGAGGGAGGACGAATGAGGCTTCGAGAGGCGGACGAGCGAGTTGCGTACCGGGAGCAGCTGCAGCAGGAGACCGGCCCGATCGTCCTGATCAACCAGTTCAACATCGCCCCCGAGGACGTCGAGCAGTTCCTGGACGTCTGGGCCGACGACGCGGCTTACATGAAGCAGCAGCCGGGCTTCATCTCGACGCAGCTCCACCGGGGAATCGCAGGCAGCACGACCTTCGTGAACGTCGCCGTGTGGGAGTCGGCGCGCGCGCTCGGCGAGGCCGTGCGGTCGCCCGAGTTCCAGGCGAGCTCCGCTCGCTACCCGGAGAGCGGTGTCGCGTCGCCGCACGTCTTCGAGAAGATCGCGGTGGCCGACATCTGTGTCGCGTAGCGCAAGCTAGCGTTCCGTCAGTGAGCCGCGCCGAGACGCTGCCGCCCCCGCTTCCGCCCGCGACGCGGACGGTGGGCCAGCTGGTGGCCGAGTCGGTCCGCCTTTACCAGCGCCGCTTCTGGCCGTCGCTCGCGCTCGGGCTCGGCCCGGGCGCGACCGGTCTGGCGATCGCGGCGCTTCGCGGCTGGCCGGCGCTGGTATTCGCGGTCACCGGCGGTGCCCTGTTGATGACGTGCTCGTACGTCGGCGCGACGGCGATCGCGGCCGACGTCCGGCCGGAACGCCGGGCACTGCTCGTCGCGCTGGCGGGCGGCGTCATCGCCTTCGTGCCGGTTCCCTTCCTTGTCCGCTGGTACGTCCTGCCTGCGATCATCTGGCTCGCGCTGACCGGTCTCGTCGTGCCGGTGGCACTCCTGGAGCGCCGCGGCCTGCGAGATGCGTTCGTCCGGGCGCTCCGGCTTGCCCGTGCGGACTTCGTGCATGCCCTGGGTTCGCTCGTCACGCTGGCGATCGTCTCGCTGCTGACGGCGAGCGTGCTCTTCTTCCTCCTGCGCGGCCAGGCGGACGCCGCGCTCGAGATCGCCGCGTTTCTTGCGCTGCTCGTGATCTCGCCGCTGCTCTTCCTCGGCGCGGCGCTCCTCTACTACGACCAGGCAGCCCGCGCCGACGTGGGCCGCGCGGACGCTCGGTAAAGTCGCGGGCGACTCGGAAAAGGAGGAGCAATGCCGACATACATCCTGCTGTCGTCGCTGACGACCGACGGACTCCAGACGCTGCGATCGAATCCGAACCGGCTCCGGGAAGTGAACCGGGACGTCGAGGAGCTTGGCGCCAGGGTCCTGCATCAATGGGCCGTTCTCGGGCCCTTCGACTTCGTCAACGTGGTCGAGGCGCCTGACGACGCGACGATCGCCAAGGTGTCGATGGCGCTCGGCGCTCGGGGGAGCGCGAAGATCCAGTCGCTCTCGGCGTTGACCGTGGACGAGCTTCTGGACGCGATCGGCGGGTAGGGAGCGCGTGCGGCCCGCGCTCGGGCTCACGACGCTGCAGGACCTCAGCCCGGGCGAGTTCGTCCTCGTCGTCGCCATCGCGGCGGCGCTGTCCATGCTCGTCTTCTGGCACGCCAGCCGGCGGGGGAGCCGCCACCCGACGCTCTGGGGAATCGCCGTCTTCCTCTTCGCTGGCCTCGCCCTGCCGGTGTACGTCGTCACCGTCCTGCTGGCCGGTCGGAGGCGCTATTGAGCGCGGCGCTGGAGGCGCGGGGCCTGCGGAAGCGCTTCGGCGCCACCGAGGCGCTGCGCGGCGTCGACCTCGACGTCGCGGACGGGGAGCTCGTCGGGCTGCTCGGCCCGAACGGCGCGGGCAAGTCGACGCTCGTCAAGATCGCGTGCGGGCTCGTCGCCGCCACCTCCGGGACGACGAAAGTCTGCGGTGTCTCCGCCGGCTCGGCCGAGGCGCGGTCGTCGATCGGCTACCTGGCGGAGCTGTTCCGGTTTCCCGGCTGGATGACCGCGGACGAGGTCCTGCGGCTGCACCAGCGGCTCTCGTCGTCCGAGGGCGGGGCCGCCGAGCGCGCGGAGCTGCTCGAGCTCGTCGGGCTCGCCGACGCCTCCGGCCGCCGCGTCGAGGCCATGTCGAAGGGAATGCAGCAGCGACTCGGGATCGCCCAGTCGCTCGTCGGCACGCCGCGGCTGCTGCTGCTCGACGAGCCGACGAGCGCCCTCGATCCGGCGGGGCGGCGCACCGTGCGCGAGCTGCTGGAAGAGCTGCGTTCGCGTGGGATCTCCGTGCTCCTCAACTCCCATCTGCTGAGCGAGATCGAGCTCGTCTGCGACCACGTGACGATCCTCTCCGGCGGTGAGGTGGTCGCCGCCGGAGCGCCGAGTGAGCTCGCCCGCGCGCGCGGCGTCGAGGTGGAGACGGCCTCGGGGAAGCGGGTGTTCGAGGACGCCCTGCGCGAGGACGCGCCCCGGCTCGTCAGGGAGCTCGTCAGCGCGGGCGAGGACGTCTTCTCCGTACGCGTCCTGACCTCGACCCTCGAGGAGGTCTACCTGGAGGCCGTGGGCGACGAGCCCTCGTGAGCGGGATCGTCACCATCGCGGCGTACGGCCTGCGCGAGGCCCTGCGGCGGCGCGTGTTCGCGGTCGTGGTGCTGCTGACGGTCGCCTTCCTCGTGCTCTTCTGGCTGGGAAACCGCTACGTCTTCGCCCACGTCGGCAACGTGGTCCCGCCGGCGGGAATCGACGCGCGTTCGTTCGCGGGCGCGTTCGTGTTCGGGCTCGCCATGTTCGGCACGCTGTTCCTCGGGGTCGTCCTGGCCGTCTTCCTGACGCTCGGCGTCGTGCAGGCGGACGCCGAACGGGGGTTGCTGCAGCCGCTCGTCGTTCGGCCCATCGGGCGATCGACGCTTCTCGTCGCACGCTTCCTCGGCGCCGCGGTCGTCTGCCTGCCGTACGTCCTTGTCGTCTACTTCGTCGCGCTGCTGATCACCGGGCTGACGGGCGACTGGTGGCCCGACAGCATCGTGCTGCCGGGCGTGGAGCTGGCCGTTGGCGTCCTCATCGTCGCGGCGCTGTCGCTGCTCGGCTCCGTCTTCCTCGGCTCGACGGCGAACGGCATCGCGATCTTCATGGTCTTCGGCGCCGGCCTCGTCGCCGGGCTCCTCGGCAACATCGGGCACGCACTCAACGCCGCGAAGCTGATCCACGTCTCCAGGATCGTGGCCTGGGCGATTCCGTTCGAGGCGCTGTACGAGGACAGCCTGCGCCTGATTACGCAGAACACGAGCGGCCTGACGGGCTTCCTGCTCCGCCTCGGTCCCTTCGGCGGGGCCGAGAGCGGCGGCTGGGGGCTCCGCGTCTGGTCGCTTGCGTATCTGGTCGGCGTTCTGCTCCTGGCGGCGGTCGTGTTCGCGCGCCGGGATCTGTAGCCCGGCTCGTCGGCCTCGCGGTCAGGCCGCGTCGCGCCAGGGCAGCGCAGTCCCGCGCCGACGAATGAGCCGAGGTTCGGGCTGCGGTGCTGCCCGCTCCATCCCCGTGCTGAACCGTCCCTCGTTGGGGCCGGCTCCGAGAACCGCAATGCCGTCGTCAAAGTGTCCGGCACGAGCTCGAGCTCGAGTCGTTGCGGTCAAGCGGTCGGAGTACCGTCCGATGGGTCGATCCACGGCTGTACCTCCTGAATCTATCGCAGTACGATTATATCGTAAGGCGATTATTCGTGCGCGACGGCAGCCAGCACCGCGTCCCAGGCGAGCTCGGAGGCGACGACGCCGAGTCCGATGCTGTCGAGGAGCTGGCTCTCGACCTGATTCGACGTGACCGCGTAGAGGACGTCGCCGTCGACGAGCGTGTGGAACGGCTGGATTGCGCGGGCCATGGAGGTGTGGACCTGCCGCCCGAGCGTCCGCAGCAGGCGCTGGTCCAGCCGCTCGTTCGTGGCGACGACAGTCAGCGTCGTGCTGCCCGGCGGCGGCCGCACGGGGAGGCCGGCCGCCAGGCGCTCCTCGACGCCGTGGACGAGGTGACGGCGAGCGCCGGTGCCGCGGTCGAGATGGCCACGGACGACGTTGCCGGCGCGGTCGACCACGGCGCCGACGGCGTTGACAACGGTGAACACCGCCACCCGCGTCGGTCCGACCTGCCGGAACGCTGCGCCCTGGCCGGAGGGCTCGCCCTCGGTGTACTCGAACGTCTTGCCGACGGTTGCCGAGCGCCCGGCGCCGCGCCGCCCGAGCGGAAAGCGGCCTTGCCGGGCTGCGCGAAGCGCGGCACGCCCCAGCGCCTTGTCCGGGTACACGGCGTTGTCGCGCGGGCCCCAGTCGAAGATGATCGCGCCCGCGACGAGCGGAATGTCGAGCCAGCCTGTGCGGAAGTCGCGCCTGGCGAGCAGCTCGGCGGCGACGCCCGACGACGCCTCGAGCCCGTAGAGCGACCCTCCCGCGAGACAGATCGCATGCACCCATTCATACGCTGCTCCCGTGGTGCCCGGTGAGCCTCCCCTGACGTCGACCGAGCACGCTGCGCCTTCGGGGAAGTGGAAGACGGTGCAGCCGGTTGGTCCCTCGTCGTACTCGGCGATGCCGATCTCGACGCCCGGCAGGTCGACGTGGAGCGCCGGGCCCGGCGGGTCGGTGCTCGGGTGCAGGTCGACCGTGTCGTTCGAGGGTCGCGTCAACGGAGGCGAGCGTATGCGACCGCGACCTCGGCCGCGACTGCGGCGTTGTCGGCCACGAGCCGGGCGTTCGCCTCGAGGGTTCGGCCGCCGCTTCGTTCGTGGAGGAACGAGAGCACGAACGGCGTCACCGCCTGGCCGGCGATTCCCCGCCGCTCCGCCTCGGCGAGGCCGTCGGCGATGAGCGGCTCGACGTCGTCGAGGCTCTCCGCGGGCGGGTTGGCGACGAGCAGGCCGCGGCCGCCGAGCTCCCAGTGGCGTGCCGCGATGCCGGCGGCCTCCGTCGCGGACTCGACGCGTGCGGAGACCGGCGGCCCGCCGCGCGCGGCATAGAAGAGCGGCAGCTCGTCGGTTCCGAGCCCGAGCACCGGGATGCCGAGACTCTCCAGCACCTCGGCCGTCGTCCGCACGTCGAGCAGCGATTTCGCTCCGGAGGAGACGACGACTGCCTGGGTCGACGCAAGGGCGCGCAGGTCGGGCGAAACGTCGGGGTTCTCCTGCCAGCCGCGGTGGACGCCGCCCAGGCCCCCTGTGCCGAGCGCGCGGATCCCGACGGCGGCGCACACGGCCAGCGTGCCTCCCACGGTGGTCGCTCCCACCGCTCCCTGCGAGGCGCAGGCGGCGAGATCCCGCGGCCCGACCTTCCGCGCGTCGGGGGTAAAGCGTTCGAGCTCGCGCCGCCCGACGCCCACCCGTACCGCCCCGTCGAGGACGCCGATCGTCGACGGCACGGCGCCCGAGTCGCGCACACGTCTCTCCGAGGTCAGTCCGACCTCGACCCCCCGGCCGGCAGGGAATCCGTGCGCCACGAGCGTCGTCTCCAGCGCGACGACTGGCCGGCCCGCCGCGAGCGCCTCGCGGACCTCGTCCGCGACGTCGAGGATGCCGTTCACCGCTCTTCCTCCATCTCCAGAAACTCGACGTCGCCCCAGCGCGAGAACGTCCGAACGTGCTTCCCCGTCAGCCGGAAGCCGGCGCGCTCGTAGACGATGCGCGCGCGGTCATTGAAGGCGGCAACGTTGAGGACGATCCGCTCGGGGGCGAAGCGACGCCGCGCGAACTCGAGCCCGGCCCGGACGAACTCGAGCCCCAGCCCGCGGCCGGTGAGATCGGGCCGCATGCCGAGCCCGTACTCGAGTGCGTCCGCCCGCTGTTCGAAGTAGTAGAAGCCGACCAGGACGCCCTGCTCGTCGCGGACCTCGAAGAAGCGTTCCGGGTTCTTCACCGGTTCCTCGTCCCCGTCGTAGAAGTCGTACGGCGGGTCGTAGCGCCAGATCGCCATGGCGGCGAGCGTCTCGAGAGAGGCCTGCCTGATGACGAGATTCACGGCCAGACCAGGAGGTCTATAGTCGGCGGACCGACTCTCGGTCGGCGATTGGTTGACGGGTGTTCGTATGGAGGGGGAGCGATGTCCAATCCAGGCCAGCCCACGATTCACTCCGGCTCGACGGGTGCTGTCGTCCGTCGAGCGCAACGGGCATTGCGGCGTACACCGAATCTCGGCCTCGTGGTCGACGGCATCTTCGGCCCTGCAACCGAGAACGCGGTGAAGGAATTCCAGCAGAGCGAGGGTCTCGCCGTCGACGGCATCGTCGGGCCGGCGACCTGGAACGCCCTTCCGGACGGAGGCCCGATGCCGCTCCTGCAGCAGGGATCGACCGGGCAGGTCGTTCACAGGTTGCAGGCGGTGCTCACCAACGGCGCTCCGGGTCAATGGGGCACGACGCCTGGCCCGATCGACGGGGTCTTCGGCCCGCAGACGCGCGCCTCGCTGCAAGCGTTCCAGACCTGGGGCGGCGTCCCGGCCGACGGCATCGTCGGTGACCAGACCTGGTCGGTTTCGCTCCACGCGGCGAGCGCGACGCTCGAGACGCAGGTCGGGCTCCAATTCGTGATCGGCTAGGCAGGGTGGGGGCCGCCACCCCCGCTTAGACTCGCCGCGCCGTGGGATTCTTTCGCCGCCGCTCCAAGACGACGACACCGGACGGGCCGTCCCCGGCGGAGATGTGGGGACGCGCCGCGGAGATCAGCGACCCCGGGGCGCTCGGCTGGGAGGTTGTGTGGGAGGCGCTGAAGACCGAGCCGCCGGACCAGGCCGCGGACACGCTCACGGGGGAGCTCGGGCTCGACCAGGAGAACCAGGTCATCCAGCAGTACGGCGACATGCCGGCGACCGAGTTCAGCGGAACGCGCCACGGTCGCCCCGTTGCCCTCCGCATCGGCCTCGTTCCGAGCGCTCGGGGGAGAGGCGTGAACGAGGTGCAGGTCACGGCTTCCGTGGCGCCGTTTCACGTGCGCGAAGACGGCGGGCGACCGGTCACCGATCCGGGCGCGATGCCTGAGCTCGACGGGGTGCTCGGCGAGCTGGCGCCCTCGGACGTCTGGCGCAAGCTCGACGTGGAGGGGGGTCCGCACGGGATCACCGCCCGGCGGCCGGTGACCGCGCACTCGCAGGGCTATGTTTACGACCTGTGGCTCGTGGAGCGCCTGGCCGACCGGCTCGGCGCGTAGCGTCACTCGTTCTCGAGCGCCAGGCTGCGGACGACCCGCCGGACGTCGAGCGGCGCCGTCCCGGACACGGTGACGACGGTCTCCTCGTCTCCCTCGTCGATGCTGATCGCGACCTGCGAACGGTCCTCGTGGAGCAGCGCGGCGGCGCCGAGCGGGAAGGCGAGCACGGCGACCGCGACCGTCCATCCCGGGCGATGCTTCCGTCGAGCGACTAGCAGGGTCGCGTCGTTCGTCTCCAGCTGATAGCCCTCGGCGATCAGCCGCGGGACGACCGTGCGCATCGCCTCGGCCTTGACCTCGGTGGCGCTCGCCCGCGTCCAGATGCGCGTGAGAAACGGGAGGTTGCCCGGCCACAAC